>Ga0210064_1000237_pt1 | contig 26496 bp, 28 predicted proteins | sample Muzzi_CordC_D2_FD_185531 | JGI IMG/M metagenome (GOLD analysis project Ga0210064, IMG submission 185531) | Wetland microbial communities from San Francisco Bay, California, USA, that impact long-term carbon sequestration - Muzzi_CordC_D2 (SPAdes) | ecosystem: Environmental > Aquatic > Marine >... | reverse complement strand
AAGGAGTGGGTGATGGCACCGTGCAGGGGTCCATAGGCCCGCTCGATCGCCTGCAGCACGGCTACGCACTCCAGGATATTGGTACTGTCGCCCGGCGTCTCCCCGTGACCCGGCGCGTCGACTGCAAGCACCTGGAAACCGCCACGCAGCAACGGTTCGATAAACGCCGCTGCCTGGCTGCCGCGTCCGGACCAACCATGGACGAACAGGACAATTGGCCCGGTGCCCCAGCGATAAATGGCCACGGGCAGGTCGTCGACCTGCAGTGTTTCCCGGATTGCCTGGCCGGCTATGCGCCGTCCGGCCGCAGACTCGGGAAAACGCCGGGTGCGAAACCACAGGCGGTAGGCCCAGCATCCCATCAGGACGGGCGCAACCCTGCCGAGGCGAGCGAACAGAAATCGCATCACCCGCAAGGCGGGAGCAGGCTTGCGCTGCGCCGTGCGGCCGCCGTGCAATTGCTCCTTTCTGTGCCCGTGTATCGCCATGGTTCGACCCGTGCAATACTGCCTGACTATTGAGACAGCGCCAGCGCACCCAGTTCAGCCGCATAGGCTGATTTCTGCTGCACCCAGGACAGCCCGGAAAGATCCGTTTCCAGCGGCACCGGCAGCACCCGGCTCTTTTCGGAGATATGCGCGACCACCCCGGGCGGCACGGCGTCCGGCATCTTTTTCAGCAGGCACTGGATACCATCAAGACAGGAATCGCGGTTCCAGGCGGAGTTGAACACCACCCGGTCGGCAGCCAGCAGGGTATACAGGTTGATCATCATGGACTCGACCCTGCCCGGCTGCAGCCTGCCCTCCGGATAGGCAAACTGGTTTTCATGACAGTAGACCAGCGTCGGCAGCCGCGTCAGCGCAGGAACCAGCCCCCGCATGGCAGACAGGTCCGTCATCGAGGTGGCCACCAGCAGATCGTAGGACCGCTGCAGCTGCCTGCGCTCACCAAAGGCCCAGCTCAGGCTGTTGCCGTGGATACGCCACGCAAAATTGCGCGGCGGCAAGGTCAGCACCGTCCACTCCCATTCCGGGAAGGCGGCCACAAGCCCCTCCCGCCAGCGGCGATGACTGTGTGCACCATAGTGCCGACAGCAACAGAACACGCATGCGCGGCTAGCCGGGCTGCTCCGCGTGCAGGTAGACCTGACCCCGGTAGCGACTTGACACCACAATGAACAGCACGGCCGTCACCAGCATCAGCAGCGTGAAGAACAGATAGTAATTCGCACCTGCCAGCCGGCTCGCTCCTCCCGGAACATCGATGAGGAAATTCACTGCGCTGGTAAACAGATTGCCGAGCGAAATCGACAACATGAAGAACGCCATGACGAACGACTTCATGCTCCCGGGTGCCTGGGAATAGGAAAACTCCAGACAGGTAATCGATACCATGACCTCGGCAGAGGTCAGCACGACATAGGCCAGCAGTTGCCAGCCAATAAACGGCTCCCCGCCGCTGTCGATTGCCAGCTGCAGGCCCGTGGGGATCGCAAAGGCGGCGGCTGCGACGAACAAACCGATAGCGATCTTGCGCAGTGGCGTCAACGGGAAAATGCGGTCAATGGCCGGATAGACCCGGTACGAAAATAGCGGTATGAGCAGCATTACCAGCAACGGGTTTGCCGCCTGGATCTGCGACGGCAGAACATCGATGCCGAACACCCAGCGATCCATGTGCTGCGCCTGCAGCACCCACGAGGATGCCGTCTGGTCGAACAGCGACCAGAACACCGCCACGAACAAATAGATAACCCCCAGGCGACCCAGCGCACCCAGGCCGACCCTGCCGAGGGACTCGGTCAGGAAGCGCCGGCCGTGTGCCGGGATATGCACGAATCGGTAGCGACCGGACCAGAAGACTACGGTCGCCAGAAACATCAGTACACCGGGCACGCCAAAGGCCACCGAGGAGCCGTAATGCTGCAGCAGCCAGGGCGTCGCCAGACTGGAGACGAAGGCCCCCAGGTTGATGGCGAAGTAGAACCAGGCAAAGGCCCGCGACAGCAGACCGGCATTGGTCTGCCCGAACTGGTCGCCGAGATGCGAGGACACACACGGCTTGATGCCGCCCGCACCCAGCGCGATCAGGCCCAGCCCGATGGCCAGACCCGCACGGGTATCATCGAATGCCAGAGCGAAATGGCCGGCGCAGTACACCAGTGACAACAGGATAATGGTCCGGTACTTGCCCAGCAGCCCATCGGCGAGCAGTGCACCCAGCAACGGGGTGAAATAGGCGGCAGAGGCAAACAGGTGGAACCAGCCCTTGGCCTCGTCTTCCGACATGACATCCAGCACGCCGCTGCTGCTGGCCAGATGCTGCGTCATGAACACCACCAGGATGGCTCGCATGCCGTAGTAACTGAAGCGCTCCGCCGCCTCGTTGGCGACGATATAGGGGATGCCCGCGGGCATGCCGGTGCGCGCCAGCGGGGCCGTGTGGTACTTTGCCATGAATGTCATCAAGCCTGGTGCAGTCGCAGGGAATCATACAAGAACCAGTGTCGAAATAGCGGATCGATCTCCGCTACCGGGAAACGCCTTACCGCGGCAGGTCGACAACAATACCCGTATATACCGATCCGCCAGTCGTGCCCGCAACCCTGACAAGGGAATGCGCTTACACAAACCGGAAAATGGCATTACACTGGAATTGACACTGCAACCAGGGTAACAACATGCAAGCACAGACAGCGGTCGAGTTGAACACCCGCATGGGCGACCCGGAGATCCCGCCGGGCATGCCTCCCGAGGTCCCGCAACCGGATGTGCCGCCGGGATTTCCGCCGGAAGGCCCGCCGGAAACCACCCCCGAACCACCGCAGGAAATTCCACCCGGGCAGCCCATAGAAATACCGGGCACCCACCCGGATGAAAGCTGAAGCCAGCGCACCCTGTTACGCCTTTGGAATCAGCAACTTCCTTACGGGCCTTTCGCCGCCGGCATAAATCCGTATGATGGCCGCGCGGGAGAGGGCTTCGGTCCGTATCCCGGCGCAACACCTGATCGCACTCGGAGGATGGCATGGCCACAACGGTAGACGAACTGACAGTCACATATGAAGAGAACGGTATCGAGACCGTCAAGGAACTCGACAAGCAGGTCCTCACCAAGGGCGCCTGGTCGACAATCATCTTTCGCTACCAGGACTGGGACCGTCAGAAGGAACAGTACGGGCCGGACAAGTACACCATTCGTCGCTACCAGAAGCGCAACGGTGAGTACCAGCAGAAATCCAAGTTCAACATTTCCAGCAAGGACCAGGCCGAGAAAATTATCGAAGCGCTGCAGAACTGGATCAAGTAAGCCGGCAGCAGCTAACCGGCATGATCTGCGGCAACTGCCGCCGCCATTTCCTCCCGGGTTACCACCCCGCCCCGCAGCATACCGTTCATCAGGTCGCGCTGCCGCACTGAACAGGTGCCTGCCTCAGCATCCTGACGATCGAAGAAGTACTCGATTGCGGCCTTGATCATGGCCCTGGGACGCCTGCTGATCTCAACACGAGGATGCCCGGACGAAATCCCGGCATCGATCTGTTGCGCGAGTTCCAGCAGGGTGTAGCGCGCCACCTGTGCGCAGTCCGAACCGCCTTCCGGGTAGGCGGCATGAGCATACTCGCGAAGCGCCCGACAGAGGACGTCCTTGACGGCTACATCGCATTGCAGAGTTATTGTTGCAGGGGGCATACCGGGATTCTATGCGAATCGCCGCCAGGGAGCATGCCCTGCCGGCGTGCCGACGGCCCGCGTAGCAAGCGGGCCTGGGTGGAGGTGATTTCAGCACACCCGTATCAGGGTGCGTCAGACTTTCTTGCTGGCTGCTTCCTCGAAGACATCGTAAATCTGCTCATGCAGGATCTCGTCTTCGCGCATCTGCTCCAGTTTTCGCCGTGCCAGCGCCCGGCGCAGACTACGCAGTGCGGCCTCCCCTTTGCGGCGTTTCTTGCGTGGCTTCCGTTTCAGTACGACGTCATGCGTAACTACACTCATCGCCTTGCCCCCTTTCCGTTACCCCGGAAATCATCCCGGCTGGACTGTGGAATTCGTATCGGCCATCACGGGAAGTGGCTTTAACACCACCACCACCCAGACCGGGGACGGGAACATCGCAAATCCGCGCCTTGCGGCATGATTTAACTTGCTATTTATGGAGCTGGTTTTACAGCCAACTCCCGGTGACAGCAGGCGGCACACAGAAGGGGGAGGCACTCGGGCAGAATAAAATATATTATTATCAGATACCTGCGGACACTCCTGCCGGAGGCTGACCGAATGGCCAGGAATATGCCAAGGTGGAACCCGCGCCGTGATCCAGGGTCGAATAAAAAGAGGCATAATAAACATGCAGATACTGCAGCACATTCCGGTATTACTTGTCCTATTGACGGCAATTTCAAGCAGTAGCGCCGGGCCTGTGTACAGCTGGGTCGATGACGACGGCATCACCCATTTCAGCGATACACCACCGATCGACGAGTCCGTGAGCGTGAGATCGATCGAAGACCTGCCGCCACCTGCTGCAGGCATATCAATGGATGGAAATTTCTATTCCGTGGTCAACCAGGCCACGCGTATGGAAACCCAGCGACTGCTGGCTGAAAAGCTCAGGGCCGAACGCCTCCAGGCTGAGGCCGAGGCACGTCAGGCACGGGCCGAGGCCCTCGCTGCACAACAACCCGCCATCCGGTATGAGAAAGAACCCGACCGGTATATATACCCCTACTACCCGCGCCACCATCATCACCAACCCGGCAAGCACCCGCCGGGAGACCACAAACCGGGAAGGCTCCCCAGGCCGGAACACTACCGCAGCAGCATCAACAAACTGCCGGCCCTGCGGAACGCCGCCATACCGGAAAGACATCGAGTCCTCCCGGATTGATTGCTAAACTACCGTTCCCGGAACCCGCGTAACCACCAATCCATGACCGAGACCGAAGAAAGCGCCCTGAGATTCCCCTGCGATTTCCCCATCAAGGCCATGGGCAAGGCGGACTGTGAACTGGACAGCATCGTCGTGGGAATTGTCCGCAGGCATGCCCCGAACCTGGCGGAAGGTGCGATCTACAGCCGCGCCAGCAAAAACGGCAATTACCTGTCCGTCACCGTGGTCGTCAAGGCGACCAGCCGTGAACAACTGGATGCGATTTACCAGGACCTGGTCGACTGCGAACAGGTCATCATGGCTCTCTGAGCAACCCTTTATGTCAGCCGCTCCACAACCGGCGCCCCCCGCCACCCCCATGTTCGTCCGGCATCTCGGGCAAGCTGACTACGCCCGGGTCTGGCATGCGATGCAGAACTTTACGGAATCCCGGTCACCCGATACGCCTGATGAACTCTGGTTTTTACAACACGCCCCGGTGTTCACCCTGGGACGCAGCGGCAAGCAGGAACACCTCCACGACACCGGCGACATTCCGGTCATCAAGGTGGACCGCGGTGGCCAGGTCACCTACCACGGCCCCGGACAACTGGTGGTCTATACCCTGCTGGATCTCACCCGGCGCCAGCTCGGTGTACAATCCCTCGTGCGCATACTGGAGCAGGCCGTCATCGACCTGCTCGCCGGACATGGCCTGACCGCTACTCGCCGCGACAAGGCACCCGGTGTGTACGTCGACGGCCGCAAGATCGCGGCCCTGGGCTTGCGTGTACGCAGGGGGTGCTGTTTCCATGGCCTCAGCCTGAACGTAGACATGGATCTCACACCGTTCTCTATGATCAACCCCTGCGGATATCCCGGCCTGCAAGTGACACAGCTGGCCGACCTTGGTGTCGCGGAACCGCTGGACGCCGTCACGCGCCAGTTCCAGGCACATTTCGAACGACTGCTGGATAATCCTGAATCATGAGTGATATCGAAAGAAAACAGCGTGGCGCCGCGAAGACGGCTCGCATCCCGGTGAAGATCGAAATGACGACCCGGCCCATGCGCAAACCGGCGTGGATTCGTGCCAGGTCACCCTCCGACCCGGCCGTAAGCCGTCTCAAGGGCATCCTGCGTGAAAACCGCCTGCATACCGTCTGCGAGGAAGCATCCTGCCCGAACCTCGGTGAATGCTTTGCCGGCGGCACCGCGACCTTCATGATCATGGGTGACATCTGCACCCGGCGCTGCCCGTTCTGCGACGTGGCCCATGGCCGCCCCGACCCACTGGACAGCGAGGAACCGGAAAACCTGGCGCGAACCATAGTAGCCATGGGGCTGAGCTATGTGGTTGTCACCTCGGTCGACCGCGACGATCTGCGGGACGGTGGCGCCGCTCACTTCAGCGCGTGTATCGAAGCCATTCGCAGCCGTAATCCGGGCATCCGTATCGAGGTGCTGGTGCCTGATTTCCGGGGCCGCATGGACCGTGCGTTGGACATCCTCGTCAAGTCACCGCCGGATGTTTTCAACCACAATCTGGAAACCGTACCCGGGCTGTATAAAAAAGTTCGTCCCGGATCCGACTACGCCTGGTCTCTGAATCTGCTACAGCGCTTCAAGGCACTGCATCCCGAAGTCCCCACCAAGTCTGGACTGATGCTGGGTATCGGGGAGGAGATCGGTGAAGTCGAGCAAGTGATGCGCGACCTGCGCGCCCATGACTGCGATATGCTGACGCTGGGCCAGTACCTGCAACCCAGCGTGCATCACCTGCCGCTGGTGCGCTACGTGCATCCGGATGAGTTTGAGCGCCTTGGCGAGTTCGGCTACAAACTGGGTTTCACGCACGTCGCCAGCGGCCCCATGGTGCGTTCTTCATACCATGCCGACCAGCAGGCGAAGGGCGTGGTGAGATAGCCGGGCAGTGCAACCTCCCTGCCAGTACCTCCTAGCCGGGGAATTGCGGGGTACAAGAAACAGTCATGCAGATAGACCTGCAGGGAAATAATCCGGACCGCTAGTTTTTGCCAGCCTGACCTGCCTTTACGGATTGCTCTGTCGTCCCAACCAACGTAGCCGCTGCCTCGGCTGCCGCGAGCCGGTGCAGGTTGTCGATCAGTTCGCGATTGATTTTCGCGAAATAGATGTCTTCCTTCGCCTTCTCGACAAGTTTCATGGTTTCAACGAAATCAGCCACGACAGACTCCCGTCATCGTATTTCAGTTATTTACTTTATACTTATATTCAACCTACAAGTACAATTGTATTTATCAATCCGGGCATAAAATTACAGTAGAGATCCAGTAGTTGCGGTGCTGCGCGCGGCATCGGCAGGTGTCTCCACCACTACGCGGCCGCTGCCAACAGCCCGTATCGGGGTATCTGCCACCACCGGGGCTGCGCGGCACTACAACGCTGCAGAACAACCAGGGAGAAAAATTCATGAGCGAGATCCCCATGCAGTACAAAACCGCTTATTCATGGGCCGGCACAGAGATGGCGGGCAACATCAACATCGCGGGACATCCGCCCCTGCCGGTCGGATCACCACATGAAGCCGACCGCTTCAGCCCGGAGCACCTGCTGGTGGCCACGGTAGAATCCTGTCTTGCCAATTACATCCTGTTGTTCGCGAGGCTGTCCAGCCTGGAAATCCGGAGCTACCACTCCAGCGCAACCGGAGAACTGGAACACTTGGACAAAGGTGGTTACCGGTTTCGTCGTATCGTGGTCCGTCCCGTGCTGCGTGTTCCCGGGGCATCGGCCTCGCTGGCGGAACGCATCATAGAAAAGGCACATAACAGCTGCCTGATTGCCCGGTCTCTGAAATGCGCCGTGGAAATAGAACCCACCATCGGCACCTGAAAATCAATCTTGCGCCGAACTCCGTAACATGATGCGGAGAGTGATTCCTTCCGCGAGCGCGCAGGCCGGGTTGAATAACGTGAAGCCCAACATGGCAGGATCGACGGGATTCCCGCCCGTTGGGCTTCGCAGGCTCATCAACCTGCGACTGACGCAGTCTTGCAGGAGTGTCTTGCAGGCGCGATGAGCTGGTCGCTTACGCCATGGCCAGGACCGCTAGTGCATTTTCAACTTGAAAATAACAGATATTGACAAGTCAAGCCGGGTGTCAGTATTTCTCTAATAGCCACGGAATCCACGGAAGGACACAAAAATGTTATTACAATGGGTATTGTTTCTTTCCGTGTTTTTCCGTGGGTTCCGTGGCCATAATATCCGCCATTATCAGATTGAAACAGTACTAGCCGGCAGAGATATCGTGAAGGATGCCGGTGAACTTGCGGCGACCTTCCAGGGTGAATTCACCGATGGAAAGATAAAGTCGCAGCGGTTTGCCGTCCTTGCGAATACCGGTGACTTCGCGGCCAACGCCGATGATGTGCGGCTCGCCGCCATCGAGATAGCGCCGCATGTATTCCCGGTGCTGGCTCCTGTCAGGATCCGGCATCAGCATCTTGACATCCTCTGACAGCAGGTCTTCGTATGTATAACCGAACAACCGCTCCGTTGCCCCGTTGCAGTATTCTATGGTGCCGTCCTGATCAATGATCAGGATGGCATCCGCCGCCGTCTCGAACAGGCTCTGGAATCGCTTGCGCTGTTCCTTTAACTCACTCACCTGGCGCTCGATTCGTTCCGCCATTCGCGAGTACGCCTGGGCCAGTTGCCCTACCTCGTCGTGCCGGTTCTCCTCCGGCAGGCGCTGGCGCCGCGTTCCCGGAGCAAAGTGGCTCATCTCGCGTGTAACCCGTTCCAGTGGCGCGATAAAAAGCCGCACCAGCCAGACCACCAGGGCAGAACCGACCAGCAGAAACGGCAGTATCAGCGTTGCGCTCTGTCGCCGCGCCGCATTGACCTCGCCGACGATAACGGAGCGCGGCATCGTCAGGGCCAGCAGCAGCTCCCTGCCGCTATCCGGCAGGAGGGGCAGCACGCTCAGGTGCGCCACGACGGGTTCTGCAGCGCCTGGTGACTGTACCTCGCCGAGACTCTCGCCGGCTGTTGCTGACAAAAGTTCCGCTGCGGTCGGAAAATCGTCCTGAATACGGTAAGGCCGCGCCAGGTCGAAACCGAAAGTTTTTGCCGGGTCCGGGTGGTAAAGGTAGTAGCCGTCCTGATTTGCCACGTACAGGGTCACACCCGGGCTGACGACGTCGCGCGCGGCATCGAACACGCTCAGGGCATCCACGTTGATGACCAGGGCACCGAAACGCGTGCCATCGGCCTGCATGATCGGCAATGCCACTCGCAGAACCGCCTGATAGGGTTCGGAAAGCTCGCCGTGCTCGCGGTTCAGGTTGATGGGAGAAATGTAGACGCGTCCCGGAGCCTGCTGCATGATGTCCTTGAAGTACTGCCGCTCTCCCTTACGCTGCAGCTCCGCATTCGGCACCCGCCGAATCTGTCCGTTGACCTGGTCGACCCTGACCAGTTCCCTGCCCCCGTCAGCCTGGCCGATGAGGCGTGCCTCTATGTACCAGGGATGATTGTTCAGCAGGGCCGCGAAGACCTCCTGCAACTCCCCCTGCGCCTGCTCCCGGGAAACGCCCGCCGCCTCCTTGTTAAGGATCTGACGCACCGCGGGACTGCGCATCAGGAATGCCACGTCACGCTGCATGGTTTCGAAAATATCCTGCAAGCGGATGGTGACAACCTTGCTCTCCTGGGACAGCCGGGCTGTTGATGCATCCATCAGCAGACTGGTGCCGGTCTGCGTAATCACGACACCCATGAGGACTCCACCCAGAGCCATGATAACAACGAGGGCCGTTGACAGTTTTGAGGCGATACGCCGGCGCATCAGGCTGACTCCCTGTTCGTGCCAATTGTGAGGATTTTTGACTGCGTCTATTTATACAGCCCCCGGGGGACGGAAGCCAGCCTGCACAGCGGCGGCCAGCACATATCCTCACCTGCGGCATGTGTATATAATGCGCTGACAGGCACCCGACACCCATGCACAACACCACCTGGCAAAAAACCCACGCAACGACCTCGCTGAACCGCATCCTGCCGCGTCTCGAAGCCCGCTTCGCCAACGGGGTGGACAGCGACGAGTGGGAAGGCTACCTGACACGTCTGCGGCAGCATTTCCCCCGCCTGTTCCGCGGCCTGCACGCGCTCTATGGCCGGCACTACGATTTCTTCTACCACCTGGAAAGCATACTCGCCGCAGCAACCGCAATGTGGATCGAGCGACCCCAGGAACTGAAGGCGCTGGATGCCCTGCGCGAAGCGGACCCGCAGTGGTACCAGTCCCAGCGCATGATCGGCGCGATGTGCTACGTGGACCTGTTCGCGGGCGACCTCGCGGGATTGCGCGAGCGGATTCCCTACCTCACGGAACTGGGTGTCAATTACCTGCACCTGATGCCGGTTTTCAAGGTACCGGAAGGCGACAATGACGGTGGCTACGCGGTCTCGAGTTACCGCGAGATAGACCCGGAACTGGGCAATATGGAACAACTGGCCGAACTGGCTTCGGAACTTCGACACCATGGCATCTCCCTGTGCCTCGACTTCGTTTTCAACCACACTTCCGACGAACATGACTGGGCCAGACAAGCCCTGGACGGTGACGAGGAATACCAGGGTTACTATCGCCTGTTTCCTGACCGCTCGCTGCCGGATGCCTACGAGAAAACCATGGCCCCCGTCTTCCCCGACGAGCACCCGGGGTCATTCACCTATCGCAACCGGCTGAAGAGCTGGGTATGGACCACCTTCCACAATTTCCAGTGGGACCTCAATTACGAAAACCCGGTGGTCTTCAACCGCATGCTGGAGGAAATGCTGTTCCTGGCCAACCAGGGCGTCGAGATCCTGCGCCTGGATGCGGTCGCCTTCGTCTGGAAGCAACTCGGGACCGACTGCCAGAACCTGCCCGAGGCACACACCATCATTCAGGCCTTCAACGCCCTCGTGCGAGTCGCCGCCCCGGCCATGGTCTTCAAATCCGAGGCCATCGTGCACCCGGACGAAGTGCGCAAATACATCGATGAAAACGAGTGCCAGTTGTCATACAACCCGCAGCTGATGGCACTGTTGTGGAACTCGCTGGCAACGCGCAAGGTGGACCTGCTGAAGACCGGCATGCAGCGCCGCTTTGCGATCCCGGGCAACTGTGCCTGGGTCAACTATGTTCGCTGCCACGATGATATCGGCTTCGCGTTTTCCAATGACGATCTCAGGGACACGAACAACGACCCGGCCGCTCACCGCCGCTTCCTGGCGGAATTCTTCACGGGCCGTTTCCCTGGCAGTTTTGCACGCGGGCTCCCGTTTCAGGAGGACCCGGCAACCGGTGAAGCACGCATCTCCGGGACCTGCGCATCATTGACGGGGCTCGAACAGGGTCTGGACGAAAACGACGACCACAAGATCGAACTCGCCATCCAGCGCGTCCTCCTGCTCCACGGCATCATTCTCACCATCGGCGGCATTCCCCTCATCTATCTGGGGGACGAGATTGGCATGCTCAACGATTACGGCTATGAACATGACGCGGAAAAGATCGGGGACTCGCGCTGGCTACACCGCGCCGCCTTTGACTGGGCGCGCGCCGAGGCGCGACGCGAGCCCGGCACCATCCCCGGACGCATCTACCAGGACCTGCTACGGCTTATCCAGATCCGCCAGCAGAATCCGGCCCTTGACCGCGCGGAAACCGAAATCGTCGAATCCGGCAACGCCCACGTATTCGCCTACTTCCGTACCAACGGCGATTACAGCGTGCTGGTACTGGCCAACTTCAGCGAAACGCCGCAGCCTGTAGAAGGTCGGCGCCTGCGCCTGCTGGGCCTGCGCAAGAGCGTCGTCGATCTGGTGGCCGGCCGCACGATCGTCGCCGCCCACACCCTGGAAATGGAACCCTACGACTTCATGATCCTGGCGCGCCCCGCCGGTCGTTGAGAGGAATCCGCCGCTGTATTTGCCGCGAGGCAGACGGCTGCCAACATATTCAAACCATCATGCCTGCGCCAGGAACGACGCGATAACGGCAACCGCCTGTGCTATCCCGCCAGCCTCGAGCGGCGGTGTTGCAGGACGTTCCCAGAGATGATCCAGCGCCTCAAGGAAGCACCCGGTTTCGAACTGCGTTGCGCTGATTTCCTCCAGCCGGCCATAGCGCCGTGCCCAGGCATTGAGATAGATCGTCTCAGGCCAGTCGGGCCGCGCCAGCGTCAGTATCGGAATGCCGTTGCAAACGGCCTCGGCATAGGTGCCATATCCCGGCTTGGTCAGTACGGCATCGCACGAGGCAAGCACATCGATAAACCCCATGCCGGTGGCGGCGATGTCGATCATGCCGACCCCTGTACTGCCGGTCACACCCGCATTCAGCCACACCAGGCCTTCCCTGCACGGCCAGCTTGCCAGCGGCAGCCCGGTCGGTATGCCGCCCAGCGCAACCACAACCAGCCGCACACCTTCCTGCAGGCTGAAACGGGCCAGCAATTCCTCCCTGCGCAGCCTGCCGTGCCGTGCAATCGGGCCGATAGCCCGATAGTTTTCCAGCTCCGGCATCGGCAGCGCCGGCTCGGGTGCCAGAAACACGCTCGCCGCGCGATAACCGGCCAGCATGTCTTCCAGCATGGCCGCATCCGCATCCCCCTCCCCGCAGCAGGCAGCATAGATCGCGGCCCAGTTGAGCGAACACAGTGCCACTGCTGGAATATTCCGCTGGCGCGCCGCATGCAGCAGACGCCAGGGAATATCCGCGAGCACCAGGTCAGGCGCCAGCGTCGCCAGCAAATCCGCGTCATGCAGCAGGCCCGCCTGCAAGTTGCGGTGAAATTCGCGGTAAACCCTGCGCGATGCCGGTACATCGAGTTCCCAGGCACTGTGCATGCACAGTACCGGGTCCAGTTCCACCGGCAAGAAGGTAAACGCCCGGTCGAGCCGTTCCGCGATCACGTGGCGCGGCAGGGCACCGCAGACCGCAAGGTGCAGGCCAGGGATCGCCTTCCAGAGGGCATTGATGACGGGGGCACACTGCGCAAGGTGACCGTAGCCGTGACCGGAAACAGCGAGCAGCAGTCGTGGCGACGGCTTCATGCAGGTCCCAGGGTGATCACGCGCTACTTCGGCAGCAGCCGCTCCATCAGATAACCCAGGCAGTCCTGGCGGATGATCCGCTCGTCCAGGGTGAACATCGACGGCATGAACGGCCGTGCGGCGACCAGGCGGCCGTCGGTCACGGAGAAATAGCGATCCTGGACATCCTGGTCATTATCGTCACGCGCCTCCAGTTGCAGTACGGCCCCGTCCTGGAGCCAGCCCAGCTGTGTCCCCGCCGGCAGTTCCCGGAAATTCAGGTGGTCAAGATTCGCAATCAGGCGCAGGTCGGCCGTTGCGTCCCCGAAGCCGAAACTGACCTGTTCCGGTATCTTCACCGTGGCGACGGTATGAAACAGATCAACATCGTGCGAAGCGACGGGATGGTCGGGGATTTCCTGCAGGTGCAGGCAGGCATCGACAAAATCGCGTGCATGCGCCATGCCGTATTCATGGCTGGGCTTGCCGCACTCGATGGTCACCGCGGGACAGACGTGGGACATGGCCATGGACTGCACGCCCAGGGGACGAATGAAGTACACCACCGTGCGGCTGAACAGCGACGCCAGGTGAAGAAACTGGTTGTCGATGCGATTGATGCAGGCGTAGTGCGGGTTGATACCGGTGTTGTTGTGGATATCGATACTCGCAAAGGCCGCGCGGCCGCGCATGCTGTCGACCACCCGCTGCAGCATGCGGGCTTCTTCGGATTCCGCATGCCCGGTACCGGGCCAGATGCGGTTGTAATCCGGCTGACCGTCCAGGTAGCGCTGCCCCAGACGAGCTGCATCCACGTTACCGATAAACAGTGACAGTGCGCGCGGCAGTTCCTGGTTATGGTATTTCTGCAGCAACGACTGGACTGCATGAAAACCCGTCGTTTCGTTGCCGTGGGTCAGGACGCTGACGAACAGCGGTTCGGGGCGGCGCCCCGGCAGGTGAATCAGTGTCGGTCCGCCCAGAAGCTCAGCCAGTTCCTCTGCCGCGATATCCAGCAGGCCGTCGGGAAGTATGTCGGTTTCATTCAGCATGGTGATTCTCTTGCCACTGTTCTGCATCCCTCAGGATTGTTTCCTGATGCAGGATGTCCTTAATGCAGCACTCACTCCAGGCCCCACTCGTGCACCGGCACCTGGCTGTCCTGGTGCTGCCGGTAGGCATGGGTCAGGGCTGTCAGGTCACGACCGTGGCGCTCCACCCAGGCACGCTGCCAGGCCGAACCGGTCTGCCCGCTGCGCACGCGCGCCTCGATAATGCCGAGATAGCGCTCGATATCGGCCGCGTCGATTTCCAGCGACGCCAGCCCCGCGCGCGCCTGCGGTAACAGCTGTTCCACAAGCAAGGCCTGGATGCTGCCGCGATGTCCGTCCAGCCAGGTAACCTGTGCATCCAGCCCCTGGTGCGCAGCTGCATAGAAATTGTCACGCGCGGTGGCAAAGGCCAGCTCGTGTTCCGGCGGGCCAGCCTGAGTCATGAGTGACTGCATCAGCCCGAAGAACAGGGCACTGTTGGCGATGACATCAGCAATGCTCGGCCCGCCGGGAACGACCCGGTGTTCGATGCGCAGGTGCGGGATACCGTCATAATCAAATCCGATCAGCGGCCGGTTCCAGCGCCAGATGGTACCGTTATGCAGGCGCAGGTGCGACATGCGCTCCACGCCGTCGCTGAACAGCATTGGCAGCAGCACGGGATAATGCTGCTCGTTCTCCACGAAACACTCGAGAACGGAATCACGCGCATAACCGGACCCGAAGGTGACCCGCCGCAGCGGACCCTGGCTGGCACCGGCGATGCCCCCCACCGAGACCGATTGTTCGAACAGCGGAATTCGGGTCTCGCTCCACAGGTCGTGCCCGAACAGGTAAGGCGAATTCGAGGCTGCAGCGACCATGGGTGCCGCCAGGATAATCGCGGCATTATAGGCCCGGACGGCCATGGCGGGGTGCACCTTGAGGTGCAGCTGGAATGACGTGGTGGCAGCTTCCAGCATGACGCTCTGCTGCTGCGTGCGGAGATGTTCGCGGCCATTGATATCCAGTTCGAGCGGCCTGCCCTCACGCAGGCGCAGCACCTGCTCGTTGAGGGCACGGTAGCGTTTCAGGTCTGACATGTTCGCCGGCGACAGTTCCGACTCCTGCACCGTGGGCAGGATGCCAATCATCATCAGGTGGGTCTGCATGCCCTCGGCGACCTGGGTGCACTGCCGCCAGGTTGCGCCCAGACTGGCCTCAAAGCGGCTCAGGGCCGAGCCCCAGAGGTGCTGCGGGTGATCGTTCAGCTCCACGTTGAAGCGTGCCAGTTCCGGCACCACCATGGGATTGTGCAGCCGGCGCAGAAACACCTCGTTCACGGGCGCGGGGCGCGCCGCGTCATCGATCAGCCATGCCTCGAGTTCAAAGCCGCCCATGCGGTCGCGCACCGAAAAGACCGCGTCCCGGAACCATTCACCCAGCAGTTCGGTCTCCGCGTGCAGGCGCCCGGCATAGGCGACGAAGTCGGCATGCGAGAACCTTGCTGCTTCGATTTCCTGTCCCATGGCTGCCCGTCCGTTATCGAGGTTTGCCTGTACCGCGCGCACGGAGACCCATGCCCGGGTCGTTTACTGCCTGTTGATCACCACGCGGTTCACGGCGTCCAGGCGTTCCGGGGTGCCGATATCAAACCAGCTGCCGCGATAGTACTCGCCACTGACACGCCCCGCATCCATTGCCTGGCGCAGCAGGGGCGCCAGCGGGAATGCCCCGGGACTGCAGCCGGCGAACAGTGCCGGGCGGTACACCCCGATGCCGCCGAATGTCAGCATGGCGGGCCCGCGTTGCGACAGGCGCCCGGCGGTGAGTGAAAAATCCCCGCCTTCATGATGTGCCGGGTTGTCGACCATGACCAGGTGTGCCAGGTCGTCGATCTCCGTCGGGAGTTCTGCAAACGGGAAGTCCGTCCAGATATCGGCATTCACGACCAGGAACGGGGCATCCCCCAGGAGTGGCAGCGCATTAAAGATACCACCGCCGGTCTCCAGTGCCCCCTCGGGTTCTGCCGACCAGGCAATCCTGACGCCATGGGCATGACCGTCACCCAGGGCGGTGACGAACTGCTCCCCGAGATGCGCATGATTGATGACCAGTTCGGTGATCCCGGCCCGCGCCAGCGCGAGAATATGCCGCTCGATCATGGACTGGCCGCCGATGCGCAGCAGCGGCTTGGGTGTGGTATCCGTCAGAGGCCGCATGCGCTCGCCGCGTCCCGCCGCCAGTAGCATCGCTTTCATGGCGCTATCTTCCCGTATCGTGGCCAGCTTCGTGCATGCCGGAGTTTTTTCAACTTGATGATGAAAAACATATAGAGAAAGACTCACACATCGCAAAATTTCCAGGAATCCGATTTTAATGTTGACAGAATAATTAGAACACCCCCCGCACGACCGCGACCACCCAGATCACGGCGCTTACGGAAAAACCCAGCAGCGCGCAAACCAGCAACAGTCGCCAGCCATTCTGCATCGACTGCAGGATGCTGAATTCCCGGACGTAGATGGTTTCACAGGCACCGTTGCCGCGATCCGCCCGGGTGGCACTGGTGCTGCGGGAAAAACCCTTGTCGTTGCTGTAATTTGCGAGCCAGCCGCGCACCCGGATCTGGTCACCGATACGGACCTTGTCGATCTGCCTGCGCAGGTAGTCATTGTCTGCCAGCAAATGGTTGTTAGAGATCTGGTCGGCGCGAAAACGTTCCCAGGCGGCCGCGTCCCTGGTGCTGTAGTTGCAGGTAAACTCGCCATTCCAGAAGCTGAAGCGGTTCAGGTCCTGCACCCGGACGTTGTCGCGCCAGACGACACACAGGTCCGCAACATTCAGGGAATCATTCCACAACCGGTGCAGGCTGTAGCGTGGGTTATGCAAGGCATAGGACACCACCAGACCCTGCAGCTCGTATTCATAACGCGGCTCCACCCGGTATGTCACGCCATCACGCGCGACACTGAAGGCGGCTTCGTCCACCGGGCGTTGCTGAGGGTCCTGCGACAAACCGGGCAGAACGTGTATAGCTGCCGGGAAATCATTGCGGTGCCAGCAGGAAACCACAAACAGCAGGCAGCTGCTGTAAAAGACCAGGGAGTTGATGCGCCGCAACAGCCGCAGGCGGGTCATGTGACCAGGAAGGGTTCTATATCACCGGCGCTGACCGGCTGCCGCAGCACTGCATGCAACGGGAACAGCGCGGCCAGTTTGTCGACATGCTCGTACTCGCGCGCGTCCACCAGCACAATGATGCGTGCCTGCCCTGTATATTTCTGCAGGCTGTAGAGAAACACGTCGAGGTTACAGACATTCACACCGGCATAGTTGTTACCGTAACCATAAATAAATTCGGCGACAACAATGTCCGGCACACGGGTTTTCAGTGCGCTGATGGCCTTGCGCATCGAGGGCAGCCGCAACTCGTCGATGCCGAGATGCCGGTACAGCGCGGAGAAATCCGGGTGCATAGGCGACTCGATAATGGAGAACAGGGTTGGTACCGCCATGCCGCCGCGTACCTAGCTTCTACAGAACCGTACGGATTTCACCCCGGGAACCCGCAGCAGTATCTCCAGCATATCGGACTGCAGCATGTCATCCGGCAGCAGTACGTTGAGCACGCCCCCCTGCGCGGCAATCCGCATGGTGTCACGGTCCAGCGCCTGTGCATGGCCGGGCACGGGCTTGCCGCCCCAATCGCGTGTCCGTGCCGCGACAACCCCGGTCGTAACGGGCACCTCGCGGCGAATACCCGCAGTGTTCAGGACCACGGCATCCACCCCGAGGCGCTGCTGCAGCTGATGATAAACCTCGACCTCAAAGGCAGGTTCCAGTTCGCCCGCGGACAGTGACTCTCCCTGCAGGTCCCAGCCGGCAGCGACGGGCACGGCCAGCGACAGGCAGCACAGCAGGAGCAACCGGAGATAGATCAAACCTGTGGACAACACCCGGGTGAGGCGGGGACTGTCAGTCACCCAGCAGGCCCTTCAGTGCCCCGCCGACCTTGTCACCGAGCTTCTCCTTTGCCTTGTCCTGGAGTTCATCGGCCAGCTTGTCCGCGCCGGCTCTGGCGGCGGCATCCCCTGCCTGTCTGACAAGCCGGTTGAGCACTTCCTTCGCAATCTGGCTGCTGGTCGCGCCACCGCTGGACTGGCCGATATTGCTCATGCTGAAGGCCGGCAGCGTGGCCTTGATCGGCTTGTCCGGTCGCAGGGCGCTGCTGGCGTTCAGCTCGCCACCCTCGAAGTTCAGCTTCCTGATAATCAGCTTGAGTTCCTCTCCCTCCTGCCCTTCGGATCCCTGCTCTTCCGTTGCGGTGCCGGACCCGGTATCGCGCGACGCGGAATAGCCTTCCACGTTTTTCTTCAGGACGTCGAGGTTGGATGTCCCCTGCTGGTTAATTTCATAGGTGACGCGCGGCTGCCGCACCACGACCTCGTCAATAATAATGGGGTTGCTGCTGACCGACTCCACGTCGATTACAACCGAGACAATCTCGAGGGAAAAAATATGCGAATTGCTGAACCCCGCCGGGTTGGCCACGGTTAACTGCACCAGGCCGGCCTTGCCGTTGAGCAGATCGAGCTCGACGCCACCTACCCGGACAGCGGTCTGCGTCACCTCGGTGCCGACGTCTTCGATGACCTTCGCGACGATCTTGTCGAGATTGGCATACACGCGCCACAGCACGATGCCCAGCACTACAACCAGAACACCCAAACCGATCAACACCTTCTTCATGTCGTTCTCCCTGTCGCTTGACCCCGACCCCGTCCGCACAGTGCGTGCATCAGGCCCCTATGTTACAGAATCCGTATTGCAGGTTCACCTCAAGGCGGACCCCGCGCCTTGCTGACACATCACGGAAACGGGGACACGGGATCGCCGCGCCGCCATGGCGGATACTTGCACATGACAGCGGAAAACAGCTCAGCCTGCAGGAAGCCTTCCAGCCAGTTACGCAGGTTTACCCGGGGGCTGGCATCGAACCAGCCCCGGTCCACCAGGGCAAACTGGCGAACGAACGGAAAGATAGCGACATCCGCAATGCTCATGCGCTCGCCCAACAGCCAGTCATGGCGCAGAAGCCGTTGCTCCAGGCCTTCGAGGAAGCGTTCAGCCTGTGAGCGGTACCAGGCCGCCGGCTGTTGCGGATAACGTTCCGCGTACTTGTAGTGGTCCAGCTGCGGCTTGAAATCGAGATCATTGGCATCGATCAGGCGCTGCGCCGCAGCAGCATCGGGGCTGTTCGGTTGCGGGCGCCAGCGGTCGGGATCGTGCTGCGCCAGCGCCCAGTCCATGATGTCGCGGCTTTCCTCGAGCACCGTGCCGTCAGGGAGCAACAGGACCGGCACCGTGGCCTTGGGTGAACAGGCCAGCAGTTCGCGCGGCATATCCCGCAGGACGACCTCCCGCAGTTCGACCTGCACACCACTGTAGCGCAGCGCCATACGCGCACGAATCGCGTAGGGACAGCGGCGGAAGGAATACAGGATCGGCAGCTTGCCCGCCATGGCTGGCCTGCTGCGGTTACGACGGGTGGGTTCAGCCGGGGAAACCGCCCGGCCAGAGCTTGATACCCAGGTAGAGGAAACCTGCCGCCAGCACACCGTCAGCGAGCGTCACCAGCAGCAGACGTGGCCTGACACCTCCGGCCAGCAGCTTGTTGATACCCACGCCGGCGCCAATGGCGGTCACGAAAAACCCGAACTCGTTGATTATCAACATGGTCAGCATCGGCAGTGCATAATTGCCGTCCGCCGGGAGGGCGCCCGACTGCAGCAACCCGAAGGCAACCAGCAGGCCCAGACCCAGTGCCAGCCAGGGGTAGGAAAGATTTTGCATCATTTGCCTCGCGCCTGCTCGGGGCGACCGGTAAAGCCGCTGTCCTGTAACTGGCGATCATGATAACGACTCAGCAGAAGCAGCGCGAGCACTGCGCCGGCCAGGGCATAGGCCATGTCGGACTGGGTGTCCCAGGAATAGCCCTGCGTGCCCAGGAATGCCTCCGCGGAGATCCCCACCGCAACCGCCACCGCCCACTCGACCAGTTCATAAAACGCGCTCAACGACAGGCAGAAACACACCACCACGAAATTCAGCCAGCCGCGGCCGCGCACCACCGCCTTGCGGATCAGCAACTCCCGCGCGATCAGCGCCGGCACGAAACCCTGCACGAGGTGGCCGACCTTGTCGTAGTTGTTGCGTTCCAGTCCGAACGCATCCCGAATCCAGTTGAACAGCGGCACCTCGGCGTATGTGTAGTGCCCGCCGACCATGAGCACGATACAATGCAGCAGAATCAACCAGTAAAGCAGGCTGGTAAGCGGGAAGGTTCGGCGTGTCGAGAGCAGCACGAACAGCCCGACGACTGCCGGCGACACTTCCAGCACCCAGGTAAAAAGGTCCGCCGGCCGGATAACCGACCAGACGAATACTGCAGCGAATATGATTAGCCAGGTTTTGGTCATGTACGGCTACCTGTCAGCAAGATCAGCTGGCGTGACTGGATTGAATAGAGGTTCATGGCGACTGCCCGGCAGTGGCTTTGAAAGCGGTTCACAGCATTGTCCCTGAAAAACAGGGCACTGACCAGAATGGTGTTTACATAAACCGGAATCACTTCCGTAATTCCGGTTTATGCCTGAATGACGCTGTTTTTTTATTAAATGAAGGTCTGATCAATTCGTCATTGCGACGACTGCATGGAAAAGGTAAAACCGAGGCTGGCCTGGGCCATGCACGACTGCAGGAGATAGGGTAACGCATGGAGCTGTTACCGAGGAGGCAGGGTGCCAACAGCAGGCGCCTTGGGCGATGCATGGCGCAGTTACCGGGTAACGCAGTGACGCAGCAATCTGCAAGCTACCGGTTAGCTGTCATGAGATTGCCGCGCGGGTACAGGAACCTGCATTACGACCTGCGGCACATGCAACTTTGCTGTTTCTCCGGGGTCATCTGTTAGAATGCCTCCAAACCTGTTCCGTGGATCGTCTCATGCGTACCCGCCTGTTTGTTGTCATTCTGTTTCTCTGCCTGCTGTTCGGGGGCATGTTCGCCATCAAGTCCTGCCAGTCGCGGCAGATGGCCGCCATGCAGGCCGTGCCCCCGCCACCAACAACCGTGGCTGTGGCGACCGCCACGGAGACCGAGTGGCAGCCCTACCTGGATGCGATCGGAACCCTGGTGGCCACCCAGGGCGTTTACGTTTCCGCGGAGATCGCCGGCAAGGTGCGCGAGATCCACTTCGAGTCCGGCGAACCGGTCGAGGCTGGCGCCCTGCTGCTGCAGCTCGATGACAGTATCGAGCAGGCAGAGGTAAAGGGCCTGATCGCCGAAGAAGGCCTCGGCAAACTGGAGTTTGAACGCGCTGCGCAACTGCTGTCCGACAAGCTGGGATCGCAGGCGGACTACGACCGCACCCGGGCCAACCTGCAGAAAACGCAGGCCGATCTCGCCGCCAGGCGGGCCCTGCTGGAGAAGAAGGCCATACGTGCACCCTTCTCCGGCATTCTCGGTATCCGCCAGGTGAACATGGGCGCCTACCTGCAACCCGGTGACAGGATTGTGTCGCTGCAGCAACTGGACCCGATCTATGCGGATTTCTCGCTGCCGGAGCGCTACCAGTCCTCGATCACACCTGACCAGCAGGTCAGCATTCAGGCCAAGGCCTGGCCCGATGAGCACTTCAAGGGTCAAATCAGCGCCATCGATCCCCGCATCGACAGCAACACCCGCAGCATCCGCATCCGCGCCACCCTTGCCAATCCGAAGCTGCTGCTGCATCCGGGCATGTTCGCCGAGGTGCAGCTGCTGCTGCCTGTCCGCAGCAACGTGGTAACCGTGCCGCAGACCGCCATCATGTACAACCCCTACGGCGACGCCGTGTTCGTGGTGCAGGAACATGACGGCACCCTTACAGTGGAATACCGTCAGGTACAGACCGGCAAGGTGCGCGACGGCCGCATCGAGATCCGCAGCGGGCTGCAGGCCGGCGAGCGGGTAGTCAGTGCAGGACAGCTGAAACTGCGCAACGGCATGGCAATCACCATCGACGACAGCGTGCAACTTGACGGGCTCAGCACCGGTCCATGAAATTCACCGACATCTTCATCCACCGCCCGGTGCTGGCGAGCGTCGTCAGCCTGCTGATCCTGGTCGTTGGGCTGCGCGCCATTGCCGCCCTGGAGGTGCGCCAGTTCCCGGAGACGCAGAACACGGTGGTCACCGTCACGACCACCTACCCCGGCGCCAGCGCAGATCTGGTGAAGGGCTTCATCACCACGCCGCTGCAGCAGGCCGTCGCCGAGGCGGACGGCATCGATTTCCTGGTTTCAACCAGCACCCAGGGCCGCTCGGTGATCGAGGCGAACATGGTGCTCAACCACGACGCCAACGCGGCGGTTGCCGAGATCCAGGCCAAGGTCGCCAGCCAGCGCAACGTGCTGCCGGCCGAGGCCGACGACCCGGTGATCGACTCCGTCACCGGCGACGTCACCGCGCTGATGTATCTCGCCTTCTACAGCGACACCATGTCCCCCTCGCAGATCACCGACTATCTGCTGCGGGTGGCGCAGCCGCGGCTGCAGGCGGTGCCCGGCGTCGCCAAGGCGGGACTCATCGGCAACAAGACCTTCGCCATGCGCATCTGGCTGCACCCGGAACGCATGGCCGCGCTGGGTGTGACCGCCGCCGACGTGCGCGCGGCGCTGCAGGCCAACAACTATCTCGCCGGCATCGGGGAGACCCGTGGCGATTACGTTACGATCGACCTCGGCGCCAACACGGACATCGCCAACGAGCGGGACTTCGAACGGCTTGTGGTGCGCGACGACGGCGACGTGCTGGTGCGCATCAGTGACATTGCCGAGGCGCGCCTGGGTGCAGAGGACTACGACTCCACCAGCTGGTACAAGGGCCAGACCGCCAGCTACATCGGCATCGAGCCGACGCCCGGCGCCAACCCGCTGGAGGTCGCGGCGCGTGTCCACGTCGCCATGGACGAGATCCGCGCCGGGCTGCCGCCGGGACTGAACGCACACATCCCCTACGACGCCAGCGTCTACATCAATGACTCCATAGACGAGGTTTTCAAGACCCTGGCCGAGGCGGTCATGATCGTGCTGGTGGTGATCTTCCTGTCGCTGGGCTCGATGCGGGCCGCGCTGGTGCCGGCCGTGGCGGTACCGTTGTCGCTGGTCGGCGGGGCCTTCCTGATGCTGCTGATGGGCTTTTCCATCAACCTGCTGACGCTGCTGTCAATCGTACTCGCGATCGGACTGGTGGTGGACGACGCCATCGTGGTGGTGGAGAACGTACACCGCCACATCGAGAACGGCGAAGACCGCAAGACAGCCGCAATCAAGGGCGCACGCGAACTCGCCGTGCCAATCATCGCAATGACCACGACGCTGGTCGCGGTGTACGCCCCGATCGGTTTCATGGGCGGCCTGGTCGGCACCCTGTTCACCGAGTTCGCCTTCACCCTGGCGGGCGCCGTGCTGATATCCGGTATCGTGGCGCTGACCCTCTCGCCGATGCTGTCGGGCAAGGTCCTGAAGCCCAGTGGCGAACAGGGCCGCTTCGAACAGGTAGTCGAGCACTTCTTCACCCGGCTCTCCAATGCCTACCGCAGGGCCCTGCACGGCTCCCTGGAGGCACTGCCGGCCACACTGCTGTTTGCCGCCGTCATCCTGGGGAGTATCTATTTCCTGTTCAGCGCCAGCCAGAACGAACTGGCCCCGACCGAGGACCAGAGCATCCTGTTCTTTCAGGCGCTCGGCCCGCAGACCGCAACGCTCGACTACAACGAGGCCTACACCCGGCGCATCGTGGAACTGTTCGAGGAGGTCCCCGAATACCACGAGAGCTTCTACCTGCTGGGCTTCGGTGGCGACAACCGCACCGTGTTCGGCGGCTTCAAGATGCCGCCGCCGTCGCAGCGGGAACGCTCCCAGATGGAGGTCATGCCCGAGTTGCAGGCGGGACTGAACCGCGTCGCAGGCTTCCAGACGGCGGTCTTCCCCCGCCCCAGCCTGCCCGCCGCGGGGCGCGGCCTGCCGCTGCAGTTCGTGGTCACCTCGCCAGGCGGTGACTACGAACAGCTGGTAACAGTCGCCGACGAACTCATCGGCCGCGGCATGCAAAGCGGCAAGTTCGCCTTCCTGCGCAAGTCCATCGAGTACACCCGCCCGCGCACCACGGTCGTGGTCGACCGCGACCTCGCCGGCGATCTCGGCATCAGCATGCAGGATGTGGGCGGCAACCTGGCGACGCTGCTGGGTGGCAATTACGTGAACCGTTTCAGTCTTGGCGGGCGCAGCTACAAGGTGATCCCCCAGGTTGCTCAGCAATACCGCCTCGACAGTGCCATGCTGGACGAATACCACATCCGTACCGGCAGCGGCGAACTGGTGCCGCTGTCCACCATCATCTCCTTCGAAAACAGCGTCGAGCCCAGCAAGCGCAGCCAGTTCCAGCAGCTCAACGCACTCACGGTCGAGGGCGTGGTTGCCCCGGGCACGACCCTGGGCGAGGCGCTGGCGTTCCTGGAGACGGAAGCACGCGCGCTGTTCCCGCGCGGCTTCGCCTGGGACTATGCCGGCGAGTCACGCCAGTACGCCCAGCAGGGCAGCGCCCTCATCGTCACCTTCTTCATGTCCATCCTGGTCATCTACCTGGTACTGGCCGCGCAGTTCGAGAGCTGGCGCGACCCGGTGATCATCCTGGTGTCGGTGCCGATGTCGATCGCCGGCGCACTGGCCTTCCTCTACCTCGGCTTCGCCACGGTGAACATCTATACCCAGGTAGGGCTGATCACCCTGATCGGACTGATCGCGAAGAACGGCATCCTGATCGTCGAATTCGCCAATCAGCTGCAGTTGCAGGAAGGCCTGGGCAAACGGGAAGCGGTGGAGCGCGCGGCGACCATCCGCCTGCGTCCCATCCTCATGACCACCATCTCCATGGTTGTCGCCATGGTGCCGCTACTGCTAGCCAGCGGACCGGGCGCCGTGAGCCGTTTCCACATCGGCCTGGTGATCGCCACCGGGCTGGGCATCGGCACACTGTTCACCCTGTTCGTGGTTCCTGCCGTATACCTCCTGCTGGGACAGGCGCATGCGGTGGATCACGGCAATATCACCGCCACAGCCGCAAACAATCCCGGGGCCTGAAGCCGCACCGCCCGGCTGCACACCATGCCTGCGCCTGACCCGGCATCTTCCCTCCTTGTTGATACACATCAAAGCCTTCCCCGAAAAAGCTGTTTAAGATGCTTTTGATAGCGGCAAAGCAGGAAAGCCGCAATACAGCACCGCGGACAGCGCTCCGCACGCATGTCACAGATCCACAAGTGCAACCACCCTGCCCCGGAGGAAGCCATGGAATCAATCGTCAACCGCGAAAGGATGATTACCTTTCTGCTTGAAACGCCCATGTTCGAAAAGCTCGAGCCGGCCGAGATCATGGAGGTCATTCACATCGTCGAGATCCGGCACTACGCGGCCGGCGATATCATTTTCAGTGAGGGCGAGCCAGGAGATGCCTGGTACGTGCTCTACCGAGGCACCGTGGATGTACTGAAGCACGGCATAACCGGTGAAAAGAAAATCACCGAAATCCCCGAAAAGGCCTGCTTTGGAGAAATCTCCATCCTGGACGACTCGCCGCGCTCGGCGACTATCCAGGCAGAGACTGACGCCGTAGCCTTTCGCGTTCCGCGCGATGCTTTCTGCGAGCTCATCGATGACAACCAACTCGTCGCCTACAAGCTGCTCCACCAGATGGCCATCTTGCTGGCGATACGACAGCGTGGCACGACAGCAAGGCTATCGGAACTGCTGGGTGCGACCGATCTCGCCGATGTTCACGAAGGCATCAGGAGTATCGTGGGCGAATCATCGGTCCGGGAGTAGCGGCAAGACCGGCAACCGCACACAGGTATGCAAGGGGTAGCAGCCGAGAGGCACGTCCGCAACTCATGCGGTTACCATGTCGAGCCTATTGCCCATACTTCCTCCCGACAACAACCGGGAAACAGTCACCCTGCCCAAAAAAACATGGTGCATGCCTGGACCGGACCTCACCGCCCCCGTCAAGACCGCTAGTTCAGCACGGCCATCTGGCGTTCGGTATACATAAACCGCAGCGCGTCCCATTGTTCCGGCGTGAAGCTCTCCAGGATGTTTCCCCGGCACCAGAGTTTGTAGCGCAGCACCTCCTCCTGCAGCCTGAAGAGCTGCTGCTGCAGCACGGCAAGATCCTCCGGCCTGCTTTCCGGATTCAACGACAGTTCCAGGAAATCAAGGCGGCCTTGCACGATCGCGCGCATTTTTTCCAGCATTGCCGGCGCATGATCCCGCCGCCAGTCGCGCAGCCTTGTTTCCTGCTCCGGCGTCAGGTCGAGGTAATCCATGTTCTGCATCACGAGTGGCAGCAGACTCGGGTGGTAGGAGATCTTGTCCAGCAGCATCAGTTGCCGCTCCAGCTCACCGGCATCCGGCCCCTGTTC
>Ga0210064_1000236_pt1 | contig 26557 bp, 26 predicted proteins | sample Muzzi_CordC_D2_FD_185531 | JGI IMG/M metagenome (GOLD analysis project Ga0210064, IMG submission 185531) | Wetland microbial communities from San Francisco Bay, California, USA, that impact long-term carbon sequestration - Muzzi_CordC_D2 (SPAdes) | ecosystem: Environmental > Aquatic > Marine >... | reverse complement strand
TATATTAGGTAATCAATCCCATATTTATCTGCCTTTTGTTTCACATCTTTTTATCATATTTTTGCTGTAATATCGCATAACCCACTGAAATAAAATACGATGATAAATAAGCGCTTCTTCTGGCACAAGCTTTGTATTGTCATGGCTGTGATTTGTTCGGAGGTGTCGCATGACAAACCGGGAGAGGCTTGCCCTGGCTGACAGGGTTCAGAAAAAAATTCAGAAAAAACTGATCGGGTATCGGATTATTTGCAGAAAAGAACAGATCGAAAAAGAATTGAATCGTGCCAATGAAGCCCGCAAAAATTGAATCTTTTATTATGCATCAGCGCGTGCATGCCGGCGAGGACCATAGCTTATTGTCTCTGTGACACATCACCTCTGTCGTTTAAAAGTTTCTTTCCTGTCTAATTTTTTCATAGCTCTCATGAATTTCACGAAAACGGTTTGAGGCGAAATCGATAAATTCTTCCGGCAGACCTTTGGCGATAATCGTATCGGGATGAAAGTCTTTCACAAGTTTTTTATAGTTGGATTTAATTTCTTCGTTGGAAGATTCGGGTGTGCAGTTCAGCATATTGTAATATTTATCAAATTCTTTGAAGTAGCGTGCCTGTAAGTCTGTAAATTGCCGGTCGCTGACATTGAAAATTTCTTTAATTTTCCGGAGGGCGGTTTCCTCTGCCGGATGTAATTTTCCGTCAGCCGCAGCGATCCGGAAAAGCAGGTCTAAAAAGGATAGCAGCAACGTCGGCTGAGCTCCGGTGGTCTGGTACAGCTGAACGGCAAAATCCTCAATCGAGTACCGTGAATTCTTGGACTCGTTGAAAACCTGCCGGGCGAATTGTTTCTCGCCGTCCGACATCGGCAAACTGTTGATAAAACCATCAACCACTGCTATTTCTTCGCTGGATACCACACCGTCTATCTTCGAAAGCTTGCCCAGGATGGAAAATAAGCTGATGAAATAGGTGGCCTGGGTCTGTTCCGCATGTCCCAGCTGTGGCCCCCGGGTTGAGTCGATTGTCCGGCCGGCCGCTCTGATTCCGTTATCAACCAGAAGATGACCCAGCGCCGCACCGGCAATAGCCCCCAGAGGCCCGCCTAAAAAAAGTCCTAATGTTCCAAACGTGATTTTCCCGAACCAGCTCATATATTATCTCCTTTAAGATCTTTTCCTGATCGGTTATATCGGATTTATGCAGGATTGATAAATTAATACGTCATAAAAAAATTCTGATCAACCTTTAACCCCTCATTTTTAAATATTAGTGGTATTTAGTCGCTGTTAAGGGTATGAAAACCTTATTATATTTCGGCAATCATGAAACATCTGAAACCAGATATCCGGTTACGCAGCCTGCCCGTTGATGCGATCCTTGGGGATTTGCAAAAAGCGCTGACCGAAAATGCCTGTGCCGTGCTGCAGGCGCCGCCCGGGGCCGGCAAGACGACCGGTGTTCCCCTGTATTTGCTAAATGCGCCCTGGATGGCGGGCAGCAAAATTGTGATGCTGGCGCCACGCCGCCTGGCCGCCCGGGCGGCGGCCGGGCGTATGGCCGATCTTTTGCAGGAAAAAGTGGGGCAAACCGTCGGGTATCGGGTCCGGCTGGATAGCCGCATCAGCGCTGCAACCCGCATCGAAGTGGTTACCGAAGGCGTGCTGACGCGCATGCTGCAAAGTGATCCATCATTGGAAGGCATCGGGCTGGTGATTTTTGATGAATTTCACGAGCGCAGCCTGGATGCCGATCTGGGGCTGGCCCTGTGCCTTGACATGCAGGGCGTGCTCAATAAAAAGCTGCGGCTGCTGATCATGTCGGCCACAATCGAAACCGCACCGGTTGCCGCGCTGCTGGGTGATGCGCCGGTGATTACCTGTGCGGGACGGTCGTTTCCGGTTGAAACGCGCTATGTCGGTCGACATACGCCGGCTTTTGCCAGCGATGCCATCGGCGCTGCTGTGCTGTCGGCTGTCCGCAGTGAATCGGGCAGTATATTGGTATTTTTGCCCGGTGCCGCTGAGATCCGTCAGGTGGCCCAACTGCTGGAGAAGGCCGGCCTGGGTCCGACCTGGATCATCGCCCCGCTTTTCGGCAACCTGCCACGCAGCGCCCAGGACCAGGCCATTGAGCCGGCAGTCGACGGTAAGCACAAAATCGTGCTGGCCACATCCATCGCAGAAACCAGTTTGACCATTGAGGGAATCCGGGTGGTGGTGGACAGCGGCCTGCAGCGAGTCCCGCGTTTTGATGTGCGCAGCGGATTGACCCGGCTGGTAACCGTACCGGTATCACGGGCATCGTCTGACCAGCGACGGGGCCGGGCCGGTCGAATCGGTCCGGGGATTTGCCTGCGCCTGTGGTCCCGCCGTGTCCACTACACATTGCCCGCTGCCCATCGTCCGGAAATTCTGGAGGCCGATCTGGCCGGCCTGGCACTGGAGCTGGCGATCTGGGGTGTCGACGATCCCGGCCGCTTGCGCTGGATAGATCCACCATCCCCCGGTGCGTTTGACAGCGCCTGCCAATTACTGCGATCTCTTGGCGCCCTGGATGTCGACGGCCGGATTACGGATCACGGAAGCCGGATGGCGGCCCTGCCATTGCATCCCAGGTTGGCTCACATGATGGTGGCCGGGGACAGCCAGGGACAGGGGGCTGTCGCATGTGATCTTGCAGCCTTGCTCAGTGAACGCGATGTGGTTCGATTCGATTCCGGCCGGACCGATGCCGATATGCGTATGCGGCTGGATCTGGTGCAGGCGGCTCGCCCCAAACGACCCAGGGTATGCCCGGACGCCACCGTTGATTATTCCGCCGTTGACCGGGTAATCCGGACGGCAGACCTGTTGCGCCGGCGCCTGGGTTGCAATGCCGTGGAAGGTGATGTCGCATCCATCGGCCGGCTGCTGGCCTGGGCTTATCCGGACCGCATCGCCCGGCAGCGCCCGGCGGGGCGGGGGAATTTTTTACTGGCCAACGGCCGGGGAGCGTATCTGGATCCGGTCGAGCCGCTGGCGGCCGAGGCATTTCTGATTGCGGTGGAACTGGACGGCGATCGGCGCAACGCGCGCATTTACCGAGCGGCAGCCTGTGATGGGGATTTTCTCAGGGAGCAGTTTGCGGACCAGACCCGGTGGGAGGAAACCGTGGCGTGGGATCCGCAGCGGCTGGTTGTCGCGGCCCGGCGCGACTTAATGCTGGGCGCTGTGACACTGCGCAGCGAACCGCTGGCCGCTCCCGACACGCATCTGATTCTGGCGGCACTGCTTGAAGGAATCCGGCAGCAGGGAATCCAGTGTCTGCCATGGACCAAGGCTTTGAGGCACTGGCAGAATCGCGTTTGCTTTTTGCGAAGACTTGCCGAAGATCAACAGTCGTGGCCGGATGTTTCGGATGACGGCCTTTTAAAATGCCTGTCACAATGGCTGGCGCCTTATCTGACCGGATTAACCCGGCAGCGTGACCTGGCTCGAATCGAATTTAAAAAAGCGCTGGCCGGCATGCTGTCCTATCAGCAGCGTCAGCTGCTGGACGAAATGGCCCCGACCCACCTGACGGTGCCGAGCGGTTCGCGGGTTCCGATTGATTACTCGGGTGATATACCGGTGCTGGCTGTGCGGTTGCAGGAGATGTTCGGCCTGACCAGAACACCGGCGGTGGCCGGCGGTCGCCAACCGTTGTTGATCCATTTGCTGTCCCCGGCCGGTCGTCCGGTGCAAATTACACAGGATCTGGCAGGATTCTGGCAGACCGGTTATCCCGAAGTGAAAAAAGAACTGAAAGGGCGCTATCCCAAACACTACTGGCCGGATGATCCCCTTCAGGCCCGGGCGACCGCGCGGGTGAGGCCGTGAAATGCCTGCTGGGGACAGGATCAAGTGCATTAAAAGGCGAATCAGTTATCATAGCGATTTAGGTGATCTCTGGATCCGGCCGCTTCCATTGGTAAGGCAGCTCCTGAATTGTGCCCGGTTCGGTCATGGACTTTAAGGCTTTAAGCGCATCCATAATGATGCGCCGCTGGCGTTTGACATTGCCCGGTTCACCGAACATGCTGCCCCGCGCAAATTTGACCAGCAGCGCCCGGGGCGGTTTGATGTGCGCCATGCGCTGGACTTCATTGCCCATGGAAATGGTGACAATTCCTGCTTCCTCCGCCATGCGTTGGATCAGACCCACGGTCTGATGGCACTTGGGTCAGACCGGAACCAGGAGCAGGACGTCAACACCCGCGGCCTTGATCCGGGAAATGAAATCCGGAATCGTCTTTGTCACCAGGGTCACAACATCGTTGACATAGCTGAAGCTGTAAAGCGTATCCGGCACTTTACCGATGATACCCTCCTCTTCCAACTCGATGAAGCGCCGGATGGGAAAAATAATATTGATATCCTCTTTTGCCAGGCTGTGGTCATAATGGGCATGTGCAATACCGATGTCTTCCTGGCGGACGGTTTTGGGAATTTCCCGCAAAGACGTATCGCCGTGAATTGATTCGGTGTCAAAGGGCGGCTGGCTGTCTTTGAGATAGAGGCCTCCGCTGGTGACCAGGGCCACGGTTTGTTCCGCCGGCCGGCCCCGGTAGCCGGTCCAGGGAATGTCATCCGAAATCACGAACGGATACTTCTTTACAATTTCCTGCATATTGCCTGCCCGGTAAGCCGGCAGACTTTCCTCAACCCATTTCTCGTAGGCAATTTTGAATCGATCAATATCAATTGGCATTGGATATCCTTTCCTTAGCTACTCCATGTCAAATTCTTTGAAATCAAACCAGTAGCCGGTTTTACTCATGTAATCCAGCTCGAACTGGACCGCATTGATGTGATTGTTTTCAATTTCCAAAAACCGCGCAAACAGCGCCTGGCCTTCAACCGTCAATTCATTAACCATCGTTTGATAGAACTCGCTGGTTTCTATTTCCACTTTCAGCGCCCGGCTAAGCATCTGCCTTCTGATACCGTAAAACTCTTTTGCCACCAGGGATTCGACCTTGGCTGCTTCCCGGTCGATAGTTTTGCCGGAAGGAATTGCAGATTCGAGTTTGGCCGGATCGATTTTGCCGGTATTTTTTAACTGCTCCAGCGTATGTCGCAGGTAATCAATATGATGCTGTTCGTCATTACCCAAAGCTTCAAAGATTCGTTTGCCGGCTTCGTCATCCACGGCTTGTTCGGCTTCCCGATAAACATCACGGATTTTGATTTCATACACAATCGCCGTATTGATAGCTTCTTCGAGTGTCATTTTTGGCTCTCCTTTTTCCTGTCCCGGCTGTTATCTGAAGTGTGCCCAAAAAAATAAATGATAACATAATAATAAAAGTCGGGTTAATCAACATCATGCTGCGTCTTATCGCCTTTAAGTTGCTCTGCTGAAAAAAATCCTTCACATTTGGGTCGGAATTCTTTACAAATCAAACTGGATTGATTTGCTTAAATTATTAGGAGGCGAATATGGCCAACCTGACTCCTTACAACCAACAAAATCCCCGGCAGTGGAAACAGCAAAACGAAGAAATCCTTCAAAAAGTTCATGATGATGCGCTCAAAGCCATAATTATTGGTGTCTTGAATCTGCACGAACTTGAGCATACCGGCGAGTGGAAGCACTCCGGCCGGCGTCTTGACTACTCGAATTCAACATTTGAGGTATATCTTCAGCATCATACGACATGGTCCCTTAAAGATTTTCGATTGCTTGAAGAGACGGTTTTTGAGCACTTTGATGAATTAAAGAAAAATGGGTTGGGAAGTGTGTTAAAGCGGCTGAAAATATTGAAGAAGGAACCCAATCCCTTACGGGAGAAAAGAAAAATGAGAAACCACAATTAAGACCCGAAAGCGCGCTTATTCCATTTGGACTTTAACTAGATAGCCGCTGCACCAAATCAACGATTTCAGGTCCTTCCGTCAACCCGTCTATGAACCGCTGCGGAATGCCGGACAGCCCTACCTGGGCACCCACAAGGGCGCCGGTGAGCATCGCCCGGGACATATTCTGTCCACCGCCGTTGACCGCATGCAGGACGGCCTGCTCGAAATCGGTGGGGAACTTAGCAGCCAGGTAGTAGGCTGCCGGAAGCATGCACAGGATGGAGCAAGGCATGCCGTAGACCAGTGACACTTTCCAGGCCGGTTCGATGGTCACATCCGGGTCTTTCGCCGCCTGCCAGATGTGTCCACAAAAAGATAACAACCTGTCCACGGAAGTCGTAAATTGAATCGCAGCGTTATTCATCCAGGTCCCCTCGTCTGCCTAGCAGCTTGATAATTAAGCAAATTAAAATTACTTTGACCGGTGGAACGGATCTTGCTTTAACTGGCCAATCATGGAACCTGAAGTCTGTTGGATTCGGGCAAAATCAATTTAAATTGCGGGAGGAGAGAACATGCAAAATAACCTAAGGATTATGTTGGCGGCACTGCTGGTAAGTTTGCTTCTGGTGCTGACCGTTTCATGTCAAAAAAAGACCGTGGCAGTTGAAAGTGGATCGAATTCAACAGCGCAGGATGCCGGGTATGATACATCCACGGCAGACCAATCCAATGTGGCAGAAAAAACTCTTGAATCATCAAACGCAAACGCCATGGGTGATTCCGAAATCGTTCTGCAGGAAAATATCTTCTTTGAATTTGACAGGGCGACGCTGACACCGGAGGCCAGGGAGATGCTGACAAAAAATGGCAAATGGTTGAGAATTAACGCCGATGTAGCGATAACCATTGAAGGTCATTGTGATGAAAGAGGCACCAATGGCTACAACCTTGCACTGGGCGACCGGCGGGCTGAAAATGTAAAGACGTTTCTGGTCGATCTTGGCATTGGCCGGACGCGCCTGACAACCCTCAGTTATGGCGAAGAACAGCCTTTGGACCGGGGGCACGATGAATCCGCCTGGGCCAAAAATCGACGGGCGCATTTCTTAATCAGATAATTTGAAATTTTAGAAAATTGATTAGAAATAAGGGCCGGAGTGAGGTATGATATCACACTGCGGCCCTGCTCTTTTCAGAAATGTGATTCTCATTATGCCGGTTTATCGCATGAAAATTGCAATCTTGCAGAACCGATTTCGATGATATCAAGATCGTTGAGGCGGGTCGCTTCCTTAACCGGAGTATCATTAATTTTAGGTTTGGGCATCCCGCCGATGTAATTCAGGTAGATACCATCAGGCTCTATGCTGATGGTGACGGTAGTTGGATCCAGCAGCAGACCTTTGACGACAATGTCTGATGTTGGGTGTTTTCCAATTGTCGTAATTTTTCGAGCAAGTTTAATCCGGCCATTGCCGCCGCTTAAATAGGTCAGGTTGAATTCGGATTTTATGGGGTTACTTTTTTTTACCGGCCGTGGGTCCTCCGGTTTGAGGTCTTTTACCGTGCCGCGATTTTGACTCTTGTCCCAGAATCTTACAACATTTATGCTTTTGTGAGGGGTACTCTTTATCATCATCCGGCGGTGCTGGCTTGAATTCATAATCAACGTATCATCAAACTTGTCCGATTTGTCTTTGTCCCCCTGTTTTGTCGCCTGTTGTTTAAAGACGAGAGAATGATCTCCGATGATGATAACATCCTCATTTTTTAACCAGTGTGAGTTAATCAATTGTTCATTGACAAAAGAACCATTCTTGCTCTGCAGATCAATCAGCACGAACCTTTTGCCCAGCGATTCTATTTTGGCGTGATGACCTGAAACCGCAGGATCATCAATTACCACATCATTATCCGCGAGCCGTCCAATCGTTATTGAAGCGCCATTTCGCAGCTGATAGTTCCCGAGTGGTTTATTTTTGAATATTAAGGTTAATGTGGGCATTATCTTGCTCTTGGATCATGACAGGTTAAATTCGGTTGTATCTTTCCGCCCAACAGAATGCAAAGCAAACTGGATGCCATTTTCGAATAATATCCAAATCATATCATCCGAATCGATTTTGGTCAAGATTTCAGGATATTATATGGTGATTAACACTTTGATATATTAATCAATATGTTTCTCAGCTAAATTCTGTAGAAGTGCACGCTTTTTGCAGCAGAATGTTGCCGGTAACCTATAAACCAGGAGGTGGCGTGAAAAACATTATAATTGAATACCTCTTTCGAAAAACGGACAATTCCCGGGAGGGCTTCCAATTTGAACTGGACGGCATGAGTCTTGAACTGATCGGCAATATTCCGGATCGCTTACCGGCCTGGACGGCACTGAATTTTTATCAATGCCCGAACTGTCAGCTGGACATCCTCGACCAACCGCACTGCCCTCTGGCCGTCAACCTGGTCAACATCGTGAGTCGATTTGAGGACCTGATTTCATACGACGAAATCCAGGTCAACGTGATCACGGAAGAAAGGCGTATCTCCCAGCACACCACGGCCCAGTTGGGAATCAGTTCAATGATGGGGCTGGTCATCGCAGCCAGTGGGTGCCCCCGCACCGCGTTTTTCAAACCCATGGCGCGTTTTCATCTGCCCCTGGCAAGTAAAGAGGAAACGATATTTCGGGCAACGTCCATGTACCTGCTGGCACAATATTTTCTAAAGAAAGACGGACATTTCGCAGACCTTGAACTTAAAGGGTTGCGCAGAATTTATGATAATATGCAGATCATCAACCGTGCTACCGTCGAACGCTTGCGAGCCGCAACCACAACCGACTCATCCATAAATGCGATCGTTATTCTGGACAACTATGCGAAATCCATGCCTTTTGCCATTGAGAAATCTCTGGAAGATATACGTTATCTGTTTTCATCCTTCCTGACAAAGTAGCCGTCTTTAACCTTGACAAGGTCCTACTATTTCAATAAGTGGCATCTCAGCTTCATGCGGGCGACCGGCACTTGGTCTGAAGAACCTGCCGGGCGTTATGCGCATGGCAGCGCCGAACGCAGCACAAAATATGATTCTCAATCTCAGGACCGGTGGATTTGTTTATGAAACGCAGAGATCTCCTGAAATTCGGTTTATGCAGTGTTCTGGCAGCAGCAGGAGGCAGCGGCTTTTTAAAGATTTATAAGCACACGACCGGAGTCGGTAAGATCGTCGAATATCCGGATTCGATTCTGCGTCAGGTTTGTGCGCCGCTAAATGCCATCGATGACAAAATTGTTGCATTGAGCCGGCAGATGATCGCCACCTTGAGGTATCATTCTCTGATCGGATTTTTTTCCAAAGCATTTGTGGGCCGGGGACTGGCAGCGCCTCAGGTGGGAATCGCCAAACGATTGATCGTCTGCGCAATTTATGGAGAGATCAAGGTGCTCATCAACCCGCAGGTCGTTGAAAAGCAAGGGACATATTCCGGCTACGAAAGCTGCCTGTCTGTTCCGGACCATGAGCGTGCGATAATCAACCGTCCCGGATTTATAAAAGTGAAGTACAGGGGCCTTGACAAAACCCAAAATGAAATGTCAGCAGCCAAGGAATATGCGGCATTGCTGGCACACGAAATCGACCACTTGAACGGGGCCCTTTTTATCGACCATATCTAGTTCTCATTATAATACATTCAACTTCTCATTAATTTTCATACAAAATTCAGGTATTGAATTGTCCGCCCTAACACCCAAAGAACTCAGGGCCTGCATTGCAGCCGATCCTCAAACAAGTCCCTCCACTCATCTGGCGGATGACTCTTTTGCTGCCTGGTGCTATGACAACTTATCATTAAAAGAGGCACGATCAGCTTTCGAACGGGATGCCGAGTCGGATGATTGCGAACGTTGGGGGCTTACCGCGCTGGAGTGGAAAGCCCAGGTAGAAATGGCCATCATCGCGCTGGCAGCATCAAAAAGTCAGAACAGGTTATGAAAACGAGAACCTCGATAAATTGGGGCAGTTGGCTGCGCGAACCCCGACAGCAGAATTGCATCGCAGATGAGATACAGCGTCTATCAAAGGTTGTAAGAGCCTGGGCGGTCGCAGCGATTCTTATAACCGTGCTTGTGACATCTTCAGGCATACTTATATTGTATTTTACCGGTGTAAAATCAGTTGAGAGAATTGATGCGGCAGCCCGGCAGGCCACAAAGGTGAACGAAGATATAATCAGGCAAACGTTGAACGCAATTAATCCCAATGATTTTTTCTTTAAATTGTTGGAAGATGGTGAGTGGTATGCGCCAACGCCTGTGAAGGAGTACGTCAAGCTTAATATTTTACCGGTGCCGGGCAAGAAAATTCACCTGTATCTTAAAATTAAAAATAACTCCGATTTCCCTGCTCGAAATGTTTATTGCATGATCACTTTTTCCAGCAGGGAATTTGTCGAATCAGGAGATGCGATATTCCAGGAATTAAAAAAACTCTCCGGGTTAAATGTATTCCCGGTAAAGTCTTCAGATGACTACCTGGATGAGGCTGCAGCGTTTGAATGGGCCAGCATACCGCCCAAGGCGCAAAGAGAGGCGAGCAGAAGCGTTGATTTGACCCTGAGAGGAAACAGCGGGCGTATAACTGTTAAGATTAACTCCATAAATAGACTTGCCTTTGAGTTCAGGTTGCAAGAGCCTAATTAATTCCTGCATTTTGCACCCAAAAATGCTGCCGCAAAATTTGAAATCAAGTTGCCTTAATTGACAAGGAGCGTAGATGATGGATGGAAGAAACCGGGGAAATATTAGACCCGGAATAGAAGTTGATATCGTGCTGAAAAAGGACCAGCGCACCGGCAGACTGACCCGCGGTGTTGTCAAGGAGATCCTGACTAATTCTGCCAATCATCCCCATGGAATCAAGGTCCGGCTGGCCGATGGACAGGTCGGCCGGGTGAAGACAATTCTCGCAACCACCCGGCGATGACATTACGGATTTAATCCGCCTGCGGCGGATAAATCCTCCAGGCGGACAAGGGTTTAATTCCCCGTCGCTTGTCCTAGCGAAGCGGCGATCCCGCCATTCGGGGCGGCGGGGTGGTTCATTGCAATTATTGAATCAGGTTTTCTAACACCAGCCCCTTCACCCTATACGGGAGGTTATTAACTGTGAGCACCGAGCCTAATAAAATAATTTACTCCATGATTAAGGTCAGCAAGTTCTACGATAACAAACCGGTCTTAAAAGACATCTCGCTGTCCTACTTTTACGGGGCTAAAATCGGCGTACTCGGTCTGAACGGTGCCGGCAAGAGTTCACTGCTGCGCATCCTTGCCGGAGAAGATAGTCGCTTCAACGGTGAGACGGTCCTTTCACCGGGTTACACGGTCGACTACCTGGAACAGGAGCCGCTGGTGGATGTCGACCATACCGTGCGGCAGGTCGTTGAGCAGGGCGTGCAGCAAGCGGTTGACCTCCTCAAGGCGTTTGAAGAGATCAACATGAAATTTGCCGAGCCCATGAGCGACGATGAGATGGACAAGCTCATTCAAGAGCAGGCCCGGGTGCAGGAAAAGCTCGATGCGATGGATGCCTGGGATCTTGATGCACGTCTGGAAATGGCCATGGATGCCTTGCGCTGTCCGGCGGGAGCCACACCGGTCAAGGTCCTTTCAGGCGGCGAGAAACGCCGCGTTGCCCTCTGCCGCCTGCTGTTAAAAAAACCGGACATCTTGCTGCTGGACGAGCCGACCAACCACCTTGATGCAGAAAGTGTGGCCTGGCTCGAGCAGCACCTGCAGCAGTATCCGGGAACCGTTATCGCCGTTACCCACGATCGCTATTTTCTCGACAACGTGGCCGGCTGGATTCTCGAACTCGATCGGGGTGAGGGGATCCCCTGGAAGGGGAACTATTCCAGCTGGCTGGAGCAGAAGAAGGAGCGTCTGCGACGCCAGGAAAAATCCGAAAGTGCACGGCAAAAGACCCTGGAACGGGAGCTTGAGTGGATCCGCATGTCGCCCAAAGGAAGGCATGCCAAGGGTCAGGCACGGATCAACGCTTATGAAAAGCTGCTCTCCCAGGACACACAGAAGGGGGAGGCCGAGCTTGAACTTTTTATTCCACCGGGACCGCGACTGGGTGATGTGGTGATTGAGGCAGAGCACGTCCGCAAGGTTTTTGATAAACGGCTGTTGCTCGAGGACATGAGTTTTCGACTGCCGCCCGGAGGTATTATCGGAGTTATCGGCCCCAATGGCGCCGGTAAAACGACCCTCTTCAATATGATCACCGGTCGGGAAAAACCCGACTCCGGCACGATCCGATTAGGTGACACGGTCAAGCTCGCATACGTTGATCAGGATCGGGAGCTGGATGCCGACAAGTCGATCTGGGAGGAGATCAGCGGTGGCAACGAACAGCTTGAACTGGGCAACCGGCTGATCAATTCTCGGGCCTATGTCGCACGCTTCAATTTTTCGGGATCCGATCAGCAGAAAAAAGTGGGAACCATCTCCGGCGGCCAGCGCAACCGGGTGCATCTGGCCAAAATTCTCAAAGACGGCGCCAACGTTATCTTGTTGGACGAACCGACCAATGATCTGGATGTCAACACATTGCGTTCGCTGGAGGAGGCTTTGGAGAACTTCGGCGGATGTGCGGTGGTGATCAGTCATGACCGCTGGTTTCTGGACCGGATCGCTACGCACATTCTGGCCTTTGAAGGCGACAGCCGGGTGATTTTTTTTCAGGGCAGCTGGTCGGAGTACGAGGCCGACCGCAGAAAGCGTTTGGGTGCTGCAGCCGACCGGCCGCACCGCATCAAGTATCGCCAGTTGACCCGTTAGCGTGTTTGTCAAAAGTCAAAAACGCCGGATTTGTCGAGCAGGGATTGTGCTAAAGCCGCATTAGCTGCTCGTGTTCGAGATATACGCGGACTTCGCCACTCCGGTTCAACTTGACTTAATGCCCGGCTAGCGTTATTCTGGATACAATCGATAATAACAAAAATTATTGCGCTTACAGACACAATGTTTTACATGTCTGATCTTATGCGGCGGCTTTAAATTCAACGATCCACAGGTCGCATAAGCGATTTATTTGACGACGTGTATCAAAGCGATAAAACCATGGTATGCCTATGGCTGAACCTGAGCTTAAACTGGTCCTGATCGTAAATGATAAAAAAAACCAGGCCTTCTATCAAGACCATCTATCTGCCTATGATGACGTTGCGCTGGAAGTTTTCCCGGATTTCATTGAGTTCAGAAATCAAAGCCATGGGAAGCTGTACTCAGGATTTCTGGTGGATATACGAACGCTCATTAAATCCTCCAGTGGTGAAAAGCTTTTATTTTCGCACCTGCTGCAGCACTTTCCGGTGATGCGAGTGACCAGAAAGCCGGGATCCGATACCTTCTCAGGCCTTTTGGAAAGCAAAAGTTTAGGCCGCTTAAAAGGCCAGGCTCTGCTCGATGCCTTTATCAATGACTTCTGCCGCCAGAATCCGCCGCGCGACATACCTTCCGGGCGGCAGAAAGGAATATTCCGCAGTGTTTATTTGTATCATTCGGATAATTTCCTGAGAGAACCCGAAAAATCGGTCGTCGAAAATCTGACGATCAAAAGCTGCTATTTGGTGACGAACGAGAAGTGCTCCAAAGGATCCAAAGTTTGGCTTGTGTTCACAGAAATGAAAGACCAAACGCCGATCCAATGTGAGGTAAAATGGACCAAGCCGTGGACTTCCGGCAGCCTGTATCTCCCCGGTTGGGGTATTTCATTTATTGGGATTCTGGAAGGGCAGGTCAAGGAGCTTTCTGAGCTGATCAAGAATTGACGGCAGGTCTATTTAGGTACCATCCGCAGTGATCGAAATTCAGCCTGGTATTTATTCTTTCCACCGACAGTTTGGAGCTAAGTGGTTCGATTATTTTGACGTACGGCACTGCTGAATTCGCGGCGCCACATCAGATATCCTGGAATTCTGCGGCGATTGTTTCAACTGATTCCATGACCTCAACCAGCAGATAGTCCAGCTCTTCTTCCTGGAAGCCAAGGGATTCAAGAGTGCCTTCTTCCATCTGATAGTTTAAATCGTCCGGACCGGTCCCCATTCCGCTCATCATGGCAAAATAGTCTGCAACGTGCAGGAACAGGGCCATAGCGCTCCCATTTGAGCGGGACGGTCGGTGATGCCAGCAAATGGCCTGGGTGATTGAATCGGGGATGATCCACTTTTTACAGAAATTGCCGGCTATTTCAGAGTGGTCGAGGCCCAGCAGGTTTCTTTCCGCAGCCAGAAATGTATGCTCTCCAACCGCCATAAATGTGTCGATCTCATCTTTGCGTTCAAGAACGTATTCATCCAGCACAATTTTACCGGCATCATGGATAAGTCCGGCAACAAATGCGTCATTGGACAGGTGCGGTTTAATCCGGTCAGCTAAAAATTGGGCGCCAAACCCAACAGCCAGGGAATGCCGCCACAGATCACCGGAATCCAAGCCATATCCTTTTAATTCTTTGCCCATTAGATTTGAAATGCCGGCCATTGTGATAACCTCACCGAGTGTTTTCTGGCCGAGTAATACCGCGGCATGCCGGACGGTTGCGATTTTACCGCTTACCCCATAGTATGCCGAATTCCCGAGCCGCAGCACCTTGGTGACAATGGACTGATCTTTTTCAAACAGTTTGACCAGATCGTTGATCCCCGCGTTCGGATCCGCCATAACTTCGCGGGCCTTGATTACAATCTGCGGCATCGGTGGTAAGTCTTCCAGCTTGCGCAATATTTTCCTCTTCAGGGCTGTGCCGCTGGGGGGCTGCTCGTAAGCCGCCGCAGACATGCTTGAGGAAGCCTGGCGTTGATTACTAAAGGATGGCGCTGAACCATTCTGGCCTGACTTTAAATCCAGGTCGATTGTGATATTACCCTGCTTGCAAGCCGGGCATTCAAACTTGATTTGCCGGTCATATTTTTTCAAGCGATCGTCGGGTATTTCAAAGACTTTCTGACATTCGGGGCAAGTTGCTTCCATTGATCTATCTGATCCATCTTTTTGGAATAAGGTATCTCATGGATATTCATCCGACCGGCTTGAACTCAAGTGAGGGGCAGTAGGCGACGCATAATATATCCGCTTATTACCTGAATATTAGAGCGAAAATCATCGCCTCAAGCCTATTGCGGCAACATGATCTCGAACTTCACCTACCGGTGCTTTGGGTCAGAATTCAGGTATTTATACTCGCTATATGAATAGTTTACCCTGCAGGCCGTAAAACATCAAGAAATTTATACGGGCAAAAAAAAACGGCCACCAGATTTTGCTGGTTACCGTTTTTGGAGGAGAACAGATGAAGAAATTATTAGGCTTACTTTCTATACTGCAAGACCTTTGCCAAATGAGAAATAAAATTTTAAATCATGATCAAGTCAGATGGTTTTGCGATAGTTTTCATAAGGTTATAATTATTTATGATCAAAAAGAAAATCGAGATCATCCCGGCCCGGGAACCGCGGCCACCGGTATGCCGGTTTATAATTTTTAACCTTTCGAATTAAATTACAATTAACCTGTTGATATCATATTTAATTATTAATTTGGGGGTGAGGTTCATAATTTTGAATCCTGACTTTGCCCCTCCATCTAAATGAAGATAACTATCTAAAATTTCACCAATTACTCTGGTTCATACTTTTGAACCCTAATTAATCCGGGCTACCGTCTCAAAACTCGTATCCAGCGCCAGACATTTAAAAGTCCGATCAGGGAATTTGCCACATAAGTCAGCGCACAGGCAAACAGAATTTTTCTGGCGTTCGAAATATCCTCCGCAGGGATATAGCAGCCGGAAGTCAGCATCGGCAGCGCGCGCTTGAAGCTGGCATCAAACTCGGTGGGCAGCGTCAGAAGGTGAACCAGTACCGGAATACACAGCGTGGCAAAACCGCCGGCTAACATCAGGATACCGACGGACGGCGCACGGGTAACACCGGCCAGTATCGGCACCGCCATCATCATGATGGCTCCGACCCGTTCCAGCTTTTGAGCCGTGCCGATCATCCGGGTCCGGGTCTTAAGCGGTTTGTAACCGCTGTGGTCCTGGATGGCGTGTCCCACCTCATGGGCGGCCACCACCACGGCTGTGAGCGTTTTGCGTCCGCATACGCCTTGCGTCAGGCGAATGGTTTTCGCCGCCGGGTCATAGTGGTCCCCGGTATCGGTCAGCTCCACGGTAACATCTTGTAAATTCAGACGTGCGATAAGCAGCCGGGCCAGTTCGATTCCGCTGCCCGAGAAATATTCATGCCGGTTGTAGCGGTTTAATACGTGTTTGGCCCACAGGTGAGGTCCGAACAGGAAGACCATTGCAAGAATAATTATATAAACCATTGTTCCATGATTTTCCGGCTTCGGGGGATGGGGCCGGCAAGCTAATTTCTCAGACCGCGGTATGTCTTTTTCTGGAAACAGGTTTTTTGGGTGGCATCCCCCCAGCGTTTTTGCTCCGCAAGCAGTAGTAAAAACAAATCGCCGTCTTTTACCACCCGGCCGCCCACCACATCAACACCGCGGTTAAAAAGCGGGTCCGGAAAATATCCTGCCGTCGGACCAATGATGGAGACCAGTGCATCCGGTGCGCACTGGCCAAGGATCTCATCCAGTGAATTGTTTAATATGGTGGTACTGGTGCACAGCACTTTATTGCAGGAGTTTAATTGGGTTGCGTCCAGGGTGATCGGCAGTTCGGGATATTTTTGAATTAAACTCTCTTTTTTTTCAATGACCACCAGGTCCGCGCCGGCTCTTTTAACAGACGGAATCAAAGGGAAAAATAATCCCACCATGCCGAGTTTGTCGCCGGCGGAAACCGACAACAGGCCGAGTGAGTCGGTAGCAGAATCTATCGGAAAATCGGTATCCCTCATAACATGCTGGCAAATTGCGTTTATGGCCGCCAGACTGATCATTTCTCTGACAGGATCACCACTGCCGAATTCCAGGGCAAATCCCCGCGGGTTCTGCCCGACAAAATCAGACGGCAGCAAAGCGGTGTATGCTTCCTCTTTCGCATCAGGCAAAAGCACGTAGCTGATTCCCGTTGCGCCGCCTGCCAGGCTTAGCGCCATAAATTCAGCTTCCTGGGGCTGACCGCCCCGATGGAAAGGCGGGAAGAAAATCCTGGCAATTGGTGGAATTTTGTAATTTGCCGTTAAGTTGGTTACCATCATTTTAAATTCATCTTTTAGACGCATTGCGATTCCTCAACTTCTCTATGGAAGGCCACATAATTTTTGATCGCTCCGACAGGGTTCCCGGGATCGGGCGAAATGCAATTCATCATAAGATTGATTTTTTGGCATTCATTGTCAACTGGCTGGCAGCGTCTTAATGGATATTCCGATGCTTTTTGTGCAAAAAATAATTTATGATATACTCTTAATCCCGACGTTTCGCCATTGATTTCACCCAGCGGGATGATTGCGATGGAGAAATACGATGATTATGGTAGACTTTTGCAATAAATATTCTGTTATCGGCAGGAATCTATGAATGCTCAACAATATTATCAGCGGGTCATCGGTCGCTTAACAAACTGCTACCAGTTCAGCCATTTTCACATTGCAGCGGGAAATGAACTGATCGGCGAGGCGCCGGATCCAAGTTTTCCCGCCATTGCGGAGCCGCTGGACCAGCTTGAAAAAAATACCGTTCAAAGGGGTCTGCAGGTTCATATACCGCTTATCGGAGAACGATCCCGGTCGGTGCTGATGCCGCTGGATTTCGAAATCTTCATGATCGGAGAAAACCACAAACTTTATCAGGACAAGGAAACCCAACGGAAATATTTTGAGCAGGTCTTGCCTGTCATCCATTTTATAGAAGACTTATTACGCTCGAGGGGAATCCCGTATCTGTTGGACTACACGCCCTCCGGAGGTCATATCCTTTTCCAAAACCTTTTAGGATATCGCGCAACAGACAGTTTAAGGCAAATCGGCTTTCTGGAAGAAGATCTGATTAAGGCCTGCAGATATGTTGATTCCCATGACATCAGGCGGTGGTACGGAATTTCACTGGAAGCTGCCGCTGTGTTCAGCGGGCTCACGAAGATTGCGGAGTATATTTCCCTGCTTACCATGAAAAGATTTCAGGATAATGAATCCAGGGGACTATTCCCCGTTGCGATAGCCGACAGTTACGATCGCTGTATCAATTTCGACAATTCCTGGAGTGAAGGCTCTCCGTTTATGCGTTGCATTCGAAGTCCTTTCAGCCTGCACAAAAAAAATCAAGAAAAACACGGTCAATACAATCAATCGCCCCTGGTCGATGTGGTGGGTACCTACTTTGACGGCAGGGCTGCCAGCGAAACAGCCGATCTGGCGCATATTCTGGATTGCATGTGGGATCTGGAGAGGGCCGCCGACCACGCTCAGCAGTTTTCCGGATTCATTCCCTGCTCCAATGAAACATTAATCGATTTTGTCAGGGAATACAAATCATCCGATCTTTTCCGGTTTCATCAGGATTTTGAAAACGTGGCAGATATGGCTCGGGGAAATGCCTTGGCGTGCGCCCGCAAAGAGGAAAACATTCCCGGCTGGACGAGAAATATCCTCAACGATCCCAATCCTTCGGCCCTTCAACCTCAAAAATTAAAGGGGTTGGTTTATGATTTTCTGATCCACGCTAATTGGAGACCCAAACATATTGCCAACATTTTGCGGGACATCTATCAAAATCCTTCATTCAACTGGACCCAGGATTTTTTTAAGTATCCGGCCGAAGAAAAAGCCAATTTCTGGGCGAGAACCTATAGTGCGGTTGCGCTCTGGAATAAAGGCCGGTTGCGTGTTTAGAAGCTATCTCAAAAAAGTCTTTTGGCCCAAACTCTTTGTTGGCGCCTCGTTTTAAATCCTCGAAATACTGACGTATTCCTGCGGTTTAAAATTCGGCCCCGCCGCGATTCTTGTCCGTTTCTGGAGGGTTACCAAGGGCTTTGGGTCCCGCGAGACCGCCGGGCACCCTCGCCCTTGGACGCCTTGAAGCTGAAGCAGCCTCGACTTTCGCTCAATTAGAGTCTTAATTGTGCATTCTTTGCATTTAATGCAAAAATTTTTTATTTAATAGACGGAACACCTTAGTTTTAGTCATTTTAGTCATTTGTTGGAAAACCCGAGCAGCTAATTCGAAGCAAAATGGCTATTTCAATCTGTTTGGTTCCGGCTTGTCCGGGTTAGGGTTTCAGAATATTGAAATATGTTCCGGGTGGAGAGTTTAATGAATATGAAGGTTATATCCCGCAGAAAATTTCTTGAACGCATCGGAAAGCTGGGGGGGCTTGGAGCGGCATACTTGGGGATGGCTAAATTCGGGTTGCTGCCGCTGGCACGGGCTTATGCCGGGCCACCACAATTCGATCATCGCATCGGCGAGGGACAGCATATCGTCATTCTCGGTGCCGGTATCGGCGGACTGTGTGCGGCCCATCTGTTGCAGAACACCAAATTCAAAGTTACGATTATCGAACCGAACCCTTATGTGGGCGGCCGCTGCCTCACCTTAAGAAGGGGCGATACGGTCCGGGAAGACGGCACGGATCGTCGGGGCAACCCCTTTCAACCGCAAAATTGTGATTTTGATCAGGGTCCTGACTTCTATTTTAATGCCGGGCCCGGCCGAATTCCGCAAGGCCACACGGCCATTCTGCACTACTGCAAAAAACTGAAGGTCAAACTGCAGCCCTACATTTTCGCCTGCCGATCCAATCTGCTGCAAAGCGACAGCTTCAACCAGGGTAAACCCGTTCCTCTGCGGTGGATCAAACACGATCTGCGCGGACATATCGCCGAACTATTGGCGCATGTTACCCGGTCTGACCAGATAAATCAATTTGTCAAACCCGGTAACCGGGAGGCATTCCTTAGAATGTTGCAGCAATTTGGTAATCTTAAGGAATCCAATCAGTCCCTTAAATATACCGGCACAAATCGAGGGGGATACAGCCAAAAGCCCGGTGCCGGGCTGGATGCGGGTGCTTTGCGCCCGCAGTTTGATTTGAATGACTTGCTGGAATCCGGAATCTGGCAAACCGGACTCTTCAATGATATGTACCTTTATTGGCAGACGAGTCTGATGCAGGCCGAAGGGGGGATGGACCATATTCCCAAAGCATTCCAGGATAGTCTCGGCCCCCAAGCACGAGTTCTGTTGAACGAGAAAGCGACCGGGATCAGCCAGACGGCCGACGGGATAATCATCCAACGCGCAAAATCTGGAGCGCCGATTAAGGCCGATTATTGCATTTCGACGATGGCGCCGCCCCTGTTGAGCCGGATTCTGGACGTCTCTTTTTCCCAAAGTTTTAAGACCTCCCTGGACAAGGTCTACATGGTTCCAACCTGTAAAGTCGGCTGGCAGGCCGGTCGGCGGTTCTGGGAGGAAGAAAATGAAATCTATGGTGGAATCAGCTGGACAGATCATGCAATTAAGCAGATCTGGTATCCTTCCCATGGCTTCCTCTCGCAGAAAGGCATACTGACCGGAGCTTATAACTACGGTGAGGCCGCCCGGATATTTGGTCTGATGCCCCATGCAGAACGGATGGCTGCCGCGCTGGAGGGCGGCGAGAAACTGCATCCGGGTCTGTTTGAACGAAATGTTGAAAAAGGCATATCAATTGCCTGGCAGAATATGCCCAACCAGGCCGGTGGCTGGGCTTATTATAAAGACCAGGCTGAGAATCCCGCGTATTTATCCATCAATAAGCATCAGGGGCGCTTGATTTTAGCCGGTGATTACCTTAGTTTCCTGTCCGGATGGATGGAGGGTGCGGTCCGGTCGGCCGAACTTGCCGTGAAACGCATTGCACAATTGACGGGTGTTTGATTTGATATCGAGGTCGGGGGTGAACCAATGGGTTACGCATTAATCTATAATTTAAAACACGCGATAACTAAATTGTGTGGGTTTCCGCCGGTTGCCGACCAAACATCACCAACTGCAGTGACTCAGCGGAAGCCGCGGGCAGCATCCGGAATCAGGCTGAACATTGCAGCCTGGACCGTGGTGCTTCTTCTGGGCATAATCGCCTGGTTTGATGTCGCCGTGGCCCAAACAGCCACCGGGCTTGAGGGTGCGGCTCTGGTTGAAGCATTGCGCAAGGGCGGATACAACATTTACTTTCGCCATGCGGCTACCGACTGGTCTCGAAACGATCAGGTCTCCAAGGAGGGCGACTGGACGAGCTGTGATCCGAGCAAGATGCGCCAGCTTTCAGAAGCCGGCCGGCAGACCGCAACCGCCGTCGGCGAATCCATGCGCAGCCTGCAAATTCCAATCGGGCAGGTTTTTGCAAGTCCATATTGCCGCACGGTCGAGACGGCCCGCAAAATGAACCTGGGGCCCGTGGAAACAACCACTGATATTATGAATCTGCGTGTCGCGGAGTACTTCGGGGGCACATCCGCCATTGCCGAAAGCGCTCGCCGGCGCCTTGCGGTGATCCCGCAAGCAGGTACAAACACGGTTCTGGTGGCTCACGGCAACGTTCTGGTAACCGCAACCGATGTGTATCCCCAGGAAGCCGAGGCTATTGTGTTTCGTCCCGCAGACAACGGGACCTCAAACTATATAGCGCGCATACCGCCCCAGGAATGGGTTCGACTGGCAACCGAGTACGGCGACCGCTGAAGTATATCCTTTTTTATAAACCCCAAGCCGTTCAGGCGCCGGAGGTCTGGAGAAGGTTAAACTCCCGGTCTGACTTAGCAGCCATGTAAAAATCGCTTTCCGTGAGCCCATCGATTTTATGGGTCCAGATCTCGACTTTGCACTTGCCCCAGGCGAGATATATGTCTGGATGATGGCCTTCTTCCTCGGCGACCGAGCCGATTTTATTTACGAAAGCCAGCGCCTGGGCAAAATCTCTGAATTTGTATAACCTCTCGAGATGGCCGCCATCATTAAGCATCCACCCGCTGTCGAGTTGATTCAGCATTTCATGAGCCTTTGCTTTGCCCATGGGCGGGATGCCGCCACGACACGGCACGCATTTATTATCTGCAAGATTCATTGAATCCTCCATTCCAAATCCGTGATAGCCTATAAACAATATAAGCTTGCGGTCGCAGAGCGCAACTGCAGACAACCGGCACGGTTGCCGGATCGTCTCTGAGGCGGCAAGCTGCCCGGGTCTTTTCCATTGGGATTGAATTGGAGAAATTTCTGCCTTACTTTCAAACATACGATTTCGCTGCAGGGTGTTGCGACAAAATGGCAGAGTTTTCAAAAACAGCAATTTCTCGCGGCTGCCTTTTTCTGCAGCGGTTCTGATGAGAAAGGCCACAGGGATTGGACTTAACCGAACAAATTGATCGGGAATTTTCTCAAATAGCGTCTTTGCCGGATGACCGGATCGATTTGGCGCATGGCGCTCTTTTGATCGCCAAAGCTGCCTATCCCGACCTGGAAGAGCCCATCTACCTTGAACGCCTGGATCGAATGGCCGCCAGGGCCGTAGAAGACTGGAAACGATTTATTGCACATATTGGCGACCACGAAAGCGTGGCTGAGATCCTCGCAAGGATCGATAAGCTTAAAAAGCAACCGTCGCGGATTCACTAGCACCGAACAAAAAATGAATTAGTGATTAACAAAGTTCGCGCACGATGTTGTCCGGATGTTCCAATTTTAAACATCGCAGAGTCAAATCCAAAATAAGCAAAACAAGGAAGTGATTGCAGCGGGAGTGCAAGACCGGCAGGCAGGTCAGATGACATTGAGCAAAGGCTGCAGTTAAAACAGGCGCCGGCTTTGGCTGCACCGCGCCGGCACTGTGAACTAACCGCTTGACCTGTCTAATGATCTATTCCTTCGAAAAGATCTTCTTCTTTACCATTTAAAGATGTGCAGCCGTAGACACATTCAAAGTTTTCGTATCCCATGGCCTCGTCTCTCATCTTATCGGGCATGCGTCTGAAAATGCTGTTGGGGTTCATCTGGCTCTGGTGGCAGTTGAGCGCCGCCAGCTTGTGGGATAAAAATTTTCTGACATCGATAACTGCCGATATTTTTTCTTCCGGGGTGCCCAGAACTTCCGGATCGAAGCCGGGCTCCTCACCACGTTCGACAATTGTATCGTACATCCGGCGTATCCTTTCCAGCGGTATGGCCGTGTAATAGAGTTTGGATGGCTGCCAGGGCTCTAGTCCGTCACTGCCATGATAGCCGTGGTCTCCGGAAGCTTTAAAGGCACGCCGGGTGACCCGGTTGGCCATGATGTGATCCGGGTGCAGATAGGTTCCCTTTTCATTGTAGGTCACCAAAACATGCGGCCGAACCTGCCGGATGATCTTAACCAGTCTGGCCGATGCTTCCTGTTCGTCAGCCCGGGCAAAGGCCTCCGGGTGATTATTTTCCGGCGTGCCGGCCATCCCGGAATCACGATAGCCTAAAAAAAAGACTGATTTCACGCTAAGTACGCCGAGGGCCTTTTCCAGTTCAAGGGCCCGGATGTCCGTAATGCTCATTTCGGGTTCAGGCCAAACAAACTCCGGATTCAGTATGTCGCCGGCCTCACCCCGGGTACAGTATGTTAGAGCGGTCCGGACGCCGTCCGCGGAATATTTTGCGAGTATCCCGCCGGTGCTGATAGATTCATCGTCGGGATGGGCATGAACGATCAGCAAAGTCAGGTGATTGTTACTTGGATTGAATTGATGCATTTGATCCTTTTTCTCGATTCTTATAGAATGTCCCATCAGCGAAAACATTAATACCTAAATCTGATTTTACAACCCGGATGCTTTTGATTCAGATGACATATTTCAGCAAGCATTGACTTTTCAGTATGCCAGTCTAATACTATTCCTGTTAGGTATGATACATTGTGGGTATAAATGTATGCGTCCAGGGTAACCATGCATTCAATTTCAAGCCAGCCACCTGTCTCTTACACGCCTGGCAATTGATAGTGGGTCCCGGAACAGTTCGGTGCTGTTCGTTGATTAACCAAATCTACATTATCTTTGGTCAGATGTTACCGCCGCTGTTGTTCAAATTCCGGCTTCGACAATTCCCGCACCTGTTGCTCGGGCAAATACAAAAATTGAACTTGTGCCAAAATTAAGGAGAAAACAATGAGTGTTTTGATTAAAGGGGGAACATTGGTCACCGCCGATCAAACCCGCCGGGCAGACATATTGTGCGACAACGGGAAGATTCGAGAAATCGCCGATAGTATCGCCAATCCGGGCGGAGTCAAGGAGATCGATGCCGGTGGCCAGTATGTCATGCCGGGGGGCATCGATCCCCACACGCACATGCAGCTGCCCTTTATGGGAACCGTAGCCAGCGAAGATTTTTTCAGCGGCACCGCCGCCGGGCTGGCCGGTGGGACAACGATGATTATCGATTTTGTGATCCCCAGCCGCCAGCAAAATATCCTTGAGGCCTATCGCCAGTGGCGCGAATGGGCCCAAAAATCAGTGTCGGACTATAGTTTTCACGTGGCGATCACCTGGTGGGACGACACGGTCCATCGCGATATGGAAATCCTGGTGCGCGAATACGGTGTCAACAGTTTCAAACATTTCATGGCCTACAAAGGGGCGCTCATGGCCGATGATGAGACCCTGATCAACAGCTTCACGCGAGCACTGGAGCTGGGCGCGATACCGACAGTCCACGCGGAAAATGGCGAACTGGTCTATAGCCTGCAAAATAGATTGTTCTCCCGGGGCATCACCGGGCCGGAAGGGCATCCCCTTTCCCGTCCGCCGGAAGTCGAAGGCGAAGCAGCCAATCGCGCCATTCGAATCGCCGAAGTGCTCGGGGTGCCGATCTACATCGTTCACGTTTCCGCCAGACAGGCACTGGAAGCGGTCACCCGGGCCCGTAATGAAGGCCAGCGCGTCTTTGGCGAAGTGTTGGCCGGACACCTGTTGATCGATGATTCCGTCTATCGCGATACCGACTGGGGCCGGGCTGCCGCGCATGTCATGAGCCCTCCTTTTCGGCCCAAAGAGCATCAGGCGGCGCTGTGGAAGGGACTGCAAGCGGGTAATCTGCAGACAACCGCCACAGACCACTGCTGCTTTTGTCATGACCAGAAAGCCATGGGACTTGAAGATTTTCGCAAAATTCCCAACGGCACGGGCGGGGTGGAAAACCGGATGGAGGTAATATGGCACCACGGGGTCAACACAGGGCGATTGACCATGAATGAATTTGTGCGGGTGACATCGACCAATGCCGCACGAATTTTTAATGTCTATCCCCGCAAGGGCAGCATCAGTGTCGGCGCGGATGCCGACCTGGTCGTGTGGGATCCGGAAGCCACCAAAACGATATCCGCTAAAACCCATCATCAGAATGTCGACTTCAACATTTTTGAAGGTATGACCGTCAAAGGCTGTGCTTCGCATACCATCAGCAACGGAAACCTGGTCTATGCCGACGGGGAGTTGAAAGTCGAAAAAGGCGCCGGCAACTATGTCAAGCGCCCGGCGTATGCACCATACTACGATGCGGTTAAAAAACAGTTTCGGGCAAAAGCGCCGGTGGCTGTAAAGCGCTAAAAAATGACAGTTATTCGTTATTGGTTATTTGTTACTATAACATCTAACTCCAAATTGAGCGATCTTCGCTCAATTTGGCCTTTAAGGACCTGAGTATGTCAAATTCTAAGAAGGCATTCAAAAACAGTTCTGCCAACCGGCGTTCCGGCAAATTATCAGAGGACCAGATCAAAGAAAATTTCACGGACATGCATCCCCCGCTGACTCCTTCACAGGCCTACATTGAGGCCTGCCGCTGCTATTTTTGTTACGATGCACCCTGCACCGCGGCCTGTCCGACCGGTATCGATATCCCGGAATTTATCAAACGGATACAGACCGGCAATTTAAGGGGGTCGGCGCATAAAATTCTGGAGCAAAATATTATGGGCGGGATGTGCGCCCGTGTTTGTCCGACTGAAGTGTTGTGTGAAGCGGCCTGCGTTCGCAATACCCATGAACACAAACCGGTGGCAATCGGCCTGCTGCAGCGGCATGCCACCGACGGGATCATCGAAAACAAGGTGCCGCTGTTTGAGCGAATCGCCCAGACCGATAAAAAGATTGCCGTTATCGGTGCCGGACCCGCCGGGCTGTCATGCGCGCACTGGCTGGCGTCTTTTGGCCACAACGTGACGGTTTTCGACAAGAACAAGAAGGCCGGCGGGCTCAATGAATACGGCATCGCCGCATATAAGGTTCTGGATGATATTGCCCGCAAAGAGGTCGAATATATTCTCGAAATCGGCGGAATCGAGATCAAAGCAGAAGTTCATATAGGAATTGATTTCACGCTTGATTCCCTGCGCGATGAATATGACGCGGTATTTATTGCAATTGGGCTGCCCGGTGTCAACCGCTTTAAAATTCCGGGTGAGAATGTGGCCGGCGTGATGGACGCCGTGAATTATATCTACGACCTGCGCCAGGCCGAGCGGATGTCGCAGCTGCCGGTGAGCGATAAAGTTGTCGTCATCGGCGGGGGAATGACGGCCATCGATATCGCGGTCCAGTCAAAAAAACTGGGAGCGTCGGAGGTCACCATCGCCTACCGGCGCGACAAGGCGCACATGAAAGCCAGTGAGCACGAACAGCACTATGCCCAGATTAATGACGTCAAGCTCAGGTTCTGTTCCAGCCCCAAAAGAATAATAAGC
>Ga0210064_1000235_pt1 | contig 27020 bp, 20 predicted proteins | sample Muzzi_CordC_D2_FD_185531 | JGI IMG/M metagenome (GOLD analysis project Ga0210064, IMG submission 185531) | Wetland microbial communities from San Francisco Bay, California, USA, that impact long-term carbon sequestration - Muzzi_CordC_D2 (SPAdes) | ecosystem: Environmental > Aquatic > Marine >... | reverse complement strand
AAGAGTTATTCGTTGTTCGGTGCTTGCGCTTTCTGCAATCTGTGAAACTTTATCCCCAGAAACGTCAAAAGCCCGCCATATTTTAAGCAGTCTATACTGCATTCAATTACCCGAAATACAGGGTTGAATCTATTTACATTGTTCTCTTGAACCAATAAATTGGCATGTATTATCATCCCTGCGCACCTGTGCAGGAAAGGAGTTAAACCATCATGGCTGAACCTAAAAAAATTGTGAAAGGCGGATTTCGCGCTACGCTGGCATTGATAATCTCTGTCATTGCCCTTCTGATCTCGATTTTCTCATATACTTCCTCAGAAAGAGAAAACGATCTGAAAGTTCGAATTCAAGACTTCCAGGCCGCAATGGAAAAAATGAAGACGGAAAGCGCCGAGCAGATAGACAAGATTCGTAATGAAACTGCAAAGGCGCTTGAAAAAATGAGCAACGCCGTCAAGAAGGAAGGAAAAGCGTCCGATGTGGAGCCTGAGAATTCGACAAGCCAGTCAACGAACTAGCAGACCATCATTGTCCGCCTCGTTTGGCTAACCAGGTCGATCGGCATAAATGACCTGTTTCATCTATGAGGAGGCTTTAGGACCCTTGGATGTAGCGGCGAGGTTTATCCCCGCCGGGCCGCTGGGTGCCTGTCTGCGATAATCGTTCAGCAGATACACCTGGGAAGATCGGAAATGCCGGATTCAATAGATTTCGCTAATGTCAGCGTTAACGAGGTTCATAGGCACTGGAAATAGGTGTTCTACCCCATTGAGGCATTTGAAAACTTCACTTATATCTTCTATCTGGAGGTGGCAAAATGCAACTGAACTTTAAAGCGGGCGGGTTCGCAAAAACCGCAAAAACCCAGAGAGCCGCAGTTCGAGGATGTGACTCTCCGGCGGGTGGTTCGAAGATCAGGACCCGGACGGGTCATACCCGGCGAAAAAAATAAGTTTTAACTTCGAAAGGAGGCCGTAAGATGTCAGATCGTAATCGTATACTCAAAAGGATCGAAGAAGGCATGAAAGTCTATGATAACAAAGGCAGCGAGGTCGGCACCGTTGAAATTTTACATTTCAGTGAAGCAAATGGTCCTCTGGGCACAAGCGCCGCCTCCCCGCCCAAGAAACCTGCCAATGGGGGCCTGACCGAAATATTAGGAAAAGTGTTCGATTCGGACGATCTGCCTGAAGAAATGCGCGAACGACTGCTCATGCATGGCTTTATCAAAGTGGACAGCGCCAAGCTGTTTGGAGCCGACCGCTATGTTATGTTTGATCAGATCGCAGCGGTGGAAAAAAACGGCGTTCATCTCAAAGTGGCCGACAGTGAAGAGCTGTTAAAGGGTTAGGCGCATAAGCGGCCGCCGTATCGACATCCCATAATTTTTTCGATTAGCCTGGCCGTTTTTATGCGCGTGGAAGACGACAACCTGGTATCCAGCCGTCATCCCGGTGATCTGCCCGCATTAATCGAAGCATCTTTAAAGCGGTTGAGTTAATTTCTACAACATGAACGATCCTGGTTACATAAATTACAATAGAGCTTTCGGCATCGGCATTGCGCATGTTACCCTGCAGGTCGAGCGAAGCGAAGCTTTTACGGATTGCGGAGACGAATGCAGACTCGAAGCATCTGCAAAGTAATTCATCCGCAGGCCCCTGGAGATAACAACTTTCTTCAGTTGGCAAAAGGAAAACTACAACCCTGACTGTGCTATTTTTCGGGCCGGATTAACTATGTTCAATCAAAATAACTTCCCAAAACATGGCAAATACAAGAGAGACCCTATAGATAATAATCCTGCCGGAGGTTATATTATTCGGAGTTTAACTCTGATAAATCCAAAACAAATTTTGCTAAGGAGAACAATTATGACTTCAAAAGACGCCTATGTTCAAAAAATGCATGCCAAGCTGGATGAATGGAACGCTGAAATCGACAAGCTGAAAGCCAAAGCCGAGCAGGTAGAGGCCGATTCGCGTGTTGAATATCAGCAACAAATAAAAAATTTGCAAGAAAAACGGCAAGATGCTGAAAAAAAGCTTGCGGAAGTGCGTCAGGCTGGCGGAAGCGCCTGGGAAGATTTGAAATCGGGCGTCCAGAGCGCCTGGGACTCCATGGAAGATGCGGTAAAGTCGGCTCGATCCAGATTTAAATAGAACCAAACGCAATTTTGAACTTCAAAACTTCAAGAGGATATGAGGATATTTTGAAATGAAAACGCCAAAAACATCAACCGTCGTCCCGGTGCTCATCGCCGCAGCTATAATCCTGGCTGCAGCAATGTCATTCGCAGGCCAGAAGGCAGGAACAGAAAATCAGGCGACATCGACGGATGTAAAACGGGAGACCTCGGAAGCGATCCAGACCATAAAGAATTATTCCGTCGATCAGCGGGATAAGGCTGTCAAAGACGTCAAGGTTGTTCTGGAGGATCTGGACGACCGCATTGAGCGCCTGCAAAGCCGTATCCAACAAAGATGGGATGAGATGGATCAATCGTCTCGCGAGAGAGTAGCAAAAACCCTCAAGGCCCTCAGGAAACAGCGCAATGAACTCAGCGAGTGGTACGGTGGTCTGAAGCACAGCTCCGCCAGTGCCTGGGGCCATATCAAAGAAGGCTTTGTAAAAGGCTATGAAACGTTGTCGAACGCTTTCGACAGAGCTGAAAGTGAATTCAGCACAGGCAAGTCGGATAAAAGCGGCGGCTGAAGACCTCTCCGCAAACAGGAGGTTTCAATGAACTCGAAAATCACCGAATTACTCGGCAACGAAGCCGATGATTTGTTTAACCACCAATGCCAAACCATTCCCAAGGAAAACCTTTGCCTGCCGGGGCCCGACTATGTGGATCGCGTCATGCTCGCGTCCGATAGGTCGATTCGCGTCCTGCGCAATCTGCAGTCCCTGTTTAATTTCGGAAGGCTGGCCGGCAGAGGCTATCTTTCGATATTGCCGGTGGATCAGGGCGTGGAACACACGGCCGGCGCGTCTTTTGCGCCAAACACGATCTATTTCGACCCCGAAAATATCGTGAAGCTTGCTTTGGAGGCCGGCTGCAACGGTGTTGCTTCGACCTTGGGCATCCTGGGAGCGGTTGCCAGAAAATACGCCCACAAAATTCCCTTTATCCTCAAGTTTAACCACAACGAACTGCTCACCTATAATTACTTTACAAGCGTCTTGCCGGCAACCGGTCGGATGCCTGAGGGTTTTCTGGAATCTTAAACCGTTGGGGCAAGGAATCGGGAAGGCCATATATTTATTTACCGCAGAGAGCAGCCGTGAATCCCATGCGGATATTTCCGTACATTTTTCTGATGACCGTGTTGATGGTGATCTGTGGCTGCGCCTACCCGATCTCACAGGAAATGAGAGCAAAAGCCAGGCAGGATTTGACCTATCCCGTCGTTGCCCGCAACCCCGTTGCTTACACGGGCGATACGGTTATTTGGTGCGGCGTCGTTGTCCGGGTGCAAAATCATCTCCAGCAAACTGAACTTACGATTCTTGAGACCCCGCTCCACAGCTGGGGAGAACCAATGGATGAGGTGTATGGGCGCGGACGTTTCTTGGCTGATAAATAAGGGGGTTGCGAAAAGTAATTTCTTGCACCGAAATCGATTTTTCCCTATGGTGTTTAAAATCCTCTCTCTTAAAAGGGAAGGACCCATGCTCCGCGTTTAAACGGGACCGGGGGGTGGAAAATGTAAAAGTGGACCATCAGGACTACCATGATGAATTTGATTCCTTTTCCGTGCGGCATTAGAATTCGGTTGATCCGTTGGTCAGTCGGCCCCTGGCCGTTGGCCCGTCCTCTGACCCATTTCCGCAAACCGGCAAACGGGCACACCGGCCAACCGACAAACTTGCATGCTGTGCTGAAGGCGGCCTGCATATGTCTGGCGCTTGTCAGCCTGGCGGCCTGCAGTGAACCGCCGGCCCGCGAAGTGGTTTTCGCCGTCGGCGGGGCGCCGGCGGAGCTGGATTTCTGGGAAACCCTGGCGGATGATTTCGAGAAAGAATCCGGCATTCCGCTGCGGATCCTCCGCCGGCCGGCCGACACGGACCAACAGCGTCAGAGTCTGGTTATCTCCCTGAAAGCCCAAATGAGCGATCCGGACGTCTTCCTGATGGACATCGCCTGGATCGGCTTGTTCAGCGCCGCCGAATGGCTGATGCCGTTGGAAGACATCGACACGGCCCCCTTTTTTAAAACCGTGATCGAGAAGGTCGACCGGCCGGCGGGGCAGCTGCTGGCCCTGCCGGTGTATATGGACGCCGGCATCCTCTATTACCGCAAGGACCTGCTGGACGCCTACGGCGGCGAATCGGCGCCCCGAACCTGGAGCGCGCTGGCCGAGACAGCCAGGCGGATTCAGCCGGCCGAAAGAAAGACCAATGGGGATTTCTATGGCTTTGTCTGGACCGGCGCCCAGTATGAAGGACTGGTTACGGCCTTCATGGAGTTTGCCGGCACCCGGGGCGGCTTTGTCGTCGAAGACGGACAAATTCGGCTGAATGTGCCGGCCAATGTGCGCGCCATGCGCTTCATGCGCGATCTGATCCGAAAGTTCAAAATAACACCGCCCAACGCGTATACCGGCATGAAAGAAGAAGATGTCCGGATGTATTTTCAGCGCGGCGATGCCCTCTACGAGCGCAATTGGCCTTACGCCTGGCCGCTGCATCAATCCCGGGATTCCGCGGTTCGCGACAAAACCGGGGTCTCACCCATCCCGGCACCGGAAGCGGGTCAAAGCGCTTCCACCCTGGGTGGGTTCCATATCGGGGTCTCCCGGTTCACGGACGTAAAAGCCGAAGCCCTCCAGTTCGTAAAATTTGTGACCTCCTATAATAACCAAAAGCGGATGGTCATGCAGCTGGGATGGAATCCGGGACGGCAGGATCTTTACGACGATCCGGATATATTGAAACAGGCGCCGCATTTTAAAGCCCTTGGAGAGGTGTTTCGCAGTGCCCGGCCCCGGCCGCTGGTGCCCTACTACACCCAGATTTCAGCCATTGCCCAGCAGCACATCAACAGCGTCCTGGCCGGCAACGCCGCACCGCAGGAAGCCCTTGCGGCAGCTGATCGTGAAATCCGGGCCGTTTTGAGTCGCTACGCCATTGAGAATGGATCTAAATAGTAATCGAAAAACGAAGCTCGCAGCGCGAACAGGCCTTGATCGGATCGCGGACATCCTGCAAATCGAGCGGGAATCGCTGACGGCATTTATGTTTTTGGTGCCGCTGTTCGTTTTTCTAGCGGTGTTGATCTTCATCCCGGTTCTGGGAACCTTTTGGGACAGCCTCACCCGCGATGTGGCCTTTTTGCCGAAGAAATTTATCGGAACCGCCAACTATCGCGCCCTCATTGCCGATGCCGCATTCTGGCAGTCGGTCCGGTTTACGCTTCTTTTTGTGTTCGTCTCCGTTCCGCTGGAAGTTTTGATGGGTCTAGCCATCGCCCTGGTGCTCAACGAGACATTTCCCGGCCGCGGGTTTCTGCGGGCCGCCGTCCTGATACCCTGGGCGATTCCCGCGGCCGTATCCGGAAGGGTGTTCGAACTGATTTATCACTACAGCTACGGCGCTGCCAATTACCTGGTTCGAATATTGGATCTGTCCGAAGGGCCCGTCAACTGGCTGGGAACGGATCTGGGATCCTTTGCCGGGGTCGTGCTGGCCGATGCCTGGAAAACAACGCCCTTTGCGGCCCTGATCCTTTTGGCCGGCCTTTCGTCGATCAACCCGGACCTTTACAAGCAGGCCCAGATCGACCGGGCGAACTTTCTGCAGCGATTTCTATACGTGACCATACCCCTGCTGAAACCGGTATTGGTGGTCACGCTGCTTTTTCGGACGGTGATGGCGCTGCGCGTTTTCGATGTCATCTACGTTCTTACCGGCGGCGGGCCGGGCGGTGCCACGACCCCTCTTTCACTTTTTGCCTATCGATATTTCAGCTCGGCGGACTTCGGATACGGCGCCGCGGCCAGCGTGCTTCTGTTTGTCTGCGCCCTGCTGCTCTCGGTGCTTTACGTTAAAGCCGGCCGTTTCCAGGAGAGCCTCCAATGAGCGAAGAAAATTTTAAAAAAATTTTGCTGGCGCTCGGCATTGCGCTTACGGCGCTGTTTTGCCTGGGCCCTTTCGCATATATGATGCTGACGGCCTTCAGCCGCTATCCGGATTTTCTGCTGCCGGACCAGCCTTACAGCGCCACCCTCGAAAATTTTCGAATCATCGTTTTTTCGGAATCGGTGCACTTTCTGGAATACCTGCGAAACAGTATCGTGATTTCAGCCGTCAGCTCCGTAGTGGCGGTCGGCTTGGCCTCGCCGGCCGCTTATGCCATCGCAAGGCTGCCCCTGCCGGGCAAGGCGGCCATTTTATTCGGGACCTTGGGTGTCTCCATGTTTCCGCCGATCAGCCTGATCAGCTATTTATTCAAGCTGATGAGCGCTTTGAACTGGATCAACACATACATGGCGCTGATATTGCCCTATGTGGCCTGGACCATGCCCATCTCTTTATGGATCCTGGTGAGCTATTTCTCGCAGGTTCCCAGGGAGCTGGACCAATCGGCCCGGATCGACGGCGCCGGGCGCCTGCAGATTCTAATAAAAATCATATTGCCGGTGTCGGCTCCGGGCGTATATTCTACAGCCCTGCTGGCCTTTATTTTTGCCTTCAACGAATTTATTTTCGCCCTGATGCTGACCATCGATGCTTCGGCGCGCACCATCCCGGTGGGAATCGCCCTTTTCGAGGGCCTCCACGGCCAGATTCCCTGGGGGCAGATCATGGCGGCGGCGGCCGTGGCCAGCCTGCCGGTGGTGCTTGCAACGCTGGTGTTTCAACGCCGAATCGTCCAGGGCTTGACCCGGGGAGCGGTGAAAGAATGAAAATTGCATTTGAACATATCCGCAAGACTTTTTTTACCTTCCGCGGCCGGGTGGATGCCCTGATCGATGTCAACCTGGAAGTCGCAGACGGCGAGTTTTTTGTCCTGCTGGGTCCCAGCGGGTGCGGAAAATCAACCACCCTCAACCTGGTGGCCGGTCTGGAGCGCCCTTCCGGAGGTGTGATTCGCTTCGGCGATCAAACTGTCGCCGATGCCGACCGGCGCATCATGGTGCCTCCGCGCAATCGCGATGTGGCCATGGTATTTCAAAGTTATGCCCTGTACCCGCACATGCACGTATTTGACAACATCGCCTTCCCCTTGAAAATCGCCGGACAGGACAAAGAGCGCATACGGCGTGCGGTCGAGAAAACCGCCGAGATGCTCGGCATCAAAGACATGCTCGAGCGCAAACCCCGGGAGCTGTCCGGCGGCCAGCGTCAGCGGGTTTCCATCGCCCGGGCCCTGGTGCGGGATCCGGAAGTGTTTCTACTGGACGAACCCTTGTCCAATCTGGATGCTCAGCTGCGTACAAGCACGCGTGGTGAGCTGAAGCGGCTTCAGCGCAAAATGGGCATCACCACGCTTTACGTCACCCACGATCAAACCGAGGCCATGACCCTGGGCGACCGCATCGCCCTGTTCAACCGGGGGCGCCTGGTGCAGGTCGGCAGTCCCAAAGAGATGTACCGGCGTCCGGAAAAGCCCTTTACGGCCGCCTTTATCGGTTCGCCGCCCATGAATCTCATACCGGCTGAAATCCGGGAAGAAGGAGGCCGGCTTCGCATCGCTTTCGATAACGCCGTGATCACGCTCGGCGAGGCAGCCGAGCGCTTGAACGGTGTTGCCGGCCCAAAAGCACTGATGGGCATCAGACCCGAACACATCCGCATGGCAGAAAACACCTGCGACGGCGTTCTTTGCGGCCGGATCCAAAATGTGGAACCGCTGGGGCGGGAGGTCATCTACCACGTGCAGACTGAAAAAAACCGCATCCTGGTCCTGAGTGAGAAAGAGTCCTATAGGGTGGATCAGACCGTCGGCCTGTCTTTTCGGACCGAACGAATTCATCTGTTCGAACCGGAACGATAAAAATTACCATAGATTATCTTTGAAAACCCGATGTTCGGCAGAACAATCTCTCACAATTTCAATGACCTGCAATCCTGCAGCGCGGTCCCGGGTGCCTGCCCGATCAGCGGGTTTTTCTCGGCAATCACAATTTCGGCCAGAATGGGTAGGTCGGGCATGGGAAGAAAGATTTTGGAGAGGATGAAGCCAGGATTGCCGTTACATACAAGATCGCCATTTTAATTTCGACCCGCAGCATTTAATAATACTTGACACCGATCCGGTAGTAGGTGTTGAAATTATCCCGAAATTCACGGCACCACTTCACCTCGGCCAAGGTGGATGTCCGCAGATGTTTCCAATTGCCGTGGTAGACCTGATCAACCGGTGCATTGCCCAGGCGGATGAACAGAACGTATCCGGGTTTGAAGGGCTCGGCTGCTTCGAGGCACATGCCGTTTATGCTGTGATTGAACGTCATAGAAGCATATTCACGATGGAACCTGGTGCTGAAGGGAGCGATTATGATCGGCGCATGCGAGATGATACGTTTATCTTTGCGTTGATCTGCCGTATTCCTAGACTGGTTGATTTCATCATCCGGCCGGAGTTTGTTTTTTTGCTGGATGTCCAACGCGTTAACCCTCCTTTCTGGCCCGCAGGGTCTTTCCGGCATGAATCGACTCCAGCGGGATTGCCTCTCAGTTTAGTTTTACACCCTATTTATTGCACCGCGGCTGCACTAAGTAAATACGCTCAATCCAGTATCAACCGGTTTAAAAAACAGTATATTCCTCGAATCTGATTAAGACGGAAAAACGTCATCTATGATCCGGTTGATAACGTCGATGCCGTCTTCTATCTGAAATGTCCGGCAGCGTGTCATGCCGGCATCCACCCCGATGACCACCTCCGCACCCGCCGCCCCTGCAATATCAACCGTCTCCGGCGGCAGGAAATACTGCCTGAAACCACCGCCTATACTCCCCAGACCCCATTTCATTTATAAGCGCGTCTTTTTAATATAATGGTGCAGCATCAAACATTGAATTATGATTCCAAGCAGGTTGCAATTATGGAGGTTTGTCATGAAAGCAAATACACCGAAAGATCGCGCCGTAGGTGCGATAATGGGTACGCTTATCGGCGATGCGTTAGGGGTGGGTCCGCACTGGTATTATGACCTGGCTCAACTAAAGACTGATTATGGTGAGTGGATCGATGATTACACCAGCCCCAAAGCCGGCCGCTATCATGCCGGGCTGACCGCCGGAGAAAACTCCCAGACCGGCCAGGTCGCCGGCTTTTTGCTCGAATCGCTGGCGGGGCTGAGAAACTACAACGAGTCTGATTTCTGCCTGCGGCTCGATGCGCTCCTGGCCACCCTGGACGGAACCCCCGAGGGGGGCCGCTATACGGATGTGGCCATGCGGGATGTCTGGCAAGCCCGGCAGGCCGGCAAAAATTGGCCGCAGGTGGGCAGTTTTGCAGATACAGCTGAGGCCGCCATCCGTCTGCCCATTCTGGCCGCCCGCTACCACAACAACTTCAAAAAGCTTTTAGATCACTGCCGGTCTAATGTTCGGTTAACACACCGGGATCCATTCATTGCCGGACGTTCGGTTGCATTCGGCTTAATCGTTGCCGCTCTGATAAACGGCGACCCCCTGGAAACTGCCGGCGATAGCATCCTAAAAGAGGTCAAAGCGCAGGGGCTTTCACTCAGCGTTCCGTTGCCCGAGTCAATGGATGGCGGCTCGGAGGTTTCATTTTACGATGCCGTACTGCAACCTGGCTGGTCGTATGAAGCCGCCCGGGATGATGCCGTTCAGATCAACCCACCCTGGACGGCCTGCCGCTTGTTCGGACTGGCCTGTCCCATAGAGTTTATGCTGCCGGCGGCTTATTATTTTTGTTCACGCTTTGAAAATGATTTTGAATTGCCGGTCCTTTCGGCCATCAACGGAGGGGGTAACAACATGGCCCGTGCCGGTTTGACCGGAGCCCTGGCCGGCGCTCAGGTGAGTATCCGGGGGATTCCGCAACGTTTCATCACCGGGTTGGCCAACCAAGAGATTCTACTGGAAATGGCCGGGCGGGTGGCAGATGCCGGAGAGGTCTGAAAACCTGCCGACCTCAGCTTCCCAGCCTTCCAGCATCCAAGCCTCATCAATTGCTAGGCCGATCGAATTCATCGCGTTTAGAAACCGCTCCCACAATCAGAGCCGAACCTCGCATTCTCAGTCCTCTGATCTGCGTTGTCTGAGCCGCCGGTCGTTACTGCGACCGCAGTCGTTTTTGTATCAGCCAGCCCCCCACCGCCAGCACGAGGGCGATACCACCTGCGACGGCAATGTTAATCCAATGCGGATTTTTGACGGCGGCAACAACGCGGTCGGCAAACACCGTGATGGCGACGATGCCCGGCAACATTCCGAGTGCCGTGCCCAGCAGGAAGTCCTTCAGTTTTATGTGCGATGCACCCGCCACCATGTTGACGATGGTAAACGGCGCTACCGGCAAGTTGCGCACCACCGCCACCGTGAGAACACCTTGACTGGCGAGTTGTTTGCTGAGACGGTTCAGCCTGTTTCCCGCCAGTTTGCGAACGATCTGTCTGCCGACACCGGCGCCGACAAGATAGGCAGCCAGCGAATTCAGGAGACAGCCGGTCAGCGCATAGACAATCGCCAGGTGGGCGCTGAAAATTAGTGCGGTGGCACCGATCAATACGGTGATGGGAACCATTATCAGCCCGCCGACCACATAAACCGCGATTACCGCAAGGGGCAGGAAGGGACTACCCTTCAGGTAATCTGCCAGGGTTGTCAACGTGTCCACACTTACCCACTGCGAAAGTGGTGTCCAGCGCCAGGTTGCGGCCAGAGCCACCAGTATCAGCATAAGGGCGGAAATTTTCAATAAGTGAAATTGACCGGAATCCCTTTTTTCTTCTTGTACAAATCGATCGAATATCCGGTCGAATTCAATGGGTTTTTCAGGATCCAGCCAGTCATCATCCGGCACCAGGCGGGTACCGTCAACTGAGGGCTCCCGGTACTCCAGCTTGCGTAAAAATCGCTCTTTTCCTGATATCGATTCAATCGCCCGGATCAGGGAGTTCGCATCGGCTGTTGCCTTGCGGATGTCGGCGGCCGAGGTGCCGAGATGCTCGGCCAGCAGCGTGCTGCGAAAAGCAGCCACGGCCGCCGTCTGGGAGTTTCCCTCTGACTCCACGGCCAAAGAACATTCCGAATCCAGGCCCATGGAGCGATTGCTTAAATTTGCGGAGCCGACCAATACCAGGCGATCGTCGATCACCATGGTTTTCGCATGAACATATACGGAGTTTTCCCCGTCAGCTAAAGCCGGGTATAGGACACGCAGTCGATTGTCGCGGTCGGCCCGATCCAACTGGGTTAAAATGTGGGCGCGAATGGCATCCATGGTGCTTTGTTCCAGCCAGCCGGATGACTCGCGGGGCATGACCAGGACGATTTCAGGTCCATTTTCCTGCTGCAGGCTTTTTTGAAGTGCGCGGGCGACCGCCATCGAGGTCAGGTACTGGTTTTCAATATAAATGGATTCTTGCGCTGCTGCAATGGCATCACAATACAACTTCTCAGTTTCACGAACTTCCCGTCGACCCTTGAAGGCCGGAAAAGTTCGAACAATGCCAACCCTGGTATCCGTCATACAGGGCTTGAGATCCGATGGCCAGGCGTTGCTGGACGTTTCAACAGGTTGAAGGTTTTTTCCCGTTGCCCATTTCCAACGGTCCCTGAACAGATCTGCCAGCGCTGCGGCCGCTTCGCCGTCTACGAACATCTGGGTATCATGAAAAGGCGCATAAAGCTTGCCGTTGGAATCTTTGCGGCGCGGATCATTCAAGCGGTGCTCCGGGGTATCCCAGCGGTTTCTTGTCAAATCGATACCGCCGCAAAAGGCCAATGCATCATCGATGACGACAATTTTTTGATGTTGCGATCCCCCGAAAGGATGTTGGTCGTCGAGATGAAAATGGATGCGATGATGCGTCTTCCAGTCCAGATTTATGATCGGGAGCCATTCACGCTCCCGAATATACAGCATTGGAAAATCCCAGGCCAGAATATATACCTTCAAATCGGGCGCCTGCTTGACCGTGGCGTTTAAAAACTCTCCCAACCGGGCAGAAGTTTTCTCAACGGGGAGCCGGCGTAAAAGATCGATGCGGCTGTCGATGTCCCATGCGGCAATATACAGGGATTTTTGGGCCTGCTTGACGGCCTCCACCAGTGCTTCAAAGTAGTCGGCGCCGTCGATCAGGTAAGCGACGCGCCCGGCAGATACTTTACGCCAGCAATTTTGGCCTTCTTTTAGAATTGCCATGTCCGTCTGATTTCACCGTTTGCCGTCGACCAGCTCCCGCAAAATCCCGTGCTGGTCCATAAGTTCGTCGTAGGTTCCCATTTCGATTATTTTGCCCGCTTTCATTACCCCGATCTTATCATAGTTTCTGATGATATCGAGGCGGTGAACCACGGCAATCAGCGTACTTTTATTTTTCCATTGAGTTTCGAGCAAATTTTGTATACGCGCCTGGGACTCGTTGTCAAGTCCGGAAGTCGCCTCGTCCATGACCAGAACCTTCGGCTCTTTGAGCAATATCCGGGCAATGGCCAGTTTCTGGCGCTGTCCGCCGGAAAGGTTTGTACCTTTGCTGCCGACCCGATACTGCATCCCCATCTCGAGAATGTCTTCCAGTATTTCTTCTTCAATCAAGAGCTGATTAATGCTTCGATTGATTTGCTCCTGCGCCCGCGAGCTCGCAGTTTTTAAATTCCCGAAAAAGATATTGGTCAAAATGGACCGGGAAGCAATATAATCCGACCTGTCATAAAAAGCAAAGGCCCCAGGGTCCTCTGCGCCAACGGCTTCTTTGAACCGTTGGCGCCCTTTTATAACCTGATCCTTTAATTCTTTCGACAGATCTACCAGTTTGTGCTGCCCCGGTGAATAGTCCAGAGCCAGCTGCAACAGCAGGCGGCGGTCATCCTCCGCCAGTGCGTCAAGCCCATCTTTTTTTTCACGCGCCACAATCCTTTTGCAGTCTTCCAACGCTTCCGGTTCAATCGGCATCTTGTCCGCAAAAACCGCCGCTGGCGGCAGGTCGCCCAGAATATTCAGCAACTGGCCGGCAAGGTCGCCACCTAGTTTTATCAGGGGTTTTTTCAGGCCGGCCCTTTTAAGGAAATTCAAAAAGAACTGATTGTCGAGCATTTTTTTTTTATCAAACGACTCCCGTTGAGGTACGCCGAACATCAGGTTTTCAGCGATGCTGGAATACAAAAGAAATTTCATTTCATCATAATGTTCGATATATTCTTTCAGGTCCATGACAAATTCTGCCAGAAACTTGTCACGCAATCGGATAATTTGCGATATCAGGCTTTGGTGCTCGCGACCGTTCAGTGTTGTGTTCAGCCCGAAACGCAGGACATCGACAAAGATACCGCTTTGCTGCAGGACCTGGATCTTCTGGTCCAGGGTGGGGCGATCGATCTGATTTGACGCGTCTTCGTTTGCGGGCAGCGCTTTCCAGGCATACAGCAGGTTGTCCTCGATGGAGCCGTCGAATATAAACGGGTTCTGAGATACAAATCCGATGTTGGCGACGACATCTTTTTTGGAAAGGGTCGCCAATTCCTTTTGACCGACGGTAATCCGGCCGCGCGTGTATTGATACAATTGCACGATGCATTGCGCCAGCGTGCTTTTGCCGCTTCCGGAAAAGCCGACCAGCGCCATGTGTTCGCAAGGTTTTAGCGCAAAGGAAATTTCCGACAGCAGCCGGGTTCCATCTTCGGTCTCAAAAGAGAGGTCTTCCACCTTAATGTTGCCGTCCAGCTCGAACGGATCCCTGCCGTCCGGAACCATTGCATATTCGGGTCTGGTATCAAAATATTCCATTGTGCGGTTGTAGGTGACGGAAGAAGTTTTGTAGGCCTGGTAAAATTCTATCAGCTCTTTCCAGGGGTCGTATAACTTTTCCTGGGCCGACAGGAATGCAACCAGAGCGCCCAGTTCCAGGTTACCCCGGATGGCCAGCCAGCCGCCGAAAGCAAAAACCAGAAAGCGGCTTAAATTTGTAAACAGGCTGTTAACCGCCTTGACACCGTAACGGAACAAGCGCCAAATGATCCGGATCCTGCGCAGCCGGTCTACCAATTGACCAAATTTGTGGCTCTCAATTGCAAAGGCGCCGTTGGCCTGGATTTCATGAATACCGGCAACCGACTCCCCGATCCTGCCGGATAGTCTGCGGCCGGCATCCACTCGTTTTTTATTATATCTGTTGACCCGTTTCTGCAGCACAGGCACCAGCAAAAGCACGGCCGGATATACGCTTAGCGTTATAGCCGCCAGCAGTGGATTCAGCCATAGAAGGTAGCCTGCAAAAGCCGCCAGCATCAGCAAGTTGGTTACTGGAACGGCGATCGACATCCCGACAAAATCTCCCGCGGTGGCTAGCTCCGTGGTCATTGCCGCAACCACCAGTCCGGGCTGGGTTTTGCGGTAAAAACTTAGCGGCAAGCTGATAACATGCCGGTATAATTCATTGCGCATATCGGCCACCGTCCGCTGGCCGATGACGGTCTGCAGGGAGTTGATTAAAAATTTCAGTCCGCTGCTCGCGATGAAAGCTGCCAGATAGACGCCGCAGTAAATCATCAGCAGATTGATCTTTCTTAAATTAATCGCTTCATTGACGATGCGTTTCTGCATTTCCAGCGGAATGACATTGGCAAAAACCGAAACAACGGCCGAGACCACCAGCAGGAGCTGAAGTATTTTGTTTTTGCCAAAGATCCAGGAGATGAGCGGTTTATGGACAACGAGGACCTGCGATTTGGCCATTGTGATCTTCTCCATAATATAAAAATGATGAGTGTTGAGGGCCGAGGACCGAGCGCGCTCTTGTTTCCATTGCAACAGAAACTCAATTCTTTGAGGCAGTTCGTCTGGCCGGAAGTATATCAGCGCCAGTGCGTGCTGCAACAGCCAGTAGCAGCAAAAAATAGGGTAAGTTAACCATCTTAACCTTCATGGCCCCTCTAATCGTTTCAAAATAAAAGCCTGAAGTAAATCAGGCAAATTATTTATTCAGACATTGATGAGACAGTATGCCTGAGTGCTAAACCTCGGAGTACGATTGTTCTACCGCTGAAAACCCGGTCCTCCAGGACCGTCGAAGATCCTGCTTTGCAGGTGCCGGAGAAGATTGGCTGGGCCGATACAGATGCCGGGGAATGTTGGGCCTGCTGAAATGTGCAAAAATATTTCACGGAGAAAAATACTGGGTTTGGCAGACTGCGATCTGTTTTTATAAGGTGCAACGCGGTCTGGATTCTTTGACCTAGTCGGCCCTGTATAGTTTTGCAAGATATTGAGCGGCGCTGTCACTCCATCTGTAGCGCGCAGCAGCCGCCTGTTCACAAATTTTGCGCCATTGAGCCGGCCTGTTCTTTTTTAAGGCAGCGGCCTCTGAGACGGTTTGGACGAGATTGTCGACCTGGGATCGGAGGCTATCGCCTTTAAACCCAAATCCGTTGAAACCGGTTTGGACGGTGTCCTTCAGACCGCCGACTTCGTGCACCAGACAGGGTTGTCCGTGACGCATGGCGATCATTTGACTGAGGCCGCAGGGTTCAAAAGAACTGGGCATTAGGAAAAGATCCCCGCCGGCGTAGAGTGCATCGGCGCATTCCTCTGAATAACCGTTGATAAAAAGAAAATTATCAAATCGAGCGCTCATCTCGGTCAGAAACTTTTCGTATTCCCGGTCTCCGTTGCCCAACAGCAGATAACAACCGTTTTCACCGAGGACTTCCAGGATGCCTTGAAGGCCGGATTTGCCGTCGGATCCTGTTTCACGCAGCAGCAAAACCTTTTGATCCACGATTCGGCTGACCGAAGTCAGCAATATGGAAGGCGTGCTGAAGCGTCGGCCGAGCTCCAGGGCCCGGGCGTATGCCATGAACTGCGACGTGGGTACACTTTCCCAGACCCCGGTCCAGCGAATCGCTTTGGATCTGAAAAGATCCAACATCTCCGGGAATTGATACCGCCTTGCCGCGGACTCCGGTGGATAATCGCAGCCGTTTAGAATACCGATCAATCGACCGTCACGATCGGCCTGAATCAGGTCGCTTTCAAGTCCCTCGCCACCGTAGACTTGCGGTTTTTGACTGGGCTTTTGAATCTCTTTGGCATATGTCGGGGAAACCGTGTGAACCGCATCGGCCAGACGGATGCCGATGGCCATGGCATTGAAACAATCCGGCCAGCGGGGGTCGGTAACAACAGACCAATCATAATTCAGCTCCGGAAACCAGGCCTCCAGCGAAGATTCGCTGCCCCGCAAGGGGCGCACACCCTGCAGCGCCAGGTTGTGAATGGTATAGATCAGTCGAATCTTTTTAAGTTCGGCGTAATCCGGGTGAAACTCTCTCAGCAACGCCATAAAAGCAGCATGCCAGTCGTGCAGATGAATACAGTCAATTTCATCCAGCAGCGTGCTGCAGACTGCGGCCGACACGGCCGCGCCGAAAAGCGCAAAGCGCGCGGCATCCGTAAAAAAGGGTCGATCCGGCGGGTCATCGGTATAAACCTTGAATTTGCCCGCAGATGAATCGAACGCACCCAATGCCGGATGATGAATCACAAGATGGGTGACAGTCGGCTGCTTTGTTTCAGGGAAAACTTCATATATTTCGGCCGTGTGCGGATAGCCTCTGAACAAAAAGCTGACGGCATGAACCTTGACGGCCCCGCTTTGGCGGTGCAAAAACCCGTGGGAAGGTGTGACCACAGTCACACGGCAATTGTGACCTGCCAAGGCCGCTGGAAGATGGTGAATGACATCGCCGATACCGCCGACTTTGCCCCCATCTAGAACACCGTTTTCAGCTGCTACAAAAAGAATATTCATTGCATCTCCTGATTAATCCGCCTTGCAAAATAACACATTCGGGATTGTGAGTTGTTCTTTGAAAACTGTTGAAAGCTGTTAGTCGAAGCTCCGGCGGAATAATTTCTTTATGCTGCACATTTAGGTTTGCGTTAAGCTAATTTTTTTTAATGTCATTTCAGTTACTTATATAACAGAATCGGAGAAGTAAGGCAACTGTATTTTAAAATAAAATCTTTTCCCACTTGCGCATACTTGCCACGCCAAAGTCCCGCCCCTCGAGGACGACGCCGGGTTCGACTTTCGAATTCCAATTTTTATCATCCGTTCTCCTCTGATTTCCGGCACCTGAAACCCAAACCCATACCTGCTGCTCACCATCATGCCCAAAAATACTGATTTGCAATTCCGCAAATACATGATGGACAGTATTTACCGGTTGTCTTTTATGCGCAACATTAGGAGTTGTCACTATTTCGGTGTCCCAACTTAAGCAAATTTTACGAATTTATAAAGGAACCAGAATGCTGCCGACAGAGTTAAAAGACGACAAGGCGCGGGTGAACATCGGGCGCGTTATCATCGAGGGCGTCCAGCCGGAAATAGACGGGGGGCGTTTTCCGATCAAACGATCGGTAGGCGAAAGCGTCGAAGTCGAAGCAGACATTTTCACCGACGGCCACGATGTAATCTCGACGCTTCTGCTGTATCGCCGGGAAACCGATGCAACATGGAAGGGGGTTTTCATGAAAGCCCTGGTCAACGATCGCTGGCGCGGTTCTTTTCGAGTTGAAGACATCGGCCGCTATTTTTATACCTTTCAGGCCTGGGTCGATCGATTTATGACCTGGCGACGGGACCTCATGAAGAAAGTGGACGCCGGCCAGGAGGTTGCGGCGGATCTTCTGATTGGATCCGAGCTCATCCAAAACACCGCCACGCGGGCCTCCGGGGCCGATCAGACCATGCTGAGCAGTTGGGCCGAACTGCTGGTTTCCGGTAAACCGATCAATGAAAAAATAAGACTGGCGTTGGATAAGAATCTGGGACGCCTGGTAACCCGGTATCCGGACCGGAGTCAGGCGACCCGATATGCGAAAAAACTTTCGGTGGCCGTTGAACGGGCAAGAGCCCGCTTCAGTGCATGGTATGAAATGTTTCCCCGTTCCTGCAGCGGACAAGAAGACCAGCACGGTACCTTCAAAGATTGCGAGACCCGCCTGCCCTACATCGCCGAGATGGGCTTTGATGTGCTTTACCTGCCGCCGATACATCCCATTGGCCATACCCACCGCAAAGGCAGAAACAACGCGCTCCAGGCGGGTCCGGATGATCCGGGCAGCCCCTGGGCGATCGGTGCAGCCGAGGGCGGTCATCGTGCGGTGCATCCCCGATTGGGCACACTAGAAGATTTTCGGCAGTTTGTATCCAGGGCCGGGGAATTCGGTATCGAAGTGGCCCTGGACATTGCTTTTCAGTGCACACCGGACCACCCCTATGTTCAGGAGCATCCTGAATGGTTCTACCGACGGCCCGACGGGAACATACAATACGCCGAGAATCCGCCCAAAAAGTATGAGGATATCTATCCGCTTAATTTTGAAAACGACAACTGGCAGGAGCTCTGGCAGGAGCTTCTCGGCGTCGTGCGTTTCTGGATGGACTGCGGCGTTCGGATTTTCCGGGTAGACAACCCCCATACCAAGCCGTTTGCCTTCTGGAAGTGGCTTATCGGCGAGGTCAAGAAAGACTACCCCGAAACCATATTTCTGGCCGAAGCCTTTACGCGGCCCCGGGTCATGTATCGACTCGCCAAGCTTGGATTTACGCAATCATACACCTATTTTGCCTGGCGTAATACCAAGTGGGAACTTGTCCAGTATTTTGCCGAATTGAATCGAGCACCGGTGCGGGAATTCTTCTGGCCCAATCTATGGTCGAACACCCCCGATATTTTAACTGAATATCTGCAGATGGGCGGCAGACCGGCATTCGCGTCAAGGCTTGTACTGGCGGCCACTTTAGGCGGCAACTACGGTATTTACGGACCGGCCTTTGAACTGGCTGAAAACGCTGCCAGAGAACTTAACAGCGAAGAGTACCTGAATTCTGAAAAATACCAGATCAGATCCTGGGATATCGATCATCCGGACAGCCTAAAATCTTTCATTGCGCGGGTCAACCGCATCCGGCGCCATAATCCGGCGCTTCAGAAAGACCGCAATCTCCATTTTCATCCGGTGAACAATGAACAGCTGGTCGCTTACAGCAAACACACCGACGATCTTTCAAATATCATTCTGGTGGTCGTCAATCTCGACCCCCACCATAGCCACAGCGGATGGTTGGAATTTTCGCTCGAGGCCCTGGGTCTTGATCCGCAGCAATCATTTCAAGTCCACGATCTGCTGAGCGATGCGCGATATCTGTGGCAGGGCTTTCGCAACTTTGTGGAGCTGAACCCGCAAATTGTTCCCGCTCATATATTTGTCGTGCGGCGTAAAGTTCGCACGGAACACGACTTTGATTATTTTTTATGATTAAACTTCTCGGAATTTATCAAACCGTTTAAACAACAGAGGTTAGACCGGTTGGCCCGTTGAACCGTTGGTCCGATTCGACAAACCGGCAAACTGCAAGGTGCATCTGAATGGATAAAATCACATCAACGCAAGATGAGAGCCTGTGGTACAGAGACGCCGTAATTTATCAGCTGCATGTCAAAACCTATTATGACAGCGACCAAGACGGCGTTGGGGACTTCAAAGGTCTCACTCAAAAATTGGATTATCTGCAAAATTTAGGGGTGACCGCCCTCTGGCTTTTGCCTTTTTATCCGTCGCCGTTAAAGGACGACGGCTACGATATTGCGGATTACACGGATATTCATCCTTCTTACGGGAATCTAAGAGACTTCAAGGTCTTTTTGCGTGAGGCCCATCGACGGGGATTGAAGGTGATCACCGAGCTGGTCGTCAACCACACTTCCGACCAGCATCCCTGGTTTCAAAGCGCCCGGCGGGCCAAACCCGGCAGCAGCCGGCGTAATTTCTACGTCTGGAGCGATACGGCCGATAAGTATAAAGAAACGCGGATTATTTTTAAGGATTTCGAATCATCCAATTGGACCTGGGATCCGGTTGCCGGAGCCTATTTCTGGCATCGATTTTACTCCCATCAACCCGATTTGAATTATGACAACCCGCAGGTCCATAAAGCCGTCTTGCGCGCCCTCGACTTTTGGCTGGATATGGGGGTCGACGGCCTGCGGCTTGATGCGGTGCCGTATTTATATGAGCGGGAGGAGACCAACTGCGAAAATTTGCCCGAAACCCATGCGTTTTTAAAAAAATTGCGGGCCCATGTGGACGGCAAATTTAATAACCGCATGCTGCTGGGTGAGGCCAACCAGTGGCCGGAGGATGTGGTCGATTATTTCGGCAACGGCGACGAATGTCATATGAATTTTCATTTTCCCCTGATGCCCCGGCTGTTCATGGCGCTGCGCATGGAAGACAGTTTTCCGATTGTTGATATCCTTGAACAAACGCCTGCCATTCCGGACACGTGCCAGTGGGCGGTATTTTTACGCAATCACGATGAATTGACGCTGGAAATGGTGACCGATGAGGAGCGCGACTATATGTACCGGGTTTACGCCCGAGATCCTCAAATGCGGGTGAATCTGGGCATCCGGCGCCGATTGAGTCCGCTGCTGGGAAATCACCACCGCCGCATCGAACTGATGAACGGTCTGTTGTTTTCGATGCCGGGAACGCCCATTATCTATTACGGCGATGAGATCGGTATGGGCGACAACATTTTTCTGGGTGACCGCAACGGCGTTCGCACCCCCATGCAATGGAGCGCGGACCGCAACGCCGGCTTTTCTAAGAGCAACCCACACCGCCTCTATTTGCCGGTGATTACCGACCCGGAGTATCATTATGAAGTCGTCAACACCGAAGCTCAGGAAAACAACCGCCACTCCCTGCTGTGGTGGATGCGTCGTCTGATTACCCTGCGCAAACGGTTCAAGGCATTCAGCCGCGGGGATCTTGAATTTCTTTACCCTGAAAACGCCAAAATACTGGCGTTTACCAGATCTTACCGGGATGAATGCATTCTGGTCGTTGCCAACCTGTCACGGTTCGTGCAGTATGTGGAATTGGATCTGTCGGCCCTAAAAAACATGGTCCCCGTCGAGCTCTTCGGTCGAACCGAATTTCCCGCCGTCGATGGGAATCCGTATTTTCTTACTCTGGGGCCGCATTCCTTTTACTGGTTTTTTATGCGGCCCGCCGAAACGAGGCCAGCGGACAGAGCGGCGACGGCCGAAGACCGACAGCTTTCCCGTCTGGAAGTCGGCAGCTCATGGGAGCAGGTTTTCAGAGGCAAAGCCAAAAGCCGGCTGGAGGCTCTGCTGCCCGATTACCTGCGCGGCAAACGCTGGTTCGGAGGCAAAGCTCAGCAGGTTAAAAAGGCTGCCATTCAGGAGTTGATACCCCTGCAGAACGGCGCCTTTTCGGCTTTTATTGCTTTTGCGGCAATTGATTACATGGACGGCAACAGTGAAACGTATGTGCTGCCGCTGGCCTTCGTTTCCGGGCCGCAGGCAGAGGTGGCGCTGCATGAACATCGGTGGGCGGCCCTAACCCGTCTGCGGATAAAATCCACCGGCGAGGAGGGAATCCTTTTCGAGGCCACGGCCCTGAAGGATTTCGGCACCGCGCTGATCAGGGCCATCGACCATCGCCATCGGCGCAAAGGGGCTGCCGGGGAGCTGATATGCTCCCGGACCGCTGTGCTGCGCAAGATTGGTGAAAAGGACCCAGCCTCGCTGGAGCCGTCGCTGCTGGGTGCGGAACAGAGCAATACTTCTCTGGTATATGGGAGCTGTTTTATTTTGAAGCTTTTCCGGCGGCTGCAGGAAGGCACCAACCCGGATCTTGAAATCGGACGCTTTCTGACCGAAAAAGGCTTTGCTCACATACCGCCGGTCGCCGGTGCCTTGGAATATCGTTCCGGCCGGCAGAAGCCGCAGACGATCGGCATTCTGCAGGGGTTCACCCCCAACCAGGGAGATGCATGGGAATACACCCTGAATACGCTAGCGCATTATTTTGAAAAAGTCCTCGAAAAACAGGCGGATAAAACGCCGCCTGTAGTTCCCCGAGCGTCGTTTATGGATCTGGCTGAAACGGCCATGCCCCCGGACGTGTCTGAATTGATAGGAATTTTTATGGAATCGGTGCGCATCCTGGCCCTGCGCACCGCGGAGCTTCACCGGGTGTTGGCGTCTCCTTCGGAAGATCCGAAATTTGCACCCGAGCCTTTCTCCAAATTATACCAACGGTCCCTTTACCAGTCCATGCGCACCCTTGCCGGACGCACACTGCCGCTGCTGCGCCGGCACCTGAAGGATTTGCCGAAAGATGTTCAGCCGGAAGGTCGAGAGATACTGGAGATGAATAAAGATATCCTCAAACGCTTCCATTCACTGCTGGATCTGAAAATTTCGGGATTACGAAGCCGATGCCACGGCGATTATCATCTGGGACAGGTGCTGTTTACCGGAAAAGATTTTGTCATTATCGATTTCGAAGGGGAACCTGCCCGGCCGATCAGTGAGCGGCAGATTAAACGCTCCCCTCTGCGGGATGTTGCCGGTATGCTGCGGTCTTTTCACTATGCCGCCTATTCCGCCCTGATTGCAATGGATAAGCAGGGTATGGTCCAGCCGGAAAACCGGCCGTATTTGGAATCCTGGGCCAATCTCTGGTATGTGTGGGTGTGTGCGGTTTTTGTGAAGAATTACCTGGCTCAAACCGCCGGGGGAGGCTTTTTGCCGAATAGCAGAAAAGAAATAGAAATTCTGCTGGATGCCCTGCTTCTGGAAAAGGCCATTTATGAGCTGGGTTATGAACTTAACAACCGGCCAGACTGGGTAAAAATTCCCATTTGCGGCATTCGGCAATTGCTGCAAAAATCGTGAAGGAGGTTTGGGATGTCTGAAAACCAATCCGTGAATTCATCAGCGGCCGAAGCAGCCCGCACTGCAAACACGCAAGATTTCAGTCTGCTGACGCAGGATGATATTTACCTGTTCAATGAAGGCAGCCACTTTCGCTTATACGAGAAATTGGGAGCTCATCCGGTGGATGACGATCGGCTGCAAGGGGTTTATTTTGCAATTTGGGCGCCCAACGCCGGTCAGGTAAGTGTGATCGGTGATTTCAACGGATGGGACGACCGCAGCCACCCTCTGCGTGCCAGGGATTCGTCGGGAATCTGGGAGGGAATGGTTCCCGGGTTTGAAATTGGCGGGCTTTACAAGTACCATATCATATCCCGAATCAATAACTATCAGGCCGATAAAGCGGATCCATTTGCTTTCTTTAATCAAATTGCCCCGGAAAAGGCCTCCGTCACCTGGAATCTGGAATATTCTTGGCAGGATCAGGTCTGGATGGCCAACCGCGGCCGCATAAATGACTTAGACGCGCCGATTGCCATTTATGAAGTCCATCCGGGATCCTGGCAACGGGTGCCGGAGGAGGACAACCGATTTCTGACCTATCGCGAGCTGGCGCCCAAGCTGACCGAGTACGTTCACCATATGGGATTTACCCACGTTGAGTTTCTGCCGGTCATGGAGCATCCGTTTTACGGATCCTGGGGGTATCAAACCCTGGGTTATTTCTCGCCCACCAGCCGCTACGGAACCCCCCAGGATTTTATGTTCCTGATTGATTTTCTCCATCAGCACGATATCGGTGTGATTCTGGACTGGGTACCGTCTCATTTTCCGAGCGACGAACACGGTTTGGGCTTTTTCGACGGTTCCCATCTTTTTGAACACGCCGATCCGCGCAAAGGCTTTCACCCGGACTGGAACAGCTTTATCTTCAACTACGGCCGCAAAGAGGTGCAAAGTTATCTGATCAGCAGTGCCCTGTTCTGGCTGGACAAATATCATATCGACGGCTTTCGGGTGGATGCGGTCGCCTCCATGTTGTATCTGGACTACTCCCGCAAAGACGGCGAGTGGATCCCCAATCAATACGGCGGCCGCGAGAACCTGGAGGCCATCGCCTTTTTGCGACGTTTTAACGAAGCGGTGCATACCGATTACCCCCGGGCGCTGACGATTGCCGAAGAGTCCACGGCTTGGCCCATGGTATCGCGTCCCACCTATACCGGGGGCTTGGGGTTTGATATGAAATGGGACATGGGGTGGATGCATGACACCCTGGATTACATGTCCAAAGAGCCTGTCCACCGATCCTTTCACCACAACAAATTAAACTTCCGGATGCTGTATGCCTATACGGAAAATTACGTAATGCCCCTGTCCCACGACGAGGTCGTCCACGGTAAGGGTTCGCTGCTGGCCAAAATGCCGGGGGATGAGTGGCAAAAATTTGCCAACTTAAGGGCTCTGCTGGGCTACATGTACGCCCAGCCGGGCAAGAAGCTGCTGTTCATGGGAGCTGAAATCGGTCAATGGCGTGAATGGAGTCATGACCGCAGCCTGGACTGGCATCTGCTGGTGAACCCGCTGCACGCCGGACTCCAGCAGTGGGTTCATGATCTAAATGGTCTTTACCGGCACGAATCTGCCCTGTATGAACTGGAGTTCAGCGCCGATGGATTTCGTTGGATCGACTGCAACGACACCACGCAAAGCACCGTCAGCCTGATTCGGCAGGGTCGATCATCCAAAAACGCGCTGATCGTGGCCTGCAATTTTACACCGGTTCCCCGCTATAATTACCGCCTCGGTGCTCCCGGCGGCGGAATCTGGCTGGAAATATTAAACAGTGATGCCCGGGATTATGGCGGCAGCGGGCAGGGCAACCTGGGGGCCCTGGAAGCCGCGCCTGTCCCCAGCCATGGTTCTTCCTATTCGCTAAACCTGACACTTCCGCCGTTGGCGATCGTCTTTCTGAAAATGACGGAGGCCGCCGCATGAAAACGTCTCTGGGTGCCACTTATTATGGTGATGGTCGATGCCGTTTCCTGGTGTGGGCGCCTCGGGCCGAGCGGGTCGAGGTCTGTTTGGGGTCTCCTCCGGAGCGCATTGTGCCGCTGGAAGGCCAACTGCAGGGGTATCACCGGACCTTACTGGAAGACTGCCGTCCGTCCGATCGTTATGTCTTTCGTCTTTTTAAGGAACGGGCCGCGAATCCGGTTGAAAGGCCCGACCCGGCCTCACGCTATCAGCCCGAAGGCGTCCATGGTCCCAGCCAGATTGTGGATGCGCACTTCGCCTGGGAAGATACCGATTGGCGCGGTCTGCCGGTGGCCCGGTATATTATCTATGAGTTGCATGTCGGCACGTTTACGCCGGCGGGAACCTTCGATGCCGTTATCGAACACCTGGACGAGCTCAGGGATATCGGCATTACCGCCATTGAACTCATGCCGGTGGCCCAGTTCCCCGGAACCCGCAACTGGGGCTATGACGGCACTTATCCGTTTGCGGTTCAGAATTCCTACGGCGGTCCGCAGGGTCTCAAACGACTGGTCAATGCCTGCCACCGCAAAGGTCTGGCGGTGATCCTGGATGTGGTCTACAACCATTTGGGGCCGGAGGGCAATTACCTGAGAGACTTCGGGCCCTATTTTACGGATTTCTACCAAACCCCCTGGGGGGAAGCCGTTAATTTTGACGGGCCGGAAAGTGACGACGTCCGGCGGTTTTTTATTGAAAATGCGCTTTACTGGGTTGCGGACTGTCACATCGATGCGCTGCGCCTCGATGCCGTGCATGCCATTATGGACGCCTCGGCCCGCCCGTTTCTGGAGGCGCTGGCCCGAACGGTTCACCGCGCGGCCGAACAGTTAAACCGCCGAATTTACTGTATTGCGGAAAGTGCCCTGAACGACACGCGCATTATCCGACCGCGGGAGTTGGGTGGATTCGCCATAGATGCACAGTGGAACGACGATTTCCACCACGCGCTGCACGCCCTGCTGACCGGTGAACAGACCGGTTATTATCAGGACTTCGGACGGCTGGATCACCTGGCCCGGGCCTGGCACCGGGGTTTTGTTTATGATGGCCAGTATTCCGCCTACCGCCAGCGTGCGCACGGCAATTCCTCCCGCAATATCCCGGCGCAGCAGCTGGTGGTTTTTGCCCAGAATCACGATCAAATCGGCAATCGGATGCTTGGGGAGCGCTTGAGCAGCCTGGTTACCTTTGAAGCGTTAAAATTGGCTGCCGGTCTGGTGCTTCTGTCGCCCTTCATTCCACTTCTTTTTATGGGTGAGGAATACGGTGAGACCGCCCCATTTCAATACTTCATCGACCACTCGGACCCGGAATTGGTAAACGCCGTTCGCGAGGGGCGCCGGCGGGAATTTGCAGCCTTCGCCCGGGAGCAACAGCCGCCGGATCCACAGGACGATGCCACTTTTTTAAGGGCCAAACTGGACCGATCGCTGCGGGATACCAGCCTCGGCCGGGTACTGACGGGCTTTTACCGTGAACTGATCCGGCTGCGCAAGGAAGTCGCGGCCCTGGAGCAGCTGAGCAAGAAGCACCAGACTGTTGTTGCCGACCATGAGCATCGAATACTTTTTGTACGGCGCCGGGCCGGATCCGATGAGGCATTTCTGATTTTTTGCTTCAACAGGCAACAAGTGACGGTGTCGCTGCCGCTGCCGACGGGCCGCTGGAAAAAAATCATAGATTCAGCCGCTCAATGCTGGCTCGGACCGGGCAGTGCGCTGCCCGAAGAAATTGAATCAAAAGGACGAATCGAATTGCCCGTGACCCAGCAGTCTGTTGTGGTTCTTGGAAGGGAATATGTGGTGGAGGACAGATGACGGAGGACTGACGACAGAGATCAGATAACAGACGACAGAGGTCACACATGAAAAGTGAAGTCAAGACATATTTATCCTAAGTCTGTGAAGGCGGTTTTTTTCTTGACTTCACAGGACGACCCCGGTTGTTGTTAGCTATCAGATCGAATACCTCGTTGTGAGCCATTTGATGATTACAGTGTCAATCGGGTTCCGGATCAACATGACTGTGCGGGTCTTGTTCTTTCCATACACACATATGAGTCTTTT
>Ga0210064_1000234_pt1 | contig 27052 bp, 24 predicted proteins | sample Muzzi_CordC_D2_FD_185531 | JGI IMG/M metagenome (GOLD analysis project Ga0210064, IMG submission 185531) | Wetland microbial communities from San Francisco Bay, California, USA, that impact long-term carbon sequestration - Muzzi_CordC_D2 (SPAdes) | ecosystem: Environmental > Aquatic > Marine >... | reverse complement strand
CGGGGCCACCGCCATAACCGGGACCACCACCATAGCCGGGACCACCACCATAGCCGGGACCGCCACCATAGCCGGGGCCACCACCATAGCCGGGACCACCACCATAGCCATAGCCAGGACCACCACGATAATCATCATAACGATCATAACGATCATTATTATTACCGCCCATCCACCTGGATGGATTCATCATATTGTTATTACCGCCATTATTACCGCCCGTCCACTTGGATGGATTCATCATATTGCCCATATCCATCGCATAGGCCTGGTGCGCAAGCAGTAAGCTGGCCGCCACAATAATTACCCTGAATTTTATTTCCTTGTTTTGCACTGTGTATTCCTCCTGCATAAATGTAATTACCACTGGACAAACGATGCTACCGGTCTGTCTCACGGCTACCCTAATTCCCCTAACATGTCATTGCCTCGAAGCCCCGCGAAAACCAATTGCAGCGAGCATCACCATGTAGTTATGCATAATGTGACTAAACGAGCTCTGCCGTCTGTACGCTGCCGCACAGTGGACCCGGTTTCCGCTCGCCATAAGACGATTCCCATTCCCTCAGGACTACAGTGGCGCTGCGAACCCCTTTATTGACACCGCCAGAGACAGTGAGGACATGATCGGCCGTGCAGGTACCTTCAAAGACTGGGTTGGGTTTGATGTTTGCTGCCCAGAGTCCGGTTCGGGAATGACTGCTAACAGTTCTTTCCTGCTGTCCCCAGGAATATCGGGAACGGCAACTAAGGGTCGTTCTTCCCCGTTTAGTGTTTGTTAATATAGGCCCCGACTAAAGGACCGCGTTGGGGCGGAATCCCGACTTACTAACTGACACTGTCTGCCGGATAAAATCTGAATGACTACACTTTATGACTGATCTAATGGGGGCTGACAGCAATGCAATCCTCGAACAATCGCGCCGGATGGCGGTGCAGGGTATCGATCGGGACTGGCAGTGCCCGCCGGTTAAACTGACGCCGTCTCCAGCCGGCAGGGAAGCGCTGGGAACGCCGTATCGCGGTGGCTTAGTCGTTGCGTTCGCGGTAGATGAGTGCGATGTGGCCGACGGCCTGCACCAGTTCGGCGTCCAGTTGCTCGCAGATTGCGGCGATCATCTGCCTGCGCTGTTCACGCTCGGAACCCCCGATCCTGACTTTCATCAGCTCGTGATGTTCGAGTGACAGTTCAATTTCCCTCAGGACGGCCGTGCTCAATCCGGCATTGCCGATGCTGACGACGGGCTTCAGGGTGTGGCCGCGGGCGCGCAGCTCGCGCCTGGTTTTTTCCGGCAGTGACATGATGTGACTTTCCGTGAACAATACCCGGATTATACGGGTATACCGCCAGACATACGCAATCCAGGATGTTACTTGCATGGGCAGGAGCAAGAGCAGCCATCAGTGGCTAAAAGCGCATTTCGACGACGAGTACGTCAAGCGTGCCCAGCGCGAGGGCTATCGATCGCGGGCGGTCTACAAACTGGACGAGATCCAGCAGAAGGACCATATTCTTCGCCCCGGCATGACTGTGGTGGATCTGGGGGCCGCGCCCGGCGGCTGGTCGCAGTATGCGGCACAGGTGCTGGGCGACAAGGGTCGCATCATCGCCCTGGATATCCTGGCCATGGATGCGCTGCCCGGCGTGGAGTTCATCCAGGGAGATTTTAGGGAGGATGCAGTCCTTGACCGGCTTATGGGAATACTGGGGGAGACCCGGGTTGACCTTGTAATGTCGGATATGGCCCCCAATATCAGCGGTATGGAGGCGGTCGACCAGCCCCGCAGCATGTATCTTGCAGAATTGGCTGCAGATTTTGCGGCACAGGTGCTGGGCAAGGGCGGCGACCTGCTGTTCAAGGCGTTTCAGGGAGAAGGCTTTGATGAATTTTTACGGGACCTGCGTGGTCAGTATCGAAAGGTATTGATTCGCAAGCCCAGGGCGTCCCGCCCGCGCAGCCGCGAGGTCTACTTGCTGGGGAAGGGCCGCCGGGTAGCGAATGTGTCATAATGGCCTAAGCCATGCTATTGACGCGCCGACAGCGAGTTGCTGCAGGGCAGCATAATTATCATTAAATCGAGGTGCAGGATTTGAACGATCTGGCCAAAAATCTGATTCTCTGGGTTGTCATCGCCATCGTCCTCATGACGGTGTTCAATAATTTCGGTCCGACAAATACTGCGAGTCAGTCCGTCAACTACTCCGACTTCATCAATGAAGTCCAGCAGGGCCAGGTGAGCCAGGTGCAGATCGAGGGTCACACCGTCGATGGCGTGCGCAGTGACGGCACCCGCTTCGTGGTCCAGACCCCGCCGGACGATCCGAAAATGCTGGATGACCTGCTTGGCAACAATGTCGAGGTCAAGGTGGTGGAGCCGAACCAGCACGGCCTGTTGATGACGATCTTCATCAACTGGTTCCCCATGCTGCTGCTGATTGGCGTATGGATTTTCTTCATGCGGCAGATGCAGGGTGGTGGTGCCGGACGTGGCGCGATGTCCTTCGGCAAGAGCAAGGCGCGCATGCTGGGCGAGGATCAGGTCAAGATCAATTTCTCCGACGTGGCAGGTGTGGAAGAGGCCAAGGAAGAAGTGGCGGAACTGGTTGAGTTCCTGCGCGACCCCAGCAAGTTCCAGCGCCTCGGCGGCAAGATCCCCAGCGGCGTACTGATGGTTGGTTCACCGGGCACCGGCAAGACACTGCTGGCCAAGGCAATCGCCGGTGAGGCCAAGGTACCGTTCTTTACGATATCCGGTTCGGACTTCGTGGAAATGTTTGTCGGCGTCGGCGCCTCGCGGGTACGCGACATGTTCGATCAGGCCAAGAAACATGCGCCCTGCATCATCTTCATCGATGAAATCGATGCGGTCGGCCGCCACCGCGGCGCCGGGCTGGGCGGTGGTCACGATGAACGCGAGCAGACACTCAACCAGCTGCTGGTCGAGATGGACGGCTTCGAGGGCAACGAGGGCGTGATCGTCATCGCGGCAACCAACCGGCCGGACGTTCTAGATCCCGCGCTGTTGCGTCCGGGGCGTTTCGATCGCCAGGTGGTCGTACCGTTGCCGGATGTGCGCGGCCGCGAACAGATCCTCAAGGTCCATATGCGCAAGGTGCCGATGGCGGATAATGCCAAGGCCAGTGTCATCGCGCGCGGCACCCCCGGTTTCTCCGGCGCCGACCTTGCCAACCTGGTCAACGAAGCTGCCCTGTTTGCCGCGCGCGCCAACAAGCGCCTGGTTGACATGGAAGATCTGGAAAAGGCCAAGGACAAGATCATGATGGGCGCAGAGCGCCGCTCCATGGTGATGAGCGAGGACGAGAAAAAGCTCACGGCCTACCACGAGGCGGGGCATGCCATCGTCGGCCGCATGATGCCGTCGCACGATCCCGTCTACAAGGTGTCCATCATTCCGCGCGGCCGGGCGCTGGGCGTGACCATGTTCCTGCCTGAGACCGACCGCTACAGCCACAGCAAGGAATTCCTGGAGAGCCAGATCTGCAGCCTGTTCGGCGGGCGCATCGCGGAAGAACTGATCTTCGGCGCCGACAAGGTGACCACCGGGGCATCCAACGACATCATGCGCAGCACCGAGCTGGCGCGCAACATGGTGACCAAGTGGGGTCTCTCGGAAAAGCTCGGCCCGCTGACCTACAGCGAGGACGAGGGCGAGGTGTTTCTCGGCCACTCGGTGGCGCAGCACAAGGCTGTCTCCGACGAGACGGCGCACGACATCGACAAGGAAATCCGTTCCATCATCGATCGCTCCTATGCCCGGGCCAGGAAGATACTCGAGGACAATCTCGACAAGCTGCACCTGATGGCCGATGCCCTGATGAAGTACGAAACTATCGACAGCGACCAGATCGACGACATCATGGGAGGCAAGCCACCACGGCCGCCAGCTGACTGGGATGACACGGCCCCGACAGCGGGTTCGGGTGACACCAGGGACGCCAGCAGCACCGATGAGTCGCCGGACTCGAAGATTCGTGGCCCCGCAGGACAGCACTAGCCCGGATTTCCTACAGGATTGCGGATGCTGGCGCAGGCCGGAAAGATCATCGATTGCGCCGGCAAACCACTGGACCTGTCACGGCCACAGGTCATGGGAATACTCAATATCACCCCTGACTCCTTTTCGGACGGGGGTGTTTTTTTTGCGCCGGAAGCGGCGCTCGGGCATGCACGGGAAATGGTGGCGGAGGGTGCCGCGATCATCGACGTCGGCGGCGAGTCGACCCGGCCCGGCGCCGCGCCTGTCCCGCTGCAGGAAGAATTGCGGCGGGTGATTCCCGTCATCGAGGCCCTCTGCGATACGCTGCCGGTGCCGGTCTCGATCGACACCCGACACCCGGCCGTCATGCAGGCTGCGGTTGCGGCCGGTGCGGGCCTGATCAACGATGTAAATGCACTGCAGGCGCCGGGCGCCTTGGAAATGGCCGTGTCGCTCGGGGTGCCGGTGTGTCTGATGCACATGCAGGGCATGCCCGAATCCATGCAGGATAACCCTGAGTATGGGGATGTCGTCGCTGAAGTGCGGCAATTTCTCGACGACCGCGCAAGGGTCTGTCTCGCCGCCGGCATGGTGCGGGAGCGGATCCTGCTCGACCCCGGCTTCGGCTTTGGCAAGACGACTCGGCACAACCTGCTGCTGTTGCAGCAGCTCGACGGGCTGGTGGCGGGAGGTTACCCGGTACTGGTGGGATTGTCGCGCAAGTCACTCATCGGTAATGTGCTCGGGCTGCCTGTCAATGAGCGCCTGTATCCCGGGCTGGCGCTGGCGGTACTCGCCGTCTGGCAGGGGGCTGCCATCGTGCGCACGCACGATGTGCGGGCAACACGGGAGGCGGTGGCCATGTGCCACGCCGTCAGTTGCGCCGTGTGAGGCGCTGAAACGCAGGCCGCTGATGTGCCACAATCGAATCCCGCAGGCGCTGCGTTACAGGGTCAAACGACGGGTGCGACGCGGAATTCGCTAACAACTAAGGAAACAGACTGTGTCCAGAAAATTTTTCGGTACCGACGGCATTCGCGGCCGCGTGGGTGAGTATCCGGTGACAGCGGAATTCATGCTCAAGTTGGGCTGGGCAGCCGGTCGGGTGCTCGGCACCCGTCGGAATACCCGGGTCATCATCGGCAAGGACACGCGCATCTCCGGCTACATGTTCGAATCGGCGCTGGAGGCCGGGCTCTCTGCGGCAGGTGTCGATATCCTGCTGCTGGGTCCGATGCCGACGCCGGCGGTGGCCTACCTGACGCGCACACTGCATGCCTGTGCGGGGATTGTCATCAGTGCGTCCCACAATACCTATGCCGACAACGGCATCAAGTTTTTTTCCGGGGAAGGCGCGAAACTGCCCGACGAGGTGGAAATCGCAATCGAGGCGGAAATTGACAAACCCATGACTACGGTGGAATCCAACCGCCTGGGCAAGGCGAAACGTGTCAAGGATGCCGAGGGTCGCTATATCGAGTTTTGTAAAAGCACCATCCCCCTGGGTCTGAGCCTGAGAGGGCTGAAGGTGGTTGTCGATTGCGCCCATGGTGCCACCTACAATGTCGCACCCAGCGTGTTCGAAGAGCTCGGTGCCGACGTGGTGGTCCTCGGTGTTGAGCCGGATGGTCTCAACATCAACAAGGACTGCGGTTCCACACACCCGCAGCGTCTGCAAAAGACCGTGCTGGAGCACCAGGCGGATGTGGGCATCGCACTGGATGGTGACGGTGACCGCGTTATCATGGTGGACCACCGGGGTGAACTGGTGGACGGCGACGAGTTGCTTTACATCATCGCCGTTTCACGCTTGCAGGGTGGCGCACTGAGCGGCGGCGTGGTCGGTACCCTGATGAGCAATCTCGGACTTGAGCACGCATTGCTGTCACACAACATTGCCTTTGAGCGCGCCAACGTCGGCGACCGCTATGTGCTGGAGCGCCTCAACCAGACCAGCAGCCTGATCGGCGGCGAGTCCTCCGGCCACATCATCTGCCTGGACCGTACGACCACAGGCGACGGCATCGTCTCGGCGCTGCAGGTACTGGCGGCGATGGTCAAGTCAGGGAAGCCCCTGTATGAGTTGAAGACCGGCATGAAGAAATATCCGCAGCGCATGATCAATGTCCCGGTCAGCGGAAAAGTGGACGTGGAGAAGGCTGCCGCCATCCAGGAGGCCGTCAAGTCGGCTGAGCAAAGGATGGAGGGCCGCGGTCGTGTGCTGCTGCGTCCTTCCGGCACCGAGCCGGTGGTGCGCGTCATGGTCGAGGGCGAGGACGAGCAGCAGGTCCATGCAGAAGCCGAGCAGCTGGCGGCTGTGGTCGCCGCGGAGACCTGACCCCGGCGCTCCTGTTTTCCAGCCCTGACCAGACTGGCCTTAGCCCCTGCTCAATAGCCACGGAATCCACGGAAAAACACGGAAAGAAATACTGTCTTTCGAAACTTTTCCGTGTTATTCCATGTCTTCTGTGGGCAGAGGAACGTCAATAGCGAGATCACCCCTTTGCCATGTTTCCCGCGACCCGGGTTGCAAAGGTATCCAGGTCGAGGGCAGGCAGGTACCCCGGTGTGTAAATTGATTTTCGGGCTGCAGATAGCTAAGCTACGCGGCTCGCTTTGAATGGAGGTCACTATGCGCCAGCCACTGGTAGCCGGAAACTGGAAAATGAACGGTTCACTCGACAGCATCAAGTCGCTGGTCGAGGGGATCAAGGCCGGAAAAGACGCTGTTACCACAGCCGAAATGGCCGTATGCCCGCCGTTTGTGTACGTCGCCCGGGTGGCAGAGATGCTGGCAGGGACGAAGATTGCCGTGGGTGCGCAGGATGTCAGCGACCAGGAAGCCGGCGCCTTCACCGGGGAGGTCGCACCGGGTATGTTGACCGACATCGGCTGCAAGTACGTGATTGTCGGGCATTCCGAGCGACGCAGCCTGTATGGTGAAAGCGATGAATTCACGGCCGGCAAGTTTGCGGCCGCCCGCAAGGCCGGCCTGGTGCCGATACTCTGCGTCGGTGAACTGCTGGAAGAGCGCGAGCAGGGTGTTACCGAGGCTGTGGTCGCACGCCAGCTGGATGCAGTGATCAAGCTTGAGGGTATCGCCGCCCTGGGCGACGCGGTGATTGCCTATGAACCGGTCTGGGCTATCGGCACCGGCAAAACGGCAACGCCGGAGCAGGCGCAGGAGGTGCATGCCTTCATTCGCGGCAAGCTGGCCGCGTCAGATGCCGATGTCGCGGAAAAAGTGCAGATTCTCTACGGCGGCAGCATGAATGCCGGTAATGCCGCGGACTTGCTGGCGATGTCCGATATCGACGGTGGCCTGATTGGCGGTGCCTCGCTCAAAGCGGACGATTTCCTTGCCATCGGCAAGGCCGCGAACGCCTGAAACCCGCCATCCCCTAACCGAGACCAAGACAAAACCTATGTTCTCTTTCCTACTGGTCATACAGATTCTGGTGTCGATTTCCATCATCGCGCTGGTGATGCTGCAGCACGGCAAGGGCGCGGATATGGGCGCTGCCTTCGGCAGTGGTTCCTCCGGCACCGTTTTCGGGGCGCGGGGCTCCGGATCCTTTCTTACCCGGGCGACCGCAATCCTCGCGGCGGTCTTCTTCATCAATTGCATCCTGATTGCCTCGCCACTGCTGCGTGACACCGAGCGCCGTGTCGGTGGCGGCGTTGCGGACCAGCTGGAACAGCAGGTTCAGCAGCAGCAACAGCAGCAAGAACAGCAGGCCGAAAAGACGGCGGCAGAAGGGGATATTCCGGACGTACAACCTGCCGAAGTCGTTGAAACGAAGGTAGATACGGAAGCCGTCGTGGAAACACCGGCCGCAGAACAGCCCGCAGCCGCCGCCGGGCAGCCGGCAGCGGTCGATGAGGCACCGGCCGCCGACGACGTGCCGCAGTAGCCGCTGTTTTTCGCGGCAATTTCAGATCCTTTATACAGCCGATGTGGTGGAATTGGTAGACACGCTATCTTGAGGGGGTAGTGGCGAAAGCCGTGCCGGTTCGAGTCCGGCCATCGGCACCAAATCAGGTATGACGGCCCGAAAGTGGCCTGCAGGCACACTGGCCAGGCTGGGTTTGCGGTTGTTTTCGGGCGCTTCATCCTTATTTTTTATGCCCCCAAAAATACATGTAACTAGCTGAAATATATAAAAATAATGGCGCGCACTTAACTTGACAGTACGCATTCGCTGGCCTAGACTGCACCATCTTTTTCATCGCATGTCTGGACCGGGACACTCAACCGGACAGATGCTTAGCAAGCCGGCCTGTATGCATGAGACGCTGAGATGCTGGAAAACTATCTGCCAATCCTGATTTTCATCGCCATTGGTATCGCCGTGGGTGTGGGGCCCATCCTGATCGGCTTCCTGCTGGCGCCCTACAGGCCGGACAGCGAAAAAAACGCTCCCTACGAATGCGGTTTCGAGGCCTTTGAAGACTCCCGCATGCGCTTCGATGTGCGTTATTACCTGGTTGCCATCCTGTTCATTATTTTCGATCTCGAGATCGCCTTCCTGTTTCCCTGGGCCGTGGTGCTGGATTCCATCGGCATGTTCGGTTTCATCGCCATGCTGGTCTTCCTGGGAATCCTGGTGATCGGCTTTATCTACGAATGGAAAAAAGGCGCACTGGAATGGGAATAGCGGCGCGAGCAGTGAGCAGGGGCCCCGCGCAGCGGGGATGCGAACGCCCGCGAGCGACGCCAGGGCGTCGAATCCCGGTACCTTCAGGAAGGCATGGGGTTGCTGAGGCGCCGGCGCGAGCAGTGAGCAGGGGCCCCGCGCAGCGGGGATGCGAACGCCCGCGAGCGACGCCATCCTGTCGCCGGCCAGAAGGTATTATCAATGAGTATTGAAGGACTGCTAAAGGAAGGTTATATCACCACCACGGCCGACAGCCTGATCAACTGGGCGCGGACCGGTTCGATGTGGCCGATGACCTTTGGCCTGGCCTGCTGTGCTGTCGAGATGATGCAGGCCGGCGCATCCCGTTACGACCTGGACCGTTTCGGTGTCGTATTTCGCGGCAGCCCGCGCCAGTCGGATGTGATGATCATCGCCGGCACCCTGTGCAACAAGATGGCGCCGGCCCTGCGCAAGGTTTATGACCAGATGGCCGAGCCGCGCTGGGTGATTTCCATGGGTTCCTGCGCCAACGGCGGCGGCTACTACCACTATTCCTATTCCGTGGTGCGCGGCTGCGACCGCATCGTGCCGGTCGACATCTACGTGCCCGGCTGTCCGCCGACCGCCGAGGCCCTGCTGTATGGCATTCTGCAGCTGCAGAACAAAATCAAGCGTACCAACACCATCGCCCGCTAGGCGGTATTTCAGATGACAAGCGCCTCCCGCCAGCTCGCAGAGCAACTCCAGGAACGCTTCGGTGACAGCCTGCAGGCGATCATTGACGCGGTAGGTGAAGTCACCATCGAGTTGGCCGGCGAGCACCTGCTGGAGGTGGCGACCGCGTTGCGTGACGAGCCCCGGTTTGCCTTTGAAATGCTGATCGACCTGTGCGGTATCGACTACGCCAACTTCGGGCGCGATGAATGGGCCACCGAGGAGACCTCCGGCAGCGGCTTCAGCCGCGGCGTTGAGGCTGCCACCGCCGGTCGCCTGACGGCGGTGACTGACGATCTCACCCTGGAACCGCCGCGCGAGGCACGCCGCTTTGCCGCGGTCTACCACCTGCTGTCGGTTGCCAACAACCGGCGCCTGCGCCTGAAGGTCTATGCGCCGGACGACGGTCTGCCCGTGGTGCCCTCGGTCATTCCGGTCTGGAACAGCGCCAACTGGTACGAGCGCGAGGCCTTCGACCTGTACGGCATCCTGTTTGACGGCCACCCGGACCTGCGCCGCCTGCTCACGGATTACGGCTTCGTCGGCCACCCGTTCCGCAAGGACTTCCCGCTGAGCGGCAATGTCGAGGTGATCTACGATGCGGAGAAGGGCCGCGTGGTGTACCAGCCTGTCAGCATCGAACCGCGGGTGCTGGTACCCAAGGTGGTGCGCGCCGGGCATGTCGAATCGACTGACCTGATGGCTGCCGCGGACGCCGCTGGTACCACCCCGGAAACCACGGAATAAGCCATGCCCGAGATTCGCAACTTCACCCTGAACTTCGGGCCCCAGCACCCTGCGGCGCACGGCGTGCTGCGCCTGGTGCTGGAAATGGACGGCGAAACCATCGAACGCGCCGACCCGCATATCGGCCTGCTGCACCGCGGCACCGAGAAGCTGGCCGAGAGCAAGCCCTACAACCAGAGCATCGGCTACATGGACCGGCTGGATTACGTGTCCATGATGTGCAACGAGCACGGCTATGTGCTGGCGATGGAAAAGCTGCTGGGCATCGAGGCACCGCTCCGGGCGCAGTACATCCGCGTGATGTTCGACGAGATAACCCGCATCCTGAATCACCTGCTGTGGCTGGGCGCTCACGGCCTCGACATCGGCGCCATGACGGTGTTCCTCTACACCTTCCGCGAGCGCGAGGACCTGATGGACTGCTACGAGGCGGTTTCCGGGACACGCATGCACGCGACCTATTACCGCCCGGGCGGCGTCTATCGCGACCTGCCGGACAGCATGCCGAAATACGCAGCCTCCAAGTGGCACAGCCAGAAGCAGGTGGACCGCAAGAACGCGGACCGCGAGGGCTCCATGCTGGACTTCATCGAGGCCTTCACCCAACGGTTCCCCGGCTGTGTGGATGAATACGAGACCCTGCTTACCGACAACCGTATCTGGAAGCAGCGCACCGTGGGCATCGGTGTGGTCTCGCCGGAGCGCGCCATGCAGCTCGGCTTTTCCGGCCCCATGCTGCGTGGTTCAGGCATCGAGTGGGACCTGCGCAAGAAGCAGCCCTACGAAGTCTATGATCGCATGCAGTTCGATATTCCCGTTGGCGTCACCGGTGACTGCTATGACCGCTACCTGGTGCGCATCGAGGAGATGCGCCAGTCGAATCGTATTATCAAACAGTGCATCGACTGGCTGAGGAAAAACCCGGGTCCGGTGATGCTGGACGACAACAAGCTGGTACCGCCGCGGCGCGAGGCGATGAAGGCCGACATGGAGGCCCTGATCCACCACTTCAAGCTGTTCACCGAGGGGTTCTGCATCCCGGCAGGCGAGGCCTACGCGGCGGTGGAGCATCCCAAGGGCGAATTCGGCGTGTATCTGGTATCCGATGGCGCCAACAAGCCATACCGGCTCAAGGTGCGGGCACCGGGATTTGCGCATCTGGCGGCGATCGACGAAATGGTGCGCGGCCACATGCTGGCCGACGTGGTCGCGGTTATCGGCACCCAGGACATTGTATTCGGAGAAATTGACCGGTAGATGACCGCTGCGATAGCGGCGCGTGCAACCCGGACGGCAGATCAATAACGACATGAATGCACAGACAGACACAACCGGCCTGATCAACTCGGAATCCCGTGCGCGGATCGATGCCTGGCTGGAAAAATTCCCGCCCGAGCGCAAGCAGTCGGCGGTTCTGCCGGCCCTGCACATTGTGCAGGAGCAGAATGGCGGCTGGGTCAGCCGCGACCTGCTGGATGCCGTCGCCGCCTACCTGGAAATGCCGCCGGTGCAGGTGTACGAGGTCGGCACCTTTTACTCCATGATTGAACTGCAGCCGGTCGGCCGCAATATGGTGGCACTGTGCACCAACCTGTCCTGCATGCTGTGCGGGGCGGAAACCCTGGTAGCGCATGTCGAGAAGAAACTCGGCATCAAGCTGGGCGAGACCACCGCTGACGGCCGCATTACGCTGAAGCTGGAAGAGGAATGCCTGGCCGCCTGCGCCGGCGGACCGATGATGGCGGTGAACGGCCACTACCATGAAAATCTCACGCCTGCGAAGGTGGACGAGATTCTGGATGCGCTGGAGTAGGACATGACGGTACAGGTCTGTTTTGACACATTGCAGTTCGACCAGCCGTGGACGCTGGAGAACTACCTCAAGGTCGGCGGCTACCAGGCGTGGCAGAAGATCCTGCGCGAGAAGATCCCGCCGGAGAAGGTGATCGACGAGGTCAAGCAGTCCGGCCTGCGCGGTCGCGGCGGCGCGGGTTTCCCGACCGGTCTGAAGTGGAGCTTCATGCCGCGCAACGCACCGGTGCAGAAATACGTGGTCTGCAACTCGGACGAATCCGAGCCGGGCACCTGCAAGGACCGCGATATCCTGCGCTACAACCCGCATGCCCTGATTGAGGGAATGGCCATTGCCGGCTACGCCATGGGTGCGACGGTGGGCTACAACTACATGCGCGGCGAGTTTCATCACGAACCGTTCGAACGCTTCGAGCACGCCCTTGCCGAGGCTCGCGAGGCCGGCTATATCGGCAGGGACATCCTCGGCTCCGGGGTCGACTTCGAATGCTACAGCTACCTGGGTGCCGGCGCCTATATCTGCGGTGAGGAAACCGCGCTGCTGGAATCACTTGAAGGCAAGAAGGGCCAGCCGCGCTTCAAGCCGCCGTTCCCGGCCAACTTCGGCCTCTACGGCAAGCCGACCACCATCAACAACACCGAGACCCTGGCCTCGGTGCCGGCCATCATGCGCAATGGTGGCGACTGGTTCATGAAACTGGGCAAACCGAACAATGGCGGCGTAAAGATCTTCTCCGTCTCCGGCCATGTGAACAAGCCGGGCAATTTTGAGGTCCCGATGGGGACGCCGTTCCGCGACCTGCTGGAGATGGCGGGCGGGGTGCGCGACGGCCACACGCTGAAGGCGGTGGTTCCCGGCGGTTCCTCCATGCCGGTGCTGCCGGCGGACATCATTATGAAATGTGACATGGACTACGACTCCCTGTCCAAGGCGGGCTCAGCGCTGGGTTCCGGGGCCGTGATGGTGATGGACGAGACCACCTGCATGGTGAAGGCCGCGATGCGAGTTTCGCGCTTCTACTACGCCGAGTCCTGCGGCCAGTGCACGCCGTGCCGCGAGGGTACCGGCTGGATGTACCGTATCATCAAGCGTATCGAGGAAGGGCAGGGGCGCCCGGAAGACATCGACCTGCTGCTGAGTGCGGCCGGGCAGATCGAGGGCAAGACCATCTGCGCCTTTGGCGAGGCGGCCGCCTGGCCGGTGCAGGGTTTCATCCGCCACTTCCGCAATGAATTCGAATACCACGTCACCCACAAGCGCTGCATGGCCGGTGCGGGTGCCTCTTCGGAGGGAGCGGCGGCATGAGTGCACAGCCTGAAATTCCGGCGGCAGACAGCGTCAACATCGAAATCGACGGTCACCCGTACCAGGCCCGCAAGGGCACGATGATCATAGAGGTGACGGATGCCAACGGCATCACCGTGCCGCGCTTCTGCTACCACAAGAAGCTCTCGATCGCGGCCAACTGCCGCATGTGCATGGTGGAGGTGGAAAAGGCACCAAAGCCGCTGCCGGCCTGCGCCACACCGGTCGCCGAAGGCATGAAGATCTTCACGCAGTCGAAGCTGGCCCGGGATACGCAAAAGGCCATCATGGAGTTCCTGCTCATCAACCACCCGCTGGACTGCCCGATCTGCGACCAGGGCGGGGAATGCGAACTGCAGGACCTTGCCATGGGCTATGGCGGTGACGTGGCGCGCTTCGCGGAGAAAAAGCGCGTCGTGCCCGACAAGTACATCGGCCCGCTGATCGCCACGGACATGACCCGCTGCATCCACTGCACGCGCTGCATCCGCATGCTGCGCGAGGTGGCCGGCAAGATGGAACTGGGTGCGACCGGGCGCGGCGAGAATATGGAAATCGGCACCTACATCGAAAAGTCCCTGGAATCCGAACTCTCCGGCAACGTCATCGACGTGTGTCCCGTCGGCGCGCTGACCTCGCGGCCGTTCCGCTTCAAGGCGCGTGCCTGGGAACTGCAGCAGCATGCCGCGGTGGCGCCGCACGATTCCATAGGTTCCAGCCTGTTTGTGCACACGCGCCGCGGCAAGGTGATGCGCGTGGTGCCGCGCGAGTTCGAGGAAGTCAACGAGGTGTGGCTGTCGGACCGCGACCGTTTCAGTTATGAAGGACTCTACAGCGAGGACCGCGTTACCGCGCCCATGGTCAAGATCAACGGCGAATGGCAGACGGTCGACTGGGAAACCGCGCTGGAAGCCACGGTCAACGGCATGCGTTCCCTGATCCACCAGCACGGCAGCGACCAGGTCGGTGTGCTGGTCTCGCCGGTGGCCACGCTGGAAGAGATGGCGCTGCTGCAGGCCGTTGCCCGCGGCATCGGGATCAACAACATCGATCACCGCCTGCGCCAGGCAGATTTCACCGACCAGGCGGAGGCACCGCTGTGCCCGTCGCTGGGTCTGTCGCTGGAGGCGCTGGAACGCGTCGATGCCGCGCTGCTGATCGGCAGCAACCCGCGCAAGGATCAGCCGATCGCAGGGCACCGCCTGCGCAAGGCCGCCATGGCGGGTGCCCGGGTTATGTTCGTCAACCCGGTGGACTTCGAATTCCTGTTCGAGGTGCATGCCAAATCCATCGTGCCGCCGTCCCGGATGGCGGAGACGCTGGCCGGAATCGCCGCCAGCCTGCCGGGTGCCGGCGGCAATGTGGCGGATGCCGTCAAGGCGGCCATTGCAAAGGCCAGCCCGGATGCCACCCAGCAGGCCATGGCCAAGGCGCTGCAGGATGCCGGCAATGCGGTCGTGCTGCTGGGCAATATCGCCATGTCCCACCCGTCGTACTCGCTCATTCGGGCGCTTGCCGAGGTGATCGCAACCGCCAGCGGCGCCACCCCGGGCGTGCTGCCGGAAGCGGCGAACAGCGTCGGCGGCTGGCTGGCCGGTGTGTTGCCGCATCGTGGTCCGGCAGGCACAGCGCTCGCGACCTCCGGGATGAACGCCCGCGAGATGATTGAGCAGCCGCGCGAGGGCTACCTGCTGTTCGGTGTGGAACCGGCTCACGATTGCGTGGATCCTGTGCAGGCCGGCAAGGCGGTCGCGGCTGCCGAGTTCGTGGTGTCCATCGCGCCATTCGCCTGCCAGGCGCTGCGCGACAGCGCGGATATCCTGCTGCCCATCGGCCCCTTCACGGAAACCTCAGGTACCTTCGTCAATACCGAGGGGCGCTGGCAGAGTTTTGCCGGTGTCGCCAGTCCCGTGGGCGACAGCCGCCCGGGCTGGAAGGTGCTGCGGGTGCTGGGCAACCAGTTCGGCCTGGACGGTTTCGACCAGACCGGCAGCGAACAGGTCCGGGATGAACTGCGTGCAACGCTGGGCGAGATAAGCCTGGACAACCACCAGACGGCAGGGCCGGTCGCGACAGCGGCGGCGCCGGGCAGCGGCCTGGAACGTGTCGGCGACGTGGCGATCCATGCAGTCGATCCACTGGTGCGGCGTGCCGGGGCGCTGCAGCGCACGCCGGATGCGATTGCGGCCGGCAAGGCCCGCATGAATGCAGCGCAGGCCGAAGCCGCCGGCGTCAGCGGCGCGGAGCGGGTGAGGGTCAGCCAGGGCGAGGACAGTTCGGTACTGGAACTGGAGATCGATGCGGGTGTTCCCGATGGCTGCGTGCGCATCCAGTCGGGCACCGCCGCGGCCGCCACGCTGGGGCCCGCCTTCGGGCCCGTGAGCATCGAGCAGGCATGAGGACCGGGCAATGACTGACACCGTGATGCAGAAATCCTACCGGATGCAGTCGCTGCTCACCCTGGCGCTGCTGGGGCTGCTGACCGTCGCGGCCACCGTGCTGCTGGTGTATTTCTGGGAGGACATCAAGGCGATTGCCTGGCTCTACGACCTGTTCAAGATCATCGCGATCGTGGCGCCGCTGATGGGCGCGGTGGCCTACCTGACCTTTGCCGAGCGCAAGATCATCGGCTACATGCAGGTGCGCATCGGTCCCAACCGGGTCGGGCCGCGCGGCTGGCTGCAGCCCATCGCCGATGCGCTGAAGCTGCTGATGAAGGAAATCATCATCCCGACGAATGCCAACCGCTTCCTGTTCGTGGTGGCTCCCATGCTGTCGATTGCCCCGGCGCTGGCGGCCTGGGCGGTGCTGCCGTTCACCGACACCCTGGTGCTGGCGAACATCGACGCCAGCCTGCTGTACATCCTGGCGCTGACTTCGATGGGCGTGTACGGCGTCATCATCGCCGGCTGGTCCTCGAATTCCAAGTACGCCTTCCTCGGCGCCATGCGCTCCGCGGCGCAGATCGTTTCCTATGAAATCGCCATGGGCTTCGCCCTGGTCGGTGTGCTGCTGGCGGGCGGCAGCCTCAACCTGGTCGAGATCGTGCAGGCCCAGCAGGGCAGCCTGCTGCACTGGTTCTGGCTGCCACTGCTGCCGTTGTTTCTGGTGTACTTCATCTCCGGTGTCGCCGAGACCAACCGCGCCCCGTTCGACGTTTCCGAGGGTGAGTCGGAAATCGTCGCCGGCTTCCACGTGGAATATTCCGGCATGGCCTTCGCCGTGTTCTTCCTGGCCGAATACGCCAACATGATCCTGATCGCCGCGCTGGCCGCGCTGATGTTCCTCGGCGGCTGGCTGTCGCCGTTCCAGGGGACCTGGTTCGAGTCCTGGTTTGCCTGGATCCCGGGCATCTTCTGGCTGTTCGCCAAGATGGCGCTGATGTTGCTGCTGTTCCTCTGGTTCCGCGCCACCTTCCCGCGTTACCGCTATGACCAGATCATGCGCCTCGGCTGGAAGGTGTTCATCCCGATCACCATCGTCTGGCTGGTGGTGGAAGGCGCCGCGGTGGTGGCCAACGTCGGCCCCTGGTTCGATTGAGGTAGAGAGATGGATGCCCTGGGACGATTTCTGAAAAGCCTGACCCTGCGGGAACTGCTGGCGGGCATGGGCCTGACCGGCAGGCGCCTGTTCTCGAACAAGATCACGGTGCAGTACCCGGAAGAGAAGACCCCGCAGTCGAACCGCTTCCGCGGCCTGCATGCCCTGCGGCGCTACCCGAATGGCGAGGAACGCTGCATCGCCTGCAAGCTGTGCGAGGCCGTCTGCCCGGCGCTGGCGATCACCATCGAGGCGGAGGAACGCGCGGACGGCACGCGCCGCACCACGCGCTACGACATCGACCTGTTCAAGTGCATCTACTGCGGCTTCTGCGAGGAATCCTGCCCGGTGGACTCGATCGTCGAGACCCGCGACTTCGAGTACTGCTTCGAGAACCGCGGCGAGAACATCATGACCAAGGACATGCTGCTGGAAATCGGCGACCGCAACGAGGCCCAGATCGCAGCCGACCGCACGGCCGATGCGCCCTACAGGTAACCGCTATGGATTTTGAACGCGTCATCTTTTACATCTTCGCTGCGATCCTGATCTTTGCGGCCGCGCGCGTCATTACCGTGCGCAACCCGGTGCACGCCGCGCTGCACCTGGTGCTGGCGTTCTTCACCTGCGCCGGTCTGTGGCTACTGCTGGAGGCCGAGTTCCTGGCGATCACCCTGGTGCTGGTGTACGTCGGCGCGGTAATGGTGCTGTTTCTGTTCGTGGTGATGATGCTGGATATCAATACCTCGCCGCTGCGCGAGGGCTTCATCCGCTACCTGCCGGTGGGGCTGAGCGTCGCCGCGCTGATCGTGCTGGAGATGTTCCTGGTGGTGCGAGCGCGCAACTTCGGCGCGGAAATCATGGCCATACCCGAGCGCCACGGCGCCGGTTACAGCAACGTCCGCGAACTCGGCGGGGTGCTGTATACCGACTACGTCTACCCGTTTGAAATCGCCTCGGTGATCCTGCTGGTCGCGATCATTGCGGCGATCGCGCTCACCATGCGCAAACGCCCCGAAACCAGGTCCCAGAATCCGGCAGAGCAGGTCGCCGTGAAGCGCGGCGACCGCGTGCGCCTGGTAGCCATGAAGGCGGAGAAGAAACAGTTATGATTGCCCTGTCCGACTACCTGATTCTCGGCGCGATCCTGTTCGGTCTGAGCGTGGCAGGCATTTTCCTGAACCGGAAAAACGTCATTATCCTGCTGATGGCGATCGAACTGATGCTGCTGGCGGTGAACATGAACTTCATCGCCTTCTCGTATTTCCTCGGCGATACCGCCGGCCAGGTGTTCGTGTTTTTTATCCTCACGGTCGCCGCCGCCGAGGCCGCCATCGGCCTGGCCATCCTGGTGGTGCTGTTTCGCAATCGGGGCACCATCAACGTGCAGGACCTGGATACCCTTAAAGGATAGCGTGATGGAAAATCTCTACCTCGCCATACCGCTTGCACCGCTGCTGGGCGCTATTATCGCCGGACTGTTCGGCAAACAGATCGGCCGTGCGGGTGCGCACATGGTCACCATTCTGGGCGTGGGCATCGCCTTCGTGCTGTCGCTGGTCGTGCTGAAGCAGTTCGCCATCGACGGCGCCGCGCCCTGGAACGAGACGGTGTACCAGTGGATGGTTTCTGACGGGGTGCGCTTCGAGGTCGGCTTCCTGATCGACAACCTCACCGCGCTGATGATGACGGTAGTGACGTTCGTCTCCCTGATGGTGCACATCTACACCATCGGCTACATGCACGACGACCCCGGCTACCAGCGCTTCTTCAGCTACATCGCGCTGTTCACCTTCTCCATGCTGATGCTGGTGATGGCCAACAACTTCCTGCAGCTGTTCTTCGGCTGGGAGGCCGTCGGCCTGGTGTCCTATCTGCTGATCGGCTTCTGGTACAAGCGCCCGACCGCCATCTATGCCAATCTGAAGGCCTTCCTGGTCAACCGGGTAGGGGACTTCGGCTTCCTGCTGGGCATCGCCGCCATCTACACGGCCTTCAACAGCCTCGACTACGCCACCGTGTTCGACATGGCCCCGGCCCTGCAGGACGCGAGCTTCGAGATCTTCCCCGGCACGCCGTGGTCGTTGATGACGGTGATCTGCATCTTCCTGTTCATCGGCGCCATGGGCAAGTCGGCACAGGTGCCGCTGCACGTGTGGCTGCCGGATTCTATGGAAGGCCCGACGCCGATCTCGGCCCTGATCCATGCCGCAACCATGGTGACCGCGGGCATCTTCATGGTGGCGCGCATGTCGCCGCTGTTCGAGCTGTCCGAGACGGCGCTGGTCTTCGTCATGGTGATCGGCGCCATCACCGCGCTGTTCATGGGCTTCCTCGGCATCGTGCAGAACGACATCAAGCGCGTCGTGGCCTACTCGACCCTGTCGCAGCTCGGCTACATGACCGTGGCACTGGGCGCTTCCGCCTATGGCGCCGCCATCTTCCACCTGATGACGCATGCCTTCTTCAAGGCGCTGCTGTTCCTCGGCGCGGGCTCTGTGATCATCGCCATGCACCACGACCAGGACATTCGCAACATGGGCGGCCTGCGCAGGTACATGCCCATCACCTGGATCACCTCTCTGGTTGGTTCGCTGGCGCTGATCGGCACGCCGTTCTTCTCCGGCTTCTATTCCAAGGACACCATCATCGAGGCGGTGCACCACTCGCACCTGCCGGGCGCGGGACTGGTCTATGCCGCCGTGCTGGCCGGCGTGTTCATCACCGCCCTGTACAGCTTCCGTATGTACTTCCTGGTATTCCACGGCACGCCGCGCATGGACGACCACACCCGCGAGCACCTGCACGAAACCCCCTGGGTGGTGACCTTCCCGCTGGTCATGCTGGCGATCCCCTCGGTGCTGGCGGGCTATCTGATCGACCCGGTGGTGTTCGGCGACTATTTCAACGGCGTGATTCATGTCGCCGCGCAGCATGACGTACTGGCGGAAATCGGCGAGCACTACCACGGACCGGTAAGCTTCGTGCTGCATGCCTTCGGCGGACCGGCTATCTACCTCGCAATCGCCGGTGTCGCGACGGCCTGGTACATCTATATGAAGAACCCGGCCATCGCCGAGAACCTGCGGCAGCGCTTCAGTGCGATCTACCAGCTGCTGGTCAACAAGTACTATGCCGACGACTTCAACGAGGCGGTATTCGCCGGCGGGGCACGCGGCGTTGGCCGCTTGCTGTGGAAGGTGGGTGACGTCGCGATCATCGACGGCCTGCTGGTCAACGGCAGCGCCCGCGTGGTCGGCTGGACGTCCGGGGTGGTGCGCAGGATCCAGACCGGCCATCTCTACACCTATGCCTTCAGCATGATCATCGGTCTGCTGCTGATGCTGTTCTGGTTCGTCTTCATGTCACCGGGAGCAGCCGCATGATCGACTTTCCGTTATTGAGTGTTCTGGTGTGGCTGCCGGTCGCCGGTGGCATCGCCCTGCTGGTGATGGATGCCATGGGCAATACCGCGGCCCGGCCGACCGCGCTGGTGGTGTCGCTGGTGACGTTTGTCCTCAGCCTGCTGCTGTACCGCCACTTCGACACGACCACGGCCGACATGCAGTTCCAGGAACTGGTCCCCTGGATTGACGCCTTCAGGGCCAATTACCACCTCGGCGTCGACGGCATCTCCATGCCGCTGATCATCCTGACCACCTTCACCACGGTGCTGGTGGTGCTGGCCGGCTGGCAGGTCATCCAGCACCGGGTGGCGCAGTACATGGCCGCCTTCCTGATCATGGAAGGGCTGATGAACGGTGTGTTCGCGGCGCTGGACGCGGTGCTGTTCTATGTCTTCTGGGAGGCTATGCTGGTGCCGATGTTCCTGATCATCGGCATCTGGGGCGGGCCGCGGCGCGTCTACGCCACCATCAAGTTCTTCCTTTACACCTTCCTCGGCTCGGTATTCATGCTGGTCGCGCTGATCTACATGTACCTGAAGTCGGGCAGCTTCAGCATCCTGGATTTCCACCTGCTGCCGCTGGGCATGACCGAGCAGGTGCTGATCTTCCTCGCCTTCCTGCTGGCCTTCGCGGTGAAGGTGCCGATGTGGCCGGTGCACACCTGGCTGCCTGACGCCCACGTGGAGGCGCCGACCGGCGGTTCCGTGATCCTGGCGGCCATCATGCTGAAGATCGGCGGCTACGGTTTCCTGCGCTTCAGCCTGCCGATCACGCCGGACGCCAGCCATGCACTGGACTGGCTGATCATCCTGATGTCGCTGGTCGCCGTGGTCTACATCGGCTTCGTGGCGCTGGTGCAGGAGGACATGAAGAAGCTGATCGCCTATTCCTCCATCGCCCACATGGGTTTCGTCACGCTGGGCATCTTCCTGGTGTTCACCCTGCTGGACAACAACGGCAGCCTGGACGGCGCGGCGCTGGGGATGGAAGGCGGCATGGTGCAGATGATTTCCCACGGCTTTATCTCAGGCGCGCTGTTCCTGTGTGTCGGCGTGCTGTATGACCGCATGCACAGCCGCCAGATCAGCGACTACGGTGGGGTGGTGAACACCATGCCGGTGTTCGGCGCCTTCATGGTGCTGTTTGCCATGGCCAATTCCGGCCTGCCGGGCACCTCCGGATTCATCGGTGAATTCATGGTGATCCTGGCAAGCTTCAAGGCGAACTTCTGGTTCGCGCTGCTGGCCGCCACCACCCTCATCCTGGGTGCGGCCTACAGCCTGTGGATGGTCAAGCGCGTGGTGTTTGGCGATGTCGCCAACGACAACGTGCGCCAGTTGCAGGATGTTAACCTGCGCGAGTTCGGCATCCTCGCCAGCCTTGCGATCGTGGTACTGCTGTTTGGCCTGTGGCCGGCGCCGCTGGTCGAGGTCATGCACGCCAGCGTCGACAACCTGCTGGTCCACCTGTCAGCCTCCAAGCTGCCGCCGGAAGCTGGCCTGGCGCTGCTGCAGACCGTGACGCCCTGAGGTGGCCGCCATGCAATTTTCCTTTTCCGAACTCCTGATCCTGACACCGGAGCTGTTCGTGCTTACCATGGCCTGCGTCATCCTGGTCGTGGAGGCCTTCTTCGGGCAACAGCGGCCACAGCTCAGCTACAGGCTGGCCCAGCTGACCCTGCTGGTCGCGGCGCTGATCAGCGGAAACATGCTCGATACCGGGCGCGAAATGGCCTTCGGCGGCACCTTCATGCACGACCCGATGGCGGCCCTGCTGAAGACCAGCATTTTCCTGATTGCCGTGGGTGCCTTCGTCTACGCGCGCAGCTACCAGTCGACCATCGGCAGCCTGCGCGGCGAGTACTACGTGCTTGGCCTGTTCGCCATACTGGGCATGATGGTGATGATTTCGGCGCACAGCCTGCTGACGCTGTATCTCGGGCTGGAACTGCTGTCGCTGTCGCTGTATGCGATGGTGGCCTTCGACCGCGACTCCTCGCCGGCCTCGGAAGCCGCCATGAAGTATTTCGTGCTGGGTGCGCTGGCCTCCGGCATGCTGCTCTACGGCATGTCGATGCTGTACGGTGCCACCGGCAGCCTCGACCTGGCCGTCATCGCCGCGGTTCTGGCGGACGCGGACGAGCACGGCATGGTGCTGATCTTTGGCCTGTGTTTCATGGTGGTGGGGCTGGCCTTCAAGTTCGGTGCGGTGCCGTTCCACATGTGGATTCCTGATGTCTACCACGGGGCGCCCACGGCGGTGACGCTGTTCATCGGCAGCGCTCCCAAGATCGCCGCCTTCGCCATGACCATGCGTCTGCTGGTCGAGGCCCTGGGCGGTCTGGCCGGCGACTGGCAGGGGATGCTGGTCATCCTGTCGGTACTGTCGCTGGCGTTGGGTAATGTGATCGCCATCGCGCAGACCAACCTGAAGCGCATGCTGGCCTACTCGACAATCTCCCATGTCGGTTTCCTGCTGCTGGGCATCCTCGCCGCGACGCAGGCCGGCTATTCGGCCGCCATGTTCTACGCCATCACCTACGCGCTGATGGCGATCGGCGGCTTCGGCATGATCATCCTGCTGAGCCGGGCGGGCATCGAGGCCGACAGCCTCGAAGACTTCAAGGGGCTGAGCGAACGCAGCCCGTGGTTCGCCTTCATGATGCTGGTGCTGATGTTTTCCATGGCCGGGGTACCGCCGACCGTTGGTTTCTATGCCAAGCTGTCGGTGCTGCAGGCCGTCGTGAATGTCGACATGGTCTGGCTGGCGCTGGTCGCGGTGTTCTTCTCGGTGATCGGCGCGTTCTACTACATCCGCATCGTGAAGCTGATGTACTTCGACAAGCCGGAGACGGAGGAGCCGTTGCAGGTCAATACCGACATGCAGATCGCGGTCAGCGTCAACGGCCTTGCCGTACTGGGCCTGGGCCTGTTCCCCGGCGGACTGCTGGCCCTCTGCGCCAGCGTGCTGACCTGACCGCGATACCGTCAGCAAACAATCGCGCTGGAGGGTGGCGTTTCCTGCGGGTGTAAATGCCCCGTTTCGGCACGATTTTCCGCACGGGGTTCGTGTCAAGGGTTGTAATACGCTGACAGTCTCGTTACACTCCTCGGCCGTTGCTGCGGGGTGGAGCAGTCTGGCAGCTCGTCGGGCTCATAACCCGAAGGTCGCAGGTTCAAATCCTGCCCCCGCTACCAATTAAATCAGTAAGTTATGTAACCGGCCTTGTGCCGGTTTTTTTGTTGTAATTACAGTGGTGGGGCAGGGGAGGCTGGTTGGAGTAATAAAGACCAGTTTGATCCAAATTGGCTACACATTGTAGATGATCGAGATCAGTATCCTGGCTTGACTGGCAACAGGGATATTCATGCCTGGAATCTCCTGCCGGAAGAGAAAGGCGATCAACAGGGGTTGGCTGATTTTGTGCAGGTATCCTGCTAACTGAATGCGGGGAGCAGGGATGCGCCGCCCGGAAGGGGGCGATACCAGTGTTTCTGTAGTATCGTTAGGCCAGAAAGCTGATTTTGCAGTATAAGAGCCTTGATGAACACCGAAAACCTGATTGCCTGCCATGAGTGTGACTTGTTGCAGCGACTTCCCGAGCGCCACGGTACCTATATTGCCCGGTGTCCCCGTTGTGATGCCGTGCTGCACCGGGGGGTTGAAAACAGCATTGACCGCACCCTGGCCCTGACGCTGGCCGGCGTGATCCTGTTTGCCGTAGCCAATTCATTCCCGTTTCTTGCCTTCAAGCTGAAGGGACAGGAAACACAGGCAACGCTCATCTCCGGCGTTCTGGATCTGTACCAACAGGGGAAGTGGGAGATTTCCATCCTGGTCCTGCTGACCACGATTGCCGTGCCGCTGATTCAATTGTTGATCCTGCTGTATGTATTTGTGCCACTGAAATTCAATCGTGTTCCCTGGAAAATGGCCGCCGTTTTTCGCATTGCGCAGAACCTGTCCCCCTGGAGCATGATGGAGGTCTTTCTCATCGGGATCATCGTTGCGATCGTGAAACTCGTCGGCATGGCCCAGATTGTCCCCGGGCTTGCGTTGTGGTCATTTGCGCTGTTGATTGTCACCCTGGCGGCAGCAGCGGCAAATATGGACTCCCAGGTCGTCTGGGACCGGGTGGTATACAAGCGATGAAAGCCGCGGCGATGACAGCGGCGAATGCCGGGCTGCTCAGCTGTCACATTTGCGACCTGCTGGTTGAGGCACACTCAGGACAGCACGCGGAATTGTCCTGTCCCCGCTGTGGTGCCGCCCTGCACAGGCGCAAGCCCAACAGCCTCGCACGCACCTGGGCCTTTGTCATTGCCGCGTTTATTTGTTACATCCCCGCCAATCTGCTGCCCATGACGATCATCACCTCACTGGGGAATGCCCAGTCGGACACCATCATGAGCGGGGTCATCTATTTTCTGCAGCATGGCGAATGGCCGATCGGACTGGTGATACTGATTGCCAGTATTGTGGTGCCACTGACAAAACTGTTCATTCTCATCTACCTGCTGATCTCCGTGCAGCGGAAGTCGCAATGGCGACCGGCAGACCGCACCCGCCTGTATCGTGTCACCGAGGCCATCGGACGCTGGTCCATGACGGATATCTATGTCGTGACGATCCTGGTGACGCTGGTGCGCCTGGGTAACCTGGCTACCATTGAAGCAGGCACCGGCGCGATATTCTTTGGCGCAGTCGTGGTGCTGACCATCATTGCTGCCATGACCTTCGACCCCCGGGAAATCTGGGACAATATGGAGTCAACTACATGACGGGCAAGACTGCCGGGAACATTGTGGAAAATGATATACCCGAAGCTGTTGTCAAGACGCGCAGCGGCTTATCCATTGTCTGGATCATTCCCATCGTTGCGGCCATCATCGGTGCCTGGGTAGCCTACAAATCCTTTTCCGAGATCGGGCCGACGATCACGATTACTTTCGAGAGTGCCGAGGGACTCGAGGCGGGCAAGACCAAGGTCAAGTACAAGGATGTCGAGGTCGGGCTGGTAGAATCCATCGATCTTGAGAGTGACCTGAAACACGTGGTGGTGACGGTGCAGATGAATGCAGGCTCGAAGGACTATCTGACGGAGAAAACCCGCTTCTGGGTGGTCAAGGCCCGCATCAGTGGAGGTACAGTTTCCGGACTGGGGACCCTGCTGGGTGGTGCCTACATTGCCATCGACCCGGTTACCGGTGGGAAGTTTGTCAAGGAATTTACCGGTCTGGAGCAGGTGCCGGTCGTCACCACCGACCAGCCGGGACAGCATTTCCTGCTGAAGGCAAACACACGCGGGTCACTGGATGTGGGCGCCCCCATCTATTTTCGCCAGATCAAGGTCGGCGAGGTCGTCAGTTACCAGTTGGCTGAAGATAATGAATCCATCGACTTCAAGATATTTATCGATGCGCCACACCATCTCAAGGTCACGGAGAACACCCGTTTCTGGAATGCCAGTGGTATTGATGTTTCCCTGTCAGCGACCGGATTCAAGGTGGATATGGAATCAACAGTCAGCCTGCTGACCGGCGGCCTTGCCTTCGGGCTGCCTCCGGATACCCCGCCCGGTGATGCGGTGCCGGAGAACACGGTATTTAAGCTCCACGACAACCGTGCTGCCGCCTTTGAGCAGGAAATCACCCTGCGGAAGAAGTTCCTGCTGTATTTTGACGGGACAGTGCGCGGCCTGGCGCCGGACGCACCGGTCGAGTTCAGGGGTATAACCCTGGGCAGGGTCGTGTCTGTTGACCTGGAGTTCGACAAGGAAACCGAGGAGTTTGTTATTCCGGTGGTAATAGAGATTGAACCGGAGCGTTTTGGCGGGGGCACCAGTGGCTATGCCCCTGATAAACGCAAGCATATCCTGGAAGGATTTATTGCCAAGGGATTAAGGGCGCAGCTCAAGACGGGGAATATCCTGACCGGCAAGCTCTATGTCGACCTCGACTTCTACCCTGAGGCAGAAAAGGCTGAGTTGCGGCAGGCAAAGGGCTACCCGGTCCTGCCTACCGTACCCACCTCGATCGAGGAGATAACCCGAAGTGTCAATACCGTACTCGACAAGGTAAGGGAATTCCCGTTTGGCAAGATCGGCGCCGACATGACCCACGCCCTGGCCAATCTGGACAAGACGATTGTCCAGGCGGACGGTACGCTGAAATCCATCGATACCATGTTCGCGAAAGACTCACCGATGTCACAGGAGCTGCAGGATACCCTGCGCGAATTGAGTGATGCGGCACGCTCGTTGCGCGTCCTGGCCGATTATCTTGAACGTCACCCGGAGGCCTTGCTGCGCGGCAAGGAACAATAATGATGGGAAACAGGACAGAATGGTGCAGGAGAATTACCGTTCTGCTGGCTGTGCTGCTGGCCGGCTGTGCGGGTCAGTCACCACGCTCGAACTTCTATATGCTGAGTGCGGAAGCAAAACCGCAGGCAGGTGTGGCCGGCAATTGCAGCAGCAAGGCCATCAGCGTGGGACCGGTCAGCTGGCCAAGGTACCTTGATCAGCCGCGTATCGTGACGCGTGTGGGGGCGAACAGACTGGAAGAAAATGAATTCGAGCGCTGGGGAGGTTCCCTGGAAGACGGTTTTGCCAGGACGGTAATAAAAAGCCTGTCGAATCTGTTGCACTCCGATCTCGTTGTGAACTATCGCCGCAGTGAGCACTTCGCGCCGGTGTATCGGGTGGAAATTATTGTCAATCAGTTTGACGGGCAGATGGGCGAGAATGTCATCCTGGATACAAAATGGAGCATTCTCGCGGAAGCATCCAACAAGCTTGAGATGGTAAGGAACTCGTCGATTCGCAAAAATGTGTCCGCTCCCGGCTATGAGGCCCTCGTGAATGCCTCCAGCCTGGCCGTTGCGCA
>Ga0210064_1000233_pt1 | contig 27078 bp, 30 predicted proteins | sample Muzzi_CordC_D2_FD_185531 | JGI IMG/M metagenome (GOLD analysis project Ga0210064, IMG submission 185531) | Wetland microbial communities from San Francisco Bay, California, USA, that impact long-term carbon sequestration - Muzzi_CordC_D2 (SPAdes) | ecosystem: Environmental > Aquatic > Marine >... | reverse complement strand
ATTCGTGGTGAAACTTTAAATCGCCCTGGACCTGTTCGTTGAGAAACCCGAGCAGGTCTTCGGCTTTAAAAAGGCTTTCGATCTGTTCCAGCAGGTGATCACTGAGCACCGCCCGATTCGGACAGCCGCTGGGTCCAAAACAGGTTTCGATCTGATAGCCTTTGATTTCGGAAGCCATACTTTTAAGATAGCGGGCCTGGGTTGCTTTGACATCAGCCAGCGCAACCTCTTTTTTGCCGGCCTCCCGGGCATCTTTTTCAACCCTTGCTTTGACACGCTTGCGCACAAAAAACGGTACTTTTTTAACTGCATTTTCTGCTTCTTTTGACCAGTCCATGATTGTACTACCCAAATTGATTTAGAACGTTCAATTATACGATATTTGTTATCAGTTATTTGTTATTAGAAAATAATTATCGTATCAATTTTAACTTGCTGGTAGTTGAAAATTAAAATTAGACTTAATCTTCTCAACCAAATAACGAATAACCATTAACCAATAACTATTGCGATTCGGGATCATTTTCGTTTCCGTTCATATGTTGCCAGCGCTTCCCGGGCCAGTTGGCCGACCGAATGGCGAACCAGCTGTTCGTCGCGGTACAGGATCAGGCGACTGTCATCGCGGATCAGCTTTTTGAGTCGCGGCAACGTTTCCCTGCCTGCTATGGGACCGGCGGCCCAGGCGGCCAGGCCTCGAAGGATTGGATCGGCAGATTCCAGATAAGGCGGCAGAAACGCTGCTGCATGGTGGGCATACTGTGGCCGGCTGTGAGACAATCGGCCGACTCCCCAGATTACCCCGCGTTGCAGGACCGGATGTTCCAGATAATTACCTTGCGGCTGGATGTAGGAGATCAGCAAACACCAGAATTCCTCGGCCAGGTTTTCATTTTGAACCATGGCTTCTGCCATTGATTCCGGGCAACCCCAGCCGATGCCGCCGGATTCGTCATTGAGCTGCCAGATAAAGCGGCGCATGATGATTCTGGCTGATTCAAGATCGATTGCGGCCAGATCCGCTATGACTTTCCCCATAGCCGTTACCGCCCGCCACTTTACCCGGTCATCAAGGCTGTATAAAAATGAAAAAAGCGGATTGACAACCTGCCGGGGGGGCATTTGTCTAATTTCGTGTAGACCGGGTGCGAAATCTTCGGCCTGAAGCAGCTCCGCAACGCTTACTTTTAATTTGCGGCCGCTAATTTTGTTCATTTTTTTATAAACACGCAATCGAATTAAAATGTAATTATTTCGAAGCCCGCATCCCGGTAGCGGGCCATACCCGGATGTCCCAACATATCCTCCAACAGCGTCAAGCCCTGGGTTTTGGCTTCACTATTCAAGCGAAAATGTTCAATGTCGCTAATCACTCTTCCAGCCAGGCGATGCAATCAGCCGGACAGTATTTAATCGCTTCATTGACATCCTCTTCGGGAAAGCTTTTTAAATCGCGGACTTCGATGTAGCCGGCATCGTTTAATTTGAATACTTGCGGGCAGGCTTCCACGCAGACGCCGCAGACGATGCAATCACTTAATTCAACAACCGGAATTTTCATAACCATTTCTTCAGAACCGAAAACCTGATCCTGTGGGCCAGATCAGAGATGATCGGTTCTGCCGTAAACATATGCCCTGAAATGATGGCGTAATGGAATGTTGGCCCGCTCTGGCGCGACTCTCGCATGAGTTGTTGCCAATATTGCAATATTCCATTAAGAATCCTTTACCGCTTTACCGATCCTGCGGCCCAGTTCCAGGCAACTGTCCAAGGCCGCCTGATCCGGCACGTACTGAACCCTCAGCCCCGGGTCGATGATTTCAAATTTCATGGCTTCAAGCTCTTTGTTGAGCAATTTGACCGCCTCGCCGCTCCAGCCGTATGAGCCGAAGGCCGCGCCGATTTTGTTCAGCGGTTTGAGGCCTTTCATGTAGGTGATAAAATCCGCCAGAGAGGGATATAGCTGATTATTCAAAGTGGGCGAGCCGAGTACGACCGCTTTTGCATCAAAGACCTCCGTCATGACTTCACTGCGATGCCATTTTCTCAGGTGCAGCGGGATGGCCGGAACGCCTTCCTGGCTGATACCGGAAACGATGTTTTCGGCCATTTTTTCGGTGCTGTGCCACATCGTATCGTATATGACGACCGCTTTCTGTTGGGGCTCCTGTCGGACCCATCGCACGTAGGCATCGACGATTTTTGACGGATCCTTGCGCCAGATGACTCCGTGATCCGGGCATATCATTTTGAATTCCAGTCCCAGACTCAACACGTTATCCAGCAATTTCTGGATGTGAGTCGAGTACAGCAGCAGGATGTTGGCAAAGTATTTTTTGGCATGCTGCATGACTTTATCACCGGCTTCGTCATCAAATTTTTCAGGTCCGGCATAATGCTGTCCGAATCCGTCGCTTGAGAACAGGATCTTTTCTTCCTGCAAATAGGTAAACATGCTGTCCGGCCAGTGGATCATGCGGGTCTCCAGAAAAGTCAGCGTCCGTTTTCCCAGGCTCAGCTCTTCCCCGTTGGCAACCGGCCGGTAATTCCACTGTTGCCGGAAATGCTGCGCAAGATTCTTATGACCCATTTTGGAGCAAAATATGGGTTTGTCTTCGCCAATTTTATGCATCACCCGGGCCAGGCTGCCGGAGTGATCCATTTCAGTGTGATTGCTGATGACATAATCTATTTTTTTAGGATCGATTACGCTGGATATATTTTCGATCAGCTGATCTGAAAAACCTTTTCGAACGGTATCCACCAGGACCGTTTTTTCGTCCCGAATCAAAAAGGAATTATAGGTCGTGCCCAGCTCGGTGGAATAACCGTGAAAATCCCTGATGTTCCAATCGATAACCCCCACATCATACACACCATCCGCAATTTGTATCGCTTTCATTTGTTGTCCTCAGCAGTCTTAATGATTTCCTGAATTTCGCGCCTATTATGACTAACGCCATATACAATATAATTACATGCGAGCCGGTTGCACGATGCGAAGATAGCGGCAAAAAATTCAGGTATCAACTATTTGTGCAAATAATTTTCAGCACGTGCCGATGATACTGAATTGGCAGTTTCCAGCGCGCGGCCGAAGGGTAAAATATAAACATGATTCATTTCAAAGCAATTCGCTTAAAGAATTGATGCCCTTTTTGTCAGAAAATTGGATTTCTGCCAGAAAAGGGCATCAAAAAAAATTAAGTTAAAGACCAGCTGCGATTATTCTTTTTCGAAATCGTCCTTGCCGGCACCGCATACCGGGCACTCCCAGTCATCCGGCACATCCTCCCATTTGGTTCCTGCTGCCACACCATTGTCCGGGTCACCTTGCTCGGGGTCGTACACATAGCCACAGATCACGCATACATACCTGTCCATATTCTTCCTCCTTTTGTTTTAGTTGACTTTCGAACTTATCCTAAGTTAAGTAATTTCCTTGATTAATTCGGTTACTCTTTTTTCGATATCATCGCGAATTTCACGCATGAATTCAATCGGTTTTTCGGCCGGATCTGCCAGATCCCAGTCCATTATCCGGGCACCCGGGACAAGCGGGCACTGTTCCTTACAACCCATGGTGATGATAAATTCCGGTTTAACGTGTGAAATTGCTTCATCCATTGATTGAGGACGCCGAAACCCCATGTCGATTCCCTTCTCATGCATGACCTTGACCATATCCGGATTCACTTGCTCGGCCGGTTCGCTGCCGCCGTTGATGACTTCCAACCTGTCCCCGGCCAAATACTGGGCAAAGGCACTGGCCATCTGGCTGCGACAAGCATTTTCCCGACAGGCAAAAAGCACTTTTTTTCTGCCTTGAAACGGTTCTAAGATATTGCTTACCGCTTTAGCAACATCTTCCAGAACCGTCGGATGGGCCGCCATGTCGTTGGGACCTTCAATGCCACGATAGGTCAAGCTGCCCTCAAATTTGGCCCAGATGGCGTCAAAAAAGTACTGGGTTGTCAATTGAAGGCCCTCAAACAGGTTTTTGCCTTTGGTTGCCCCCACTGAAAGCAAGAAACCGCGTCGCATATTTGCGCCGGGGTCCTTTAGTTTGAGCTTATATTTTCTCGCCCAAAATGTCTGGCAACGATCAATTACGGCTTTCAGTTGAGCCGACATGTTATAGAAGAAGATCGGAGTTGCCACAACCACAATATCAGCCTGGCGCAGCAGTGGATAAATTTCGTCCCGGACGTCATCATCGATCGGACAAAATCCTTTTTTTTCACAAACTGTGTATTCCTTGCAAGGGACGACGTTTTTTTTGGTAACGTCAATCGTCAGCGTGCGGGCGCCTGATTTTTCTGCCGCGTCCATAAATGTAGAGAGCAGATAATTGGTATTGCCTTTTTTTCTGGGACTTCCCTGTAAGCCGATAATCAGCATAAGTATCCATCTCACATGAATGTCAGCCTGATTGAGCGAAACCCGCTCAATCAGGCTTTAATCCGCCGCGGCGGATTGGTTATCCGTTATTGGAGTTTGATCAGTTCTTCTCTTTAATATGGCACTTGGTGCATGTGGTGGGTCCTGATTTTTGACCGGCTTTTTTCTTTTTTCTATGGCATTTGGTACAAAGCTTGTTCATAACATGTTTCTTTTTCAGCGTACCCTGGGCCTTGAGTTTCGCGATAGCTCCCGGCTCCTGGGGAAATACGGAATGGCATATTTTGCAATCCCCGAGATTTTTCTGGTGTTGGCGGTGCGGAAAATGAACGTTGCCCCTTTGACCGCCATCCAATTCTATTTTTTCGGCACCTTGGTTTTCTGTCGCCAGAGAATCAGCTATCGGGGAACCGGCGATCAGTGCAACCATTGATATCAAAATCAGAAGATGCTTAACAATCATTCAATCTTGTGCCTTAACGGGGGGCAACGCTTTTGCCTTCGCCTTCAACCGTGCAATTGGTAAAATCAATCGGTTGGTTGCATCCTTTGCAAATGTGTTTCTTATCAAATTCGTCTGAAAAAATTTCTTTTTCTTCACCGCAATTGGGACATTTGCAGCTTATCACTTTCAGATTTTTAAAATCGGCATAACCCGGGCAATGCTGGGGTGTCGTATTTTCAACCATAATTACCTCCGTGTTGTTACGTGTTTTAGATTAATCAAGCGATCCAGTATTCAGGTTAAAATTTTTTGCCGCAGGAATCGCCATTGTCGATTTCAGGCCTTAAATCGGCGTCGCTGCTTCAACCTAGCTTTTTAGCCATTCCCCTGCCGTATTCCTGGGCCATCTGCAGACCGCCACCCAAAGAACTTGATTTCAAGCGCAGGGTATCGCCGACCATGTCCATTTTTAAGATATGCTTCATGGTATCGAAAATGCGGTCGTTGGCTTCACCGCTCCAGCCAAAGCTGCCAAATGCCCCGCCGACTTTTCCTTCGAGATTGGCTTTCTCGGCGATGAACAGAAAGGTTTTCATTCCCTGGAGCATTTCGCCGTGGTAAGTGGATGACCCGAATGCATAGCCGTCATAGCCTTCAAGCTCGGCTTCGTTTTTGATTTCCTTGACATTGACAACCTCTGCTTCATGTCCGGAAAAACGAATACCTTCTGCAATAAGATCGGCTATCGTTTGCGTCTCACCGGTTCGGGTGGCATAGACAATTAAAACCTTGGCCATTATGTTTTCTCCCTCCCTGCTATGACATCATTCAGTCTTTCTTCGCGATTCTATCATCGGTGCCCTCATAGGCACAATCCGGTGTGTAACAGGTATTATCAAGAAATTCACATTTTTCCTTGCACGATGGGCACTCGTTCGGGTGGGCATCCGATTCAAGTGTGTACCCGCAATTTGAGCATTTCCAGCTTGGCATGCAATCACCTCCTTAATTAATTATGCTTTCCACAGGCCGTGCAGATTGCAATATTCACGGGCGACGACATTTTGGGCATCCGTGGTAAAAGCCGCTTCCGGCGCCTGGCCGGGATTTAGAAACTGGCGGTCCGCCTTGCCGTCTGCGATGATTTCAATCCATTCGATGAAGTGTTTTTCTTCCATGGGGTGGGCAACTTCGCCGACCTTTACCTGGACACCGCCCGCAACTTTTTCAATAACGGGAACGTGTTTTTCTTTGGCGGCGTCCACTGTGTTTTCCACCATCAAAATCATGGCCTCTCCGCAACAGACCAGCTCGCCCCCGCCGCCATGAATTACCTCAACGATATTGCCACAGGCCTCACATTTGTATATTTCCAATTTTTCTGCCATCTTGATCCTCCCTTCAGACTTGGTTGATTTGTTGAAAAGCTGAGTAGTTGATTTGTTCAAAGGTATTGTTTATCCGGTTTTCTAATATTTGGCGGCCTCTCAAAGTTCAGATTGACGTGAACCTCAAAACTCTGAACCCTGCCTGCCCTCCATAGCCTGGAAGGCAACGGAGGGAACCCCGAAACGGTTAATAGCCGCTAACTCACCTACCAATTTTCTCCCAACAGTTCAAAGTGGGCCTGGGGGTGGGCGCAGGCCGGGCATAATTTCGGCGCCGAGGTACCCTCATACAGGTAACCGCAGTTGCGGCAGCGCCAGACCTCCGGCGCTTCTCTTTGGAAAACTTTTCCGGCATCGATGTTGGCCGCAAGATCCAGGAATCGTTTTTTATGATATTTTTCTGCCACCGCGATGGCCCTGAAGACTGCCGCGACTTCTTTCAAGCCCTCTTCTTCGGCGACTTTGGCGAAGCCGGGATACATTTCTGTGTGCTCGTGGTGTTCTCCGGCGGCAGCGGCCTTCAGATTCTCGACGGTTGGTCCGACGACGCCGGCCGGAAAAGCGCCGGAAATCATGACTTCGCCGCCTTGCAGGAATTTAAAAAGTCGTTTGGCGTGTTCCTTCTCCTGGTCGGCCGTTTCGGCGAATATGCCCGATATCTGCACAAAGCCTTCTTTTTTGGCCTGACTTGCGAAATAGGTATAGTGGTTGCGCGCCTGAGATTCACCGGCAAATGCAGTTAAAAGATTTATCTCGGTCTGGGTTCCTTTCAAGTCTGCCATTTAGTTTTGCCTCCTATATTGTTTGTTAAGGTTAATTGATTGATGATAATCTTAAGCTGTTTTCTTCAGATTTAAAACATGTACGTTTATATTATTGGCTAACTGTTTGCCTGCCAAAGCCTTATACGGCGCAAAGATCGATATCAAGTTTTAATTCATTGATAGCGGAAAGCGCACAGCGATTCAACAAATATTTATGCTTCAATTTTCATTGCCGCTCTTCTTCCTGCCACCAGCCTTTTCTGATGTGATTCAGCTTTTCTTTTTCGGCCAGTTTTTTCAGTTTGAAAGCTGAATCCCGCAAGACACCGTAAAGAATGCCGCATCCGTTGTCTTCACGGTCAGCGTCGCCCATGTCTGCGAGATAAATCATCTCGTCGGCGAGATTCAACGTGTTGATGATGTGCCGATTGCAAGGTCTCATGCGCGTTCACCCCCCGGTACAAGATTAAATTTCAGGGTACGATGGCAAATCCATATTTGCCGAATTCCCAGCTGATGATGCCATCACTTTCACAGCTACAAATTCTGTGCCAGGAGCGGCAACATGCCCGCGCTTTCTCTGCAGTTCGTTTGCTTCAGGGGTCCGGGGGACCGGTTCCCATGCCTGCAGTTATACGCAATCAGACCTTATCAGACCTATATGCGATACATGATAATGCTATGATTTATAAAGAATTTTCAACGCCCCAGGAGGTAATTGCTCAATATCATAATAAAAAAGGATTTGCAACACAGTCTCAGATTATATTTTGAAACAAATGTGTCTCGTAGGACAGATGATTGAATTCGGAAGTGGGAATGCGGAAGTCGGAAAAAGGGCAGAGGACGGAGGACAGATAGTTGAATTCGGAAGTGCGAATGCGGAAATGGGAAAAAGGACAGAAAACAGAAGAAGGAGGACAGAAAACAGAGGGTAGAGGCTTGAATTCGGCCTGGGACGAGCTCAGTCGAATCGAAGTGGGACCCGCCGTCGTCCGATAAGCCGGGTCTTCCGTCTTCGCTTTGACAAGTTACGCCGAGATAAAATGGCGCGGCAGGGGGAGCATGCGGAAGTCGGAAAAAGGGCCCAAGGCGCAGGGATTGAAAACCATGTTATCCTAATTTTAACCCTGAACCCCGAACCTTGAACCCTGAACCAGATATCATTTTTAGGCTGCCTGAATCTGCCGGCGTTCCAAAACCTTGCCCCGGGTGCTGATGACGACTTCTTCCATGGGGATTAGGGCACCGGACAGGGCCATGCCTTTTTTTACAATCATGGGAAGTGCCGAGCAGCAGGGAACCTCCATGACCACCGAGGTGATGCTTTTGATTCCGGAGACTTTGCAGATCTGGGCAAATTTTTCAATGTAATGCTGGGCATCATCAAATTTAGGGCAGCCCATCATGACTGCTTTGCCCTGTAGAAAATCCTGGTGGAGCGTCGGGAAGGCTACCGGAACACAGTCAGCCAATACCAGAAGATCGGCGCCCTTTAAAAAAGGTGCGGTCGGGGGGACCAGCATAATCTGAACCGGCCAGTGTGAAAGGGCGGATTCGACTTCCTGCCCGGCAGATGCGGCCCCGGGCTGATCCGTTGCGGGTTCGGCCGTTTTAAAGGTTTGCATCCGTGCCGAGGGACAGCCGCCGGCCACCATGGGCATAACTTTTGGCTCCGTCGTTTCCCGGGCATTTTTTTCGGTCAGGAATTCTTCGACAGCTTCCTCGTCAAACTCATCGGCTTGCCGCTCGACAATTTTAAGAGCGTTTTGCGGACATTCACCCAAACAGGCACCCAATCCATCGCAGTAGATATCGGCTATCACCCGGGCCTTGCCATCTATGATTTCAAGGGCACCCTCGGCGCAGGACGGGACGCAATTTCCACAACCGTCACACAGTTCTTCATCGATTTCTATAATCTTTCTGACTACTTTCATGATTTCTCCTTTGTATTGTCGGCCTGTCGTTTAGGCCAGCAGAACTTCTTTGGCAGTTTCGCGACCGGTCGGGGTCAGGAAAATGGTATCGATTTTTTCTGACAGCTTATGTCGATCCACCGGGTTTTCTTTCTGTTTTTCGTCAAGGTTTTCGATCAGGTCGGCGTCATAAACCACCTTAAAGTTGGTGGTGTCGTCGGCCCGCGGGTGGTGATGATGGCCGACAATATCACAAACCTCTTCAATCAATTCTTCCTGCGCCCCCAATTTGATCAATATCGACTTTGCAATGGGGGGGCCTTCCATTTCCTGATATTTGGCGGCGGTACTGCCGTGTTTGTTTTCGGCCTCCAGAATCCCGATATCATGCAGATAGGCTGCCGACAGAATTACCGCCAGGTTGCCGCCCTCAAATTTGCCGATTTTTTCGGCATAACGCGCAACCCGGGAGGCATGGCCGATTCGTTTAAAATCGCTTTTAAAGTAGCGTTTCATTTCAATGGCCACACGATCTTTGAGTAAATCATCTTTTTGAGCCAGCAATTCGGGCGGCAATGTCCCCAGACATTGTTCGGCATACTGGCAATAGGAGGCACAGCCGAAATCCATACTCGGATTAACAAACCGGTGACCGCAGTTGCCGCACTTGCGCGACGTGTCATCCTTGAAAAATTCCACTTCATGTTCGCATTTGGGGCATTTTACTTCAAAGATCGCTCCTGGCTCCCAGTATTGGGTATCTTGTCCGGGACATTTCATGGTTCAAATCCTTTCGGTAATTAGTCCGCCCTGATGAATAGCACATTCAGGATATTAAAAATTAAAACACTCAATTTTGACTAAAATATATTTGATTTATTGCTTTAACGCCTTGACTTAGATCAAAATAACCCAAAATTTTTTTTAATGCGTGCATTTATTGAATTCAATAGCCTTGACAAAGGTTTAAAATTAAATGAAAAAGGGATTTATGAAAAAAAATCTGGATATTATCGCTGCGATCCCCATCTTCAACGGACTGCCCGAAGACCAGATATCCGCGATCAAGCAGATCGCGGTGGAAAAGACGGTCAACAAGGGTGAAATCCTTTTTTCGGAGGGGGATGAGGGCAAGGGTTTTTTTGTTATTGCCGAAGGCCGTCTCAAAGTTTTTAAAGTTTCACCCGAAGGTAAAGAACAGATTCTGCATATTTTGGGTCCCGGTCAACCTTTTGGTGAAGTTTCCGTTTTTGCCGGTCAGCGATTCCCGGCCAATGCCCAGGCGCTGGATAAGGCACGGGTTTTATTTCTGCCCAGGGCTGCCATTGTGAATTTGATCGCAGCCAACCCATCACTGGCCTTGAACATGCTGGCGGTAATGTCAAAAAAGCTTCGCCAGTTCGCCGTTCAGATTGAAAACCTGTCTTTAAAGGAAATGCCGGCCCGGCTGGCATCTTATCTTATTTTCCTGGCCGAGAAACAAGACGCTATCGATACGGTCACCCTGAATATCTCTAAAGGCCAGCTTGCCAGTATTTTGGGCACGATTCCGGAAACCCTGTCTCGAATTTTTGCCAAACTGTCGGGTCAAAATTTAATTCGCGTCGAGGGTAAAAAAATCACCCTGCTCGATCGCAGCGGGCTGGAAGATCTGGCTGATTACGGCAAGGAGATGGAGTGAGATAGGTTCAGGGGTTCAAGGTTCAAAGGTTCAGAGGCTTGTACGCCTCTGGCGGTTTCAGGGTTATGTTAGCTAACCATCCGATATTCTTTAATGCTTTATCTCTTTTGCGCTTACGAATCTGCCGCACAGCAATTATTCAACCTTTGAACCCTGAACCTTTGAACTCTGAACCCTCTAACTCTTTTGCTCCACCAGTTTCCTGCTGAGCAGTTTAACGTGCCCCATTTCCTCTTTGATTATGTGATCCAAACGACCCTTGCCTAATTTTTCCGGTACGGCTTCTTTCATCCCCAGATAGAATACGATGGAGTCCTTTTCCGCTTCGATGGCTGATTTGAGAATTTGTTTCATCGAGGAGACGTCAATTTCTTTTTCAAAAAAAACCCGGGTGTCTGCCAGCGCACGCAAATATAAAGCCGCCTCGCCCTCGGGGTCAAAAACGGTAGACGCTTTTTCCTGGTTTGATAATTCGGCCCGCATGGCTTTAAACGTTTTTTCATGCTGGTCTTCCATTGCCGCCAGTTCCAGCAAAAATTCTTTGTTGGCGGAATCGGCAGTGTTGTCAGCGGCCGTGCGATAAAATTTTCCGCCGTTTCGTTCCATTTGTTCCGCCATTTCAAATACGTCGTCTGCATTGAAATCGTAACTCATTTTTGATCCTTTCTTTATGAACGTATAAGACGTTGAGGACTGAAACCCCGGGCTACTTTTCTTGCCAGCCGGGCGTTAATTGCCAGTAAATATATATCCGATAAGCGATCTTGTAAAGTGAACCGATTTGTGTAATTGGCATGAACTTCCTTGACACCCCTGATCCATTTGCCTATATTCGTTTCTTTTGGACAATTAAATATCAAGCCCATCTAATCAGGACATTCTAGATGCTTCGATCAGACAAATCAGAATCCGATGCACTGCTTCTGCTGGTGGCCGGCGCCAAAGGTGCGGTGGCTTCGACACTGGCAGTGGCCCTGGCTGCAATGCGCCGGGATCCAGCTTCCATTCTACCCAGTTTGACGACCGGGCACATGTTCGCCGGATTACCATTGCCGGCCACCCGGCTGGCAGGCTGGGACACCAGCGATGAGAGCTATACCGCTGCTATCAGGAAGCACGGCGTCCTGCCGGACAGCATCTGGCAACCGCATGCCGAGGAACTCGATAAGACCCCGCTGAAAAAAGCGCCGGACGTTGCCATCGATTTTAAAGGTCAGGTTGATCAACTGAGCCGGGATATCAACGCGTTCAAATTACAGCATCCAGGCGCGCGGACGGTATTTATCAATCTGTTACCCGCTGCAGCGCATCAGGACCTCAGCGGATGTCAGAACCTTGCGCAACTTTTTGCAGAAGCCGATGCCGGCATTTTACCGGATCTGACCTATACGCTGGCCGCCATTAAATCCGGCGTTCCGGTTGTAAATTTTACACCGAATCCTGTTGAAATCCCGCTGGTGCTGGATGAAGCTGCTAAAAACGGGCTTCCCGTTGCCGGCCGGGACGGCAAAACCGGTCAGACCTATCTGAAAGTGGTCCTGGCCTCTGCGCTTAAGGCCCGCAATCTGTTAGTGGATGGTTGGTACAGCTTAAACATTCTCGGCAATGCCGATGGGGCCAATTTAATGAATCCCGACCGGGCCGCCGGGAAATTGCGCAACAAAACCAGTCTGCTGGATGATATTTTGGGATATGAGGTCGGCCAACCATACGGGGTGCCGACCCACAAGGTTCATATCGATTACTACCCGCCGCGCGGTGATGCCAAGGAAGCCTGGGATGCTATTGATTTCAAAGGCTTATTCGGCTTGCCGATGAGTATTCGGTTAAATCTTCTGGGCCGGGATTCAATTCTGGCGGCTCCCCTGGTGCTGGACCTGGCGCGGTGGGTGGCCGTCCTTCAAATGACCGGGCGTGGCGGTCCCATTCCGGAATTGGGGTTTTATTTCAAAAAGACCGTGGGAGACTCACCCCCGCTGACGTTTCAAGATCAGGTGACAACACTGGCGCGCTTGCAGCGAGAGTGCGAAGAGAGAATCGCCGCCGGAAAAACTAAATAATGCCGATTAGTTAACAGGAAGGCGAAGTGATCAGCCTAAAGCCACTCGAAGAAATGACTAAAATTGCAAAATGACTAACCCGCCTAAAAACTGGCGGACAAGAATGACTAAAGTTGAGGTATTTTATCGATCTTATAAATAATGGATTGAACACAAGAGGATAAGGAACCCACAATGGTCTTTGGTTACAGCACCAACGCTTTCAAGAAATTCTCCCTGACAGAAGCAATTGAAAAAATCGCCCGTATCGGATTCAAGGGTGTCGAGATTCTCGGTGATCGACCGCATTTGTACCCGCCGGATTTTGACGAAAAACAGCTGGCGCGTCTGACCGAAGTGCTCCGCAAAAATGACATAAAGCTGACCAATTTAAACAGTTTTACGCTTTTCGCCGTGGGTGATACCTATCTGCCCTCGTGGATCGAACCGGATAAAGAGAGACGGGAGATCCGTATTCAACACACGCTGGATTCGTTGAAAGTTGCCAGACAGATCGGGTGCCCGAATATATCGATTCCGCCGGGCGGACCGCTGGACGGGCTTGCAAGATCGGAAGCGATGCAGTTGTTTCACCAGGGACTGGAACGGGTGATTCCTCTGGCAGAAGAACTGGGCATCAGGATTCTGGTGGAGCCGGAGCCGGATCTGATGATTGAAACCACAGCCCAGTTCAAGGACTTTATCAAAGATGTGCAGTCCCAGGCTATCGGACTGAATTTTGACATCGGCCACTTCTTCTGTGTGGGTGAGGATCCCAAACGAGCGTTTGAAGAGCTTTTCCCGTGGACGGGGCACATTCACATTGAAGATATCGACCCCAACCGCGAGCACAACCATTTGATAGCCGGGCAGGGGGGCATTGCGTTTAAAGAGGTTTTTGCAGCCATGGCGCAGCTTGGCTACCGGGGCGATATCAGCCTGGAGCTTTATACCTACCAGGATACACCGGAAGAGGCAGGAAAGAAAAGCCTGGACTATCTGCGACCGCTTTTTGATGAGGCGGGACTGGAGATTTAATATCTGAATTTTGCACGTATTCTTCCCGGTCATGCAAAAGCGTGTATATCGGCAGGTTCTCCCTAGCAAAGTTTGCCGGATAAAATTCAGGTATTGGATCAGGCTACTGTTGTTGCACCTTCCGGCTTACCGAAAGAACCGGGCAGGGCGAATTTCGAATGACACGATCCGTGGTGGAACCCAGGAAAAGGGTTTTTACCAGGCCGTGTCCCCGCACACCCAGAACGATCATGTCAACATCCCTGGTATCGGCGTATTTAACCAGTTCTTCATAGGGCTGGCCTTCCATGATGCTGGTTTGGGGGGTGCACCAGTTGGCGGCTTCTGCGGGGATCATGTCTTTAAGTTTTTGGATCAGCTGGTTATGATAGTCCTCCTGAATTTCTCCCGACACATAAGTCTCTTCTATAAGTAAATTCGGTTGAACAGGAGGCTCGATCACATGGGCCAGGTGCAATTCGGCCTGAAATTCCTGTGCCAGGCTCAGGCCGTATTCGAACGCCAGGCCGGAATCCGACGAGAAATCGCATCCCACCAGAATCTTTTGCAGCCGGACCTCCTGCTCGGATGGTTTGACAAACTCGTGCTCCGGACTGTGTACCACCAGTAAGGGACAGGTGAGGGTGCGCATCAAGCTCTCGGTGACGGAGCCCAGGATTAAACGCTTGAATCCGGAGCGGCCACGGGTGGCGGTAATTACCAGATCAATACTTTTTTCTTCGACCGCCCGGGATATTTCATCCGCCGCCTTGCCGACTGTGATCAACGGTTCCCAGGCCACCGGCTGATCTCCGGTCAGCGCTTCCAGCTGTGCATTGGCGTCCTCCATTATGCGATTTTGCTGCCCGACCGGGTCCAGCTGAAACTCGCCGTATATGGCCACCGAGGATAAATCAATCACATGGCAGACAATCAGGCTGGCGCCGAACTCCTTGGCCAGAGCCACACCGTAGCTGACGGTTTGGTTGGAGAAATCCGAAAAATCGGTAGCACACAAGATCTTATTAAATTGTACTCGCATGGTATTGTCCCCCCCTCTTTTAAGTAGCTTTTTACTTTTTTTACCATCGAAAGTTGTAATAGATTCACATTTAGTTCTTGGAGTACCGGGCCAATACAAAGCTCAAATAACAAGCACCAAATAACAAATAAATCTCAAATTTCAAATACTCAATGACCATGGGTTTGGAGCTTCGAATTTCGGTCATTGGGATTTGTTTGTTATTTGGAAATTGTGTTTTGGATTTTCAAATTTCCTTATTTGTTTTGTATCTATTCATTACGAAACTTCTACTTAATCTAAGCCAAATCCAATCTACCCCTTGATTACCGCCACCGGCGTCAACCGCGCTACCTTTTTAGCAATTCCGGCGTCATGGACGACATCGACGACCCGGTTGACGTCCTTGTAGGCGACCGGTGCTTCTTCTGCCAGACCCGACATGCTGCCGGCCCGCACATGAATTCCGGCTGCCTCGAGCTGTTCGCGCAATGCCGCACCATGGACCAACTTTTTGGCTTTTTTGCGACTCATGGTCCGGCCGGCACCGTGACACGTGGAGCCAAAGGTCCGGGCCATCGAGCCGGGTGTCCCGACCAGCACCCAGCTTGCCGTGCCCATTGATCCGGGCACCAGCACCGGCTGGCCGATGTCGCGGTAGGCCGAAGGCAGCTCCGCTGAACCGGGGCCGAAGGCTCTGGTGGCACCTTTCCGATGAACACACAGTTTGACCATCCGGCCGTCGACTTCATGGGTTTCAACTTTGGCCATATTGTGGGCAATATCGTAGATCTGGTAAAGGTTATGGTTGGCAACCCTGCCGGCCAGGACCTGTTCAAAACTGTGACGAATGTGATGGGTCAATACCTGCCGGTTGGCAAAGGCATAATTGGCCGCCGCTTTCATGGCTGCCAGGTAATCCTGACCCTCCGGACTGCTGAGGGGGGCACAGACCAGTTCTCTGTCCGGCAGGTTCAGTCCATATTGCCGGATGGTTTTCTGAAATCGTTTAACATAGTCGCCGCAAACCTGGTGGCCCAATCCGCGGGAGCCGCAATGAATCTGAACCACTATTTGTCCTTTGCCAAGACCGATGCGCCGGGCGACGGATTCGTCTGCAATCTGATCGATGACATCGATTTCAATGAAATGGTTGCCGGCTCCCAGGGTACCGACCTGTCCTTTGCCGCGATCTTTGGCCCTTGGACTGACTTTGGCGGCATCCGCCCCCGCCAGGCAACCGTTTTCCTCGGTCCTCTCCAGGTCCGACTCTGTGGCCAACCCGCGTTTTAAGGCCCAGTTCGATCCCAGTTCCATGATTCGATCCAACTCACCGGCTTTAAGCCTGATGCTGCCGCCTTTGCCGACACCGCTGGGACAATTGGCATAGAGGGCGGAAGTCAGATCGTCTAAATAGGGCATGACGGCTTCCCGCTCCAGATGAGTCGCCAGTAAACGCACACCACAGTTGATGTCGTATCCGACGCCGCCAGGGGATATGACGCCGTCCGGTAATTGCGTTGCTACGACGCCGCCGATGGGAAAGCCGTAGCCCTGGTGAATATCCGGCATGGCCAGGGCATATTTGACGGCGCCCGGCAATGTGGCCGTGTTGACCAATTGCTCCAGACTTCGGTCATTTTTTACGCCATCCAGCAACCGGGCATCGGTGTAAAACCGGGCCGGTACCAGCATATCATCGCGATAAGAGGCCGGGACCTCGTAAACATATTCCTCGATCTGCTTGAAATCATTTATTGTGACCATGCAATGGCTCCTTGTTGCCGGTTCCTGGTCGCTGGCTGCTGGTCGCTGGCCGCTTGCAAAGGACTATATCATCTAACAATATTTATTTTTGCCACGGAATTTAACGGATTCACACTGAAAAAATAAATAACCTTACCCTAACTTTAATATTAGTTAGATTTTCCTTGATTTTCCGGGCCTCTCTGTGGTGAACTTTCCTGTCTTCCTTTTTCCGACTTCCGCATTCAAAATCTTCTGTCCTCTGTAATCCGTCCTCTGTTCTCTGTTATACATCAAAAACAACCGTGGCGGTCAATCCCTTATCAGTTTTAATGATTTCCAAATTGTGATAGGTCACCGCTTTGATGTGCTTTTCCAACTGTGCTGTCCGGCTGCCGTAAATGGTTGCCTTGAGATGCGTTGGTGATACGCTGTGCAGAACGAATTTGTGAAAAACGAGCGATTCGGTTTCGGCCCAGTATGCCAGTTCGTTCAACCACTCGACCAGCAAACTTTCAGCATCAATTTCTTCCAGCGCGACTGATTTTTTGACGAGGCGGGTGCGCCCATCGTGTTTTGTGTCCAACAGGCTGTTCATACCGCCGGCGGCATTGAGCAGAAGCTCCTGCAGGTCCGATCCGTAGATTTTTAACGCCCGGTCGGCCGTATGTTCAATCTCCTCAAATGCCACGGGACTAAATGATCCGACACTATTTGCCGACGTATCATTTGACATAATTCACCGGTTGTGTTTTTTCAAAGATATCGCGGCGAATTAATACCACTGCGACAAAACGGAAAGAAAAGGTAAAATCGATTCGCGACTGGACGGATTTTGATTTTCAGGTATTTTTTAAATTCCGATATAGATATATAGCATGCTGCGAACAGGTCCGGTACGCCGTCCGTACGTATAAGATGTACCATTTGATCATCGGTTGTCAAGCACCAAAAAAAACAATACTTATCTGTGACAAATTGCGCGTTTTTATGATATAGCTATGCTTCCGGACTAATTAATACCTGAATCTTGTTGCGAGTCGCAGATTATTGTATTCTCTTTAATTTTCATGAAGATCCATGAAATACCCATCCGAACATCACTTCTTGCCGAAACGGAAATATTGGATATCAACTACTTAACCCGCATAAATTCGAAAAATGAGGTGAATCATGGAACATCAATTTGACGCCATTGTTATTGGAGCCGGTCTGGCCGGACTGCGTGCGGCCATTGAAATCGGCGAAGATTCCAAAGTCGCGGTGATCAGTAAAGTATTTGCCACCCGGTCCCATTCGGGTGCCGCCCAGGGGGGCATCGGGGCGGCACTGGCCAACGAGGAGGATGATAACTGGGAATGGCATATGTTTGACACGGTTAAAGGCAGCGACTACCTGGGTGACCAGGATGCCATTGAAACCATGGCCAAGGATGCGCCGCGCACCATTTACGAATTGGAGCACCTGGGAGTGCCTTTCAATCGAACCCGGGAGGGAAAAATTGCCCAGCGGGCTTTCGGCGGCCATACCAGCAATTTTGGCAAAGCCCCGGTTAAAAGGGCTTGTTTCGCCGCCGATCGCACCGGCCGCGTCATCCTGGACACGCTCTGGGAACAGTGTCTGCAGCGGGACATTGAATTTTTTGATGAATTTCACGTATTGTCCCTGATTGTTGAAGACGGGCGCTGCTGCGGTGTCGTCGCTTATGAGTTGGCGACCGGCAAACTGCACACCTTCATCAGCAAAGCGGTTTTGCTGGCGACCGGCGGCGCCGGCAAAATATTTAAGACCACCTCCAACGCCTTTGCTTCAACCGGTGACGGTATGGCCCTGGCTTACCGGGCCGGCGCGCCCCTGGAAGACATGGAATTTGTGCAATTTCATCCCACCGGAATTTACAAGCTGGGAATCCTGATCAGTGAGGCGGCACGCGGTGAAGGCGGTATCTTGCGCAACAGTGAAGGGGAAAGATTCATGGAACGGTATGCCCCGGTGATCAAAGACCTGGCACCCCGGGACATGGTTTCCCGCTGCATACTGGAGGAAATCAGAGCTGGCAAAGGCATCGACGGCAAAGACTACGTCCACCTTGATATGACCCATCTCGGCGAAGATGTCATTAACACCAAGCTGGCAGAAATAACCGGATTTGCCCGCACCTATGCCGGGGTTGACGCGACCCGGGAACCCATCCCGGTACAACCGACCTGTCATTATATGATGGGCGGCATTGCCACGGATGTAGACGGGCGGGTGATTCTTGATGCTGAAGGCACTCCTTTTGCGGGTCTTTATGCCGCCGGTGAGTGTGCCTGTGTATCGGTTCACGGGGCCAACCGTCTGGGGTGCAACTCCCTGCTGGACACCCTGGTGTTCGGCCGCCGGTCCGGTATGGAAATCCGCCGTTTTGTCCAATCCGCCCGGATGCCCCAGGCTTCCCCTGACTTTGCCGAAAAACAAGCCGCCCGAATTTCGGATCTGATGAGCCGGGATGGGAAGGAGAAAACCGGACGCCTTATGGCTGAGATGCAGGAAATCATGATGGATAAAGCCTCGGTTTTCCGCACTGCAAAAGATCTGACCGAAGCGCTGGAAAAAATCAGAGAATTGCAGAAAAGCTACCTGAATATTTCCCTGCACGATAAGGGCCACTGTTTTAATCGGGATCTGTTGGACGCCCTCGAACTGGATCACATGCTGGATCTGGCGGAAGTTATTGCCTTGGGCGCCCTGCATCGGGAGGAAAGCCGCGGGGCTCATTTTCGGGAAGATTTTCCGCAGCGCAATGACGTAAAATTTTTGACTCACACCATGGTCCGTTTTACGGACGACCAACCTCAGATTTTTGAAAAGCCTGTCACCATAACCCGGTTCCAACCCAAAGAAAGGAAGTACTAAAATGAAATGCACCTTTATCATTTACCGTTTCGACCCTGCGGTTGATAAAGCAAGCCGTTATCAGGAATATACTGTAGATGCCCAACCCACCGACAAGATACTGGACTGCCTCAATAAAATCCGCTGGGAACAGGACCCCACGCTGGCTTACCGCTATTCATGCGCCCACGGGATATGCGGTTCGGACGCCCTGGTCATTAACAGCAGAGTCGAACTGGCCTGTCAAATGCTCGTCAGAGATTTTAAAACCGGGAATAATTTTGTTATTGAACCACTGCCCTTTTTTAAAGTTATCAAGGATCTGGTTGTCGATCTGGGGCCGTTTTTTGAAAAACATCGCTCGGTGCGGCCCTATCTGATCAATGATCAAAAACCGCCGGAGCAGGAACGGCTTCAGGAGAGCAAAACCCAGGAATTTTTTGAGCCGGCGCTGCGCTGTATTCTCTGCGCTTCCTGTACGGCCGCATGCCCGATTACCCGGACCAATCCGGATTATGTCGGACCGGCCGCCCTGCTGCGAGCATTCAGATACATCTTCGATTCCCGCGATACCGCCACCGAGGAACGCATTGAAAATATTGACGATAAAAATGGGGTGTGGGGGTGTAAGTCCCTGTGGTGGTGCACGGACGTTTGCCCCAAGGGCATTCCGATCACCAAGTGTCTGGGCCAGATCAAACGGGTGATTAAAAAAAAGGAAAAAGCTACTAACTAAGGTTTGGTAACCGTTCTGGGTTCAACGTTCAGAGGTTATGAGGTGACCGCCACCTTGGTATGGTGGTTCGTGATTGAGGCTGAGAAAAATATCAATGGTTGCACCAAACACGATTCTGTCGACGGGCTATACCAAAGAAAGTGTGTTAACCCTGAACGGTGAACCCTAAACCTCTGAACGTTTGCCATGCTTAATTTATTGCTTTTGTATTGGATCACAAAAAACCGCCTTGCATAAGGAGTCGACCATGTACAAACTCAAACCATTATCTCAGGATGCAATTCCTGCCGCCCTTGAAAAAGCGACCTGTTACCGGTATCTAAACGAGTCCGCAGAAGCCGAGAGCATTTGTCTGGACATCCTGGAAGTTGAGCCGGACAATCAACCGGCTTTAATTACGCTGATACTTGCTCTGACTGACCAGTTTGAACGCAACTTGAGCCAATCCTTTCCCAGGTCGCGTGAGGCGGTCAAGCGTTTGACGGACGAGTACTGCCGAATTTACTACCGCGGGATTATCTGCGAGCGTCGCGCCAAGGTCCATTTTGAGCGGGGCGGCCCCGGATCCGGTCATCTGGCGTATGACTGGTTCCGGCAGGCTATGGACGCTTACGAGAAGGCGATTGACAAACGTCTGGCCGGCAACGGTGATGCGATATTGCGCTGGAATGCCTGTGCCAGGCTAATCATGAACAATTCTGATCTGGTACCGGCCGAAAAAGGGACCCGAGAGTTCATGCTGGAATAAGGGATTAAGGTTCAAGGATTTAGCGGTTCAGGGTTCAGCGTTCAGGGTTAACGATTGCTGTGGAGGTCGCTAACCGATTCAATTGTTAAATGAAAACCCGGAACTTTGAACAATCAACCGATGAAGCTCAATTTAAGATAACCCTGAACGTTGAACCTGGAACCTCGGAACCCGGGAAAGAAGGAGGTCAAAATGACTGAAAAAAATCCTCTGGCAAGGTTTAAATTTTTTAATGAAGTTAGACCTGATACCCTTGAGTCGATTGCCCGACTGGGTGAGATCCTGGACTATAAAGCCGCTGATGTCATCTTTCGTTTTGACGAGCCGGCAATCCATCTCTATGGCGTTATCGAGGGTAAAGTCGATTTAAGCGTTGTTTTCACGGACAAGGTGTTGAAGACTGAAATAGAATATGAAGAGGCCATTCAGGCCAGTATGGTGGAAGAAGAGAAATCTATTGTGGTTGATTCTGTGCTTCCGGGCCAGGTATTCGGATGGGCCTCTTTGGTCGGTGCCGGGCGCCGAACCGTAACGGCCCATTGTGCGCAGGCCAGTCGCATAATTGTTTTGCCGGCGGCAGATCTCAGGATGATGTTCGAAGCGGACAATGCGCTGGGTTACGTGATCATGAAAAAGATGAGTGATATAATTTCGAAACGTCTTCAAAAGCGGACTGAAAAGTTAATCGAAACCTGGGTGGAGGCGTTTGACATTGATCAAATCTAACCAATGTCAATTGGCTAATGAATAATGACAAATGAAGGAATTCTATCATTCCTAAAGAAGAAAAACTTTCATCCTGATTTAGGTTGTGGAGCCTGAAAGCTCTGCAGCTGGGACTAATCATCGGCATCTCTGCATTCCAGCCTCCCAGCCTCCCAGCTTCCTGGCATCCTCGCCTACCGGCCAAAGGAATTTATGTGCAATGAAAGCTATATATTTTGATGAGCATGGTGAGTTGGATGTCGTTAAATACGGGGATGTGCCGACCCCTAAACCGGGTCCGGGGGAAGTTCTGCTGCGCGTGCGAGCCTGCGCACTCAATTTTCTGGATATCTGGGTGCGTCGCGGATGGCCGGGTCTCAAGTTGAAAATGCCCCACTGGTGCGGTGCCGATGTTGCCGGCGAAATCGTTGAGCTTGGCGACCGGATGACGGACTGGCAGGTGGGACAACGGGTAGTGGTGGATCCCGGTGTCAGTCTGTTGGAAGACGAATATACCCGACGCGGACAGGACAGTGTCAGTTCCGGCTATCACGTTCTGGGCGAGCACATGCGCGGCGGGGCGGCCGAATATTTAGCGATACCGGCCAAAAATCTGGCGGCCATGCCGGACAACGTTGATTTTCCGCAGGCGGCAGCGCCCCTGCTGGTCGGCCTGACGGCCTGGCGCATGCTGATGCATCAGGCCCGGCTGCGGGCCGGCGAATCCGTGCTGGTGGTCGGCGCCGGCGGCGGCGTGAACAGCATGGCTATCCAGATTGCCAAGTTAGCCGGCGCCGTCGTATACACCGTGGCCGGCAATCCGGCCAAAGCCGAACAGGCGCAGGCACTGGGCGCCGATGTCGTGCTGGATCGCTCCCGGGTCGACTGGGGCAAGGAGATCTATCAACTGACTTCAAGGCGGGGGGTCGATGTGGTGGTTGATAATGTGGGCCGAGCCACCATCACCACCAGTATGCAGGCGGTCGCGCGCGGCGGGCGCATCGTCATCGTCGGCAATACCACCGGCCCTCAGGCTGAAATTGACATTCGCTATATTTTCGGCAAGCAAATCAGCCTGATCGGCAGTACCATGGGCTCCCATCAGGATTTCCGCGATGTGCTCAAGTTGTTGTGGGCCGGCAAAATCAAACCGGTCATTCACCGGATCTTGCCGTTGAGCGAAGGCAAAGAAGCTTATAAAATGATGCAGGCAGGCAAGCAGTTTGGGAAAATTGTACTAACGCCGTAACATTTTCTAAATCAACCGTAATCAAAGGTCTTGATAAGTTATTTAGAAGTGATGAGCCGTTTCATTTCCCGGCGTTGTCAGTGGTCAGTTACCCGTTGTCGCTTGATCCTTGACTCTGGTTACTGGTTAATGTGTGTCAAGATAAGTCAGGTTTTTGGGGAATTTATATTTTAGGGCTTTCATCTACTAATCACAACCTTGGACCAAGTTGTGATATCTTATGAAATCACAGGTTTTCTGAGGGGTGATTTTTTGCCGATTATCTTAATCTATCTTTATTAAGAAATCATACGAATTTTAACTGAGAAACACTAATTATTTGATCATATGAATTATATCTCGTGCTATCCTTTTCTCCAATCTAAGAGGTATCAGTATTATATTTTGAGAATCACAGGCACGATCCTGATACTAACAATTTTAGTTGGATGCGGTCCTTCGCCCAAGGATTTAAAAGCAATTGAATACGCACCCCTAACCGGGGATGGATGGAAGGTTTCGACACCCGCAGAGCAGGGACTGGATCCGATGCTCGTGGCGGAGCTGTATTATAATGCGGCTAAACTGGAGACCATTTATGGGCTGCTGGTTATTAAAAACAGTTATCTGATCGCTGAACGGTACTTTAATAAAGGATCGGTTGAGCAGAAAGCCCGATTACAGTCGGTGACAAAGAGTTTTACATCGGCATTAGTAGGAATTGCACTGGATCAAGGCCTCCTGTCGAGCGTGAATCAGAAGATGATAGATTTTTTTCCGGAAGTCGCCGACAAGATTACTGATCTCAGGAAGAAGCAGATCACAATCCGGCTTCTGTTGCAAATGCGCGCCGGATATCCTAATGAGGAAAGCCATCCTGATCTTTGGAAAGGCCTTTTATCTGGTCACTATCCACCTCTCATAGAAAAATTTCCTCTTGTCAGCGATCCGGGAACCAGGTTCCATTACAGCAATCTGACGTCCAATTGGTTGGGGATCATAGTTGACAGGAAGAGTGGGATGAATCTCAAAGCCTACGCTGAGGAACATCTTTTTTTCCCGCTCAACGTGGAGGCAGGTGAGTGGGGCCAAGACGCTGAAGGTCATAATAACGGCTGTGGCGACTTGCACTTAACAGCCCGTGATACAGCCAAATTTGGTCTGTTGTACCTCAATGATGGTGTATACGAAGGGAATCAGATCGTTCCAGCAGATTGGGTGCATGATTCGCTTCGAACCTATTCGGTGAATGAAGCCTTTGTAAAAAAGGTGGGCGATTTTCGCGATATCGGGTATGGATATCAGTGGTGGTCAGCTAACGTGGGCCAGCATCAGGTTAACTTCGCCTGGGGACACGGAGGGCAGTTGATTGTGCTCGTGGATGAGTTCGATATGGTCATCGTCACAACCTCCTACCCGTTCTGGTTGGAACATAATGACCAGTCATGGAAACATGAAAAGGCGATTATTAAACTGGTCGGCAAATTTATTAACTCCTTACCAAAGGAGTGAGCTTCCTAAAGCCTATTAGCTTACCGGAACTGATATCTACTATCCATATATCTCCATCGCAACTTAGCCTGATTGCAGATATCAACAATCAAAACCAAATATCTTGCGTTCTCATTTTTTCAGATACTGTAAACCTATCTCCTTAAACCGCTAATAGCAAGTAGCTGCTATATCTGTCTCATGCCTGATTAGAGAATCTGTGTTTTCGATCATCAGAGCAAGATGACAGCTGTTGGCGTGTATGAACTTTTAATCCAGTCAATTCAAATATAGTTCAGGGCAGTTAATACCTGAATCTCGCTGATGAAAGCCTCCGACTAGTGAATAATTCAGGCAATGGCTCTCATTTTGTAAGATCGCATTCTTCAGCTTAATTGGTATCTGGTTCCGGATGATGTATTAGATTCAATTCTTCAATATCCCTATCGATGAATACTTCGAATAACGGATGGCTACCAAGTACCTGCAACAATATATCAGCCGCCAGAGACAAATTTCCACCAACCAGCAGCCAGCAACAACGAACGACATGCAACAAACAACTGACTACCTGTTAGTGCGCCAGCGCTTCATATACTCCCGAAATATAATCAGTTTCTGCACGTCCTGGGTGCCTTCGCCCAGCGATGACCCCCAGGTGTCCATGGGATATTTGTGAATGGGATGTTCATGAACGACTGAAGCGGCGCCGAAGATATCGGCCGCCCACACCGTTACCGCCCGGGCGACTTCAACGGCCAGGTATTTAGCCGTTGATGCTGCCTGGCGAAAATCCTGGGCCTGGTCGATCATCCAGCAGGCTTTCCAGAGCATGAGTCGGGTAGATTCAATTTTGGCGTAATAATCAGATATCTCAAATGCCTTGGCCTGAAAATCCATAATTTTCCGACCGAAAATGTTGCGTTTCTGCATATGGTTGACGGCCAGATTGAATGCCCCGACCGTGCCTCCCAGGGTCAGGGCCGAAATCGGCACCCGGCTGTTGGTAAAAATCTGCAATACCTGCTGCAGACCCCGTCCCCGGATTCCCAGGAGGTGATCATCCGGCACGAAGACATGCGCCAATTTTAAGCGGGTCAAATCGGATGGAATCCATACCTGTTTGTTCAGCTTGGTTCTGCCAACCCCGTCAGCGTTTAAATCGACCAGGTACATGGATAAGCGGCTGTTCCTGGCGGCCCCAGGATCCGATACGGCGGTAATCACGCCCAGATCGGCAATATATCCATTGGTAACATAGGCTTTGGTCCCGTTGAGCACCCAGCCGCCGTCGACTCTCTCGGCGGTCATTGAAATGCCGGCAACATCGCTGCCCGCCAAATTTTCGGAATTTCCCAGGCACATTACCGTTTTCCCGCTGGTGGTCGCCGGCCCGTAGGTTTGATGATGATCCGGTGTGCCGTAAAGAAACAATCCCATCAGACCCAGATCAATATGCGCCAGGGCAGCAATGGCGACACCCGGTGAAACCAGCGCCAGTTCCTCAGCCAGCAGCGCCTCTTTTAGGGCCGACTCTTTTCTGAGACGCCCGTCTCGAAACTTCAGGCCAAACCAGCCGCCTTCGCCCATCAGCTGAAAGAATGACTGGGGCAAGGCGCGTTGCCGGTTCCAGGACGGCAGGTCCGGTACGATGTGTGTTTTGATAAAGTCCCTAAAGCGAGCGAGATCTTCTGCAATCGCCGGCGGGATGGCAAAATCCATGATCGACCCCTTTCCCCTAATGACTCCGCCCGGAAATGTTAGCGCTTGAGCGTAGAGAACCCTACTTAGTCTTTGAAACCGGACTCAATCATTTTGGCATTTATCCCGGGCGGATTAATTAACTCCTGATGCAACCAAATAAAAAGTATAGCAGATAAAAAAGAAAACAAGGATACTGCATTTCTTAATGTAAAATACATGGTTTACCCTATTTACAAGCTTAAAAGATCCCTTTAAATAAGGAGGTACAAGCAAATTCAGATCAATAATATCCGTCACCAATACGGACCGATGTATCGTTCGGATTGACGCTTGCCGTCCCGCAGGCCAAAATGAGTCCGGTGGCTGCCGTAGACATAAAATTTTGTTTGTTTTCAGTGCATTATGTTGGACATGAGGGATTTTCGGCACCTAACTTTATTTCGCATATAGCGGATAATGAAGGGGAATGGTAATGAAAGAACTGATCGAACGTATCGCCTGTGCACTGGTGGACAAACCCGATGAAGTCGTAGTGACAGCGATTGAAGGAAATCAGGCAACCGTGCTTGAGCTGAAGGTGGCCAAAGATGATCTTGGCAAAATAATCGGAAAGCAAGGCCGTACCGCCAGATCATTGCGGACCATCTTAGGCGCCGCTTCGGCCAAACTGCGAAGACGGGTAGTTCTTGAAATTGTAGAATAGATCCAGCCAGCCGGGTCCCCACGATGATAACTCATTAAGACTCCTGCAGTGTAGGAGACCATTTTTTTCCTTCAGGCCGCCACGGCCGGCCTCGAATTTCTTGAAATTCTTGTTCCCCTGATCTTTATTAGTTCTTTGCAAGAGTAATTTCTTCCTTGCCCCGCTTCGCGGGCGGACATAATCATTGCTGCTAAAATTTATCGAAATGATAACGGTTGTCATCAATAAGTTCCGTTTGGTCTCGATTACTAACAGGCGGAAATGATTTTGTGTAACGATATAAAACTACTGTAAATTATGACCACCGCTATCTTACACAATAGCAGTTAAATCTCCACAACCTTGACTAAATAAAAATTGGTAACATATTGCTCTTAACATATTCATTATGCCGCAGCGGATGGAGGGAACGACAATATGCCGAGAAAAGAAATCAATATCGACGATAAAGTAGACTACCTT
>Ga0210064_1000231_pt1 | contig 27108 bp, 19 predicted proteins | sample Muzzi_CordC_D2_FD_185531 | JGI IMG/M metagenome (GOLD analysis project Ga0210064, IMG submission 185531) | Wetland microbial communities from San Francisco Bay, California, USA, that impact long-term carbon sequestration - Muzzi_CordC_D2 (SPAdes) | ecosystem: Environmental > Aquatic > Marine >... | reverse complement strand
ATATGATAAATGCGCGACATCTCTTTAAGCACCTATCTGCGCGGTAGTGAATGAATTAGGAGATGTCGTGGATAAAATTTTATTCTTTAACAGATTAATTGCGGCCAGTCGTTATCTGCTTGTCTTTTTTCTGCAGTGTTGGTCACGCGTTATACTGCTGAAAAAAATCAGGTGGAAACTTTGGGCAGCATGGATCAGGGTCAACGTGGCATTGCCGTTGTTGGGCAAACTGCGAAGAATGTGCTCGAACCGGAAGGCCTGGAAGCTGGGAAGTTTCCCTATAGCCCCGAGAGCACGCAGCTCCAGGCTCGGTGTCCAGCTGCCGCTTCTCTTTGCTCTCTTGCTGGGAGCTGCCTACCCCGTGCACGCAGCGGGGGTTTTTTGCTCCGACTTCGGCGGAGTCGTTGACGGCAATGACCCCGCCACCTTTGCAACCATTCAATCCGCCTCCACGTTCGGGATTGACATGAACTGCACGGTAAAGAACTTTCCAGAATCCGTGGGTGGGTTTCCAATCGTCAATATCAACTTTAATTTCCCTCAACAGCAATCATATTACATTGTTTTTAACGATGTTTACTACTACGGCAACATGTCGTGTAATGACCCAACCCAATCAGATTTTTGGATCTATTGGACGCCCGGTGGGTTTAACAGAATCAGTCCCTCCTGCCAGGAATTTTTTGTTCCTGTGGATGCGGTTCTTAAGGAGAATCCGACGGCTCAGACCACTGCCGTTGTCGGCGTGCCTTTTACCTATACGATCACAGCGCCGCTTTTGGGCAAACTGGATGAAACGGGCACCCTCCAGTATTTGGCCAACACCGACGACTCTGAGATAAAAAATGTCGTTATCGCCGACGATCTCACCGCGTCGGGTGCGGCACTTAGCTATGTGAGCAACACCGCCTACCTGGTGAATCCAAGTGCCGGGGTCAGAACATCGCTGGGCCCACTAACACCGGGGGTAAGCAGTACATGGCTGGCCAACCACCCCGGCGTTTTGTCGGATTCTTCGAAGCATCTCGTCTTCTCGTATGAGAATAATCCTACGGCTTTAGACTCAATACCGGCCGGATATAACATCGAGATCGAGCTCACAGTCGTCCTTGATAACACCCCGACGAACGTGAACCCGGCAGGGACGCAGTTTGCGAACACCACCAAAATGTGGTTCGACAAAACGTTCAATTCGACAGACATAGTCGATCTCCAGGCATACCCCGGCACCACGCCGCCTATGACGATCATCGAGCCCAATCTCGTGGTCACCAAGACGAGCTCGATATCAACCATAAAGGTGGGGACTCAGGCGGCCTACACCATCAACGTCCAGAATACCGGCGGCAGTGATGCGTGGAATACTACGATCACCGATAACATTCCCGCCGGCATGTGCAACTTCGATTCCAGCGCCACAATCACCGCTCAGATCTTCGCGGCTGACGGCGTCACCCTGATCACAGATCTGAATAATACCGACTTCTCCGTCGCTTGGAACGGCGGTTCCGCTTCTGCGTGCCAGCTCAGCCTGCAAATGCTGACGGCAGCAGCTAAGATCGGACCCACTCAGCGCTTGATCATCAACTACCAGGCCATGCTCGACGCCGGTATCGCCTCCGGCACGTTTACCAACGTCGCCGGTGCTACCCGGTGGTTCAGTGCTGCAAGCAGCGATACCGGACGCCGCGAATACGACAGGTCACTCACCAACGGCACACCGGGTGTATTGGATTTTCAGGACGCCTACACCATAACGGCTACGGATCAGGGTTATTACTTTTTGAAATCGGTCGATAACCTGACCACCGGAGCTTATCCGGCCACAGCGGCCTTTCCCGGTGACCGGCTGCGGTACACACTGCAAATCCAGAACTATAACATCCCCCCGCTCAATAACATCACGGTTACCGACGACTTGGGTGCGCTGAACGGGTTTACAGCCTTCGAGCCGGACTCACTCACTCTTGCCAGCACAGACCTCCCTGCGGGTACATATACGATCTGTCCCACATGCGGCACCAATCAGGCAGGCACCATTACGATCAACGGTCTGAATCTGGCGTCCAACCAGCAGTATCAGATCCAGTTCGATGTCACCCTGGCCTCGAACCTCACGGAAGGCACTCAAGTCCTTAATCAGGCAAGCCTCTCCGGCACCGACACCAACAATGTAGTGTGGTCAGGCGTCAGTGATGACCCATACATCAATGGCCCGGCGATGCTCAGTGATAACGGTAATATCACTCCTATTACCATTCAGTCGCGGGAGCCTGCCCTCCGTGTCCTGAAAACGGTGCAAGACATTACCTCCGGTACCTCCACCGTCATGGCGGGAGACATATTGCGCTACACGATTTCGGTGAAGAATATCGGCACCGAAGATGCGACTGGCGTAACGCTGCGCGATTTGGTCCCGGCCAACACAAGCTACATTGCCAACAGCACCAGGCTGAATGGCACGACAGTGGCAGATCCCAGCGCTGGTGTCAGCCCGCTGCAAAACGGTATGTTGATCAATTCACCCGCGAATCTGACGGCGGGCGTAATGCCTGCGGACCCAAGCGAGGCTGCCGCAAATACTGCCACGATCACCTTTGATGTTCAGATCAGCACCACTGTGGTCGACGGCACCATTATCTCCAATCAGGGGTTTGTAAACGGCTCCGGCGCGAGCAGTGGTATATTGCCCGAACAACCGTCCGACAACCCGGCGACCCCTAATGTGCCGAACGATCCGACCACGGTCGTAGTGGGTAACTTGCCCTTGGTCTACGCGCTGAAGACCGTCAATGTCGTAGACAACAATAGCGACGGTATCGTGGATTCGGGAGATGTGCTCCATTACACCATCACGCTTACGAACTCGGGCACCACACCGGCGACCGGCGTGGTGCTCACTGACACAGTGCCGCAGTACACCACTTATGTGCCGGACTCCGTTACATTGAATGGCATATCGGTCCCAGACCTGCCTTCGGGATTACCGCTCGCATCAGGTATGGCGGTCAGCAGTTCTAACCTGACACCACCGCTGCCGGTGGCGGGCGCCGGTACACTATCTTTCGGTGAAAACGCGGTCGTGACCTTCGACGTACTGGTTGACCCGAACGTGCCCTCAGGGAGCGTGCCAGCGGGAACCCTCATCAGCAACCAAGGTAGCGTGGCGACGGCGAAATTGCCGACGTTACTGACGGATGCCGACGGCGATTCATCCAACGGTTATCAGCCGACTGTTGTCGCGGTAGGTGACGCCCAGCAGCTCTCCATAATCAAATCGATCGCGGTAGTGGGCGGTGGCGCCGCGCTGCCGGACAGCCAACTGGAATACACCATCCAGGTCACCAACGTTGGCATGGTTCCTGCTACTAACGTGGTGATTACGGATGACCTTACCCCGCTCGCAGCACAGGTCACCTATGTTGCCGGATCGGCGACCATGAACGGTTCCCCCAACGGTGTTAGCTTCACCTCGCCGGTTCTCACGGCAACCTATGGTACCGCGCTTGACCCGGGCAGCTCAGTCATCGTGCGCTTCGACGTTACGATAAACAGCAACGTGCCAGCCGGGACCACCCTGACCAATACCGCTCGGGTCAGTTGGGATTCGCCCGATTCGCCCAAAGACGCCACTGCGTCCGTTAATGTCGGCGCTATACCGGGCAGCGCCGCCCTTAACGGCACTGTCTGGCATGATGCCAACCTGAACCAACTTGACGACGGCACCGAGCGGTACCTTCAGGGCTGGTCCGTCGAGCTATACCGCAACAATCAATTGCTCGCTACGATGCTGACGGATGCCAACGGCGTTTATCGGCTCACCGGTCTGACGCCAAATGTGGGCACACCGGATCTTTATGAATTGCGTTTCCATGCAGCAGGTGCGGGTCCTAATACGCCTTCGCTGGGTAACGCAGACTCACCGTTCACTGACGGTCCGCAGCGAATCAGCGCCATTATTGCCGGCCCGGGTGCCAATCTTGAGAACCTGAATCTGCCGCTTTGGCCCAATGGCGCGGTGTATAACTCGGTCGTGCGTCAGCCGATTACCGGTGCCAGTGTTACACTGGTGAACGCGGCGACCGGAACAGCTTTGCCGAGCCAGTGCTTCGATGATCCGGTTCAGCAAAATCAGATCACGGCCAGTGACGGCTTCTACAAGTTCGATCTGAACTTCAGTGATGCCTCATGTCCGGCTGGCGGCGACTATCTCATCGAGGTATCACCGCCGACCACCGGTTACATGAATATGCCGTCTCAGATTATTCCGCCGACCAGTGATGCATCCATGGCAGCATTCTCCGTTCCCGCCTGCCCGGGAAGTACGAACGATGCTGTGCCGGCAACGACCGAGTACTGCGAAGCAGTCGCTTCGGCGGTGGTGCCGCCGCTGTCGGTCCAACCGCGAACGACCGGTACTGTCTATTATATGCATCTCTTGCTAAGCAACGGAGACATACCCGGGGAAAGCCAAATATTTAATAATTTCATTCCCATCGATCCTGTACTGGATGGCGCCGTTGCCATCACAAAGACTACGCCTCTAATCAACGTGACCCGCGGAACGCTGGTGCCTTACACGATTACCGTGACCAACGTGTACGCTATGCCGCTGTCCGGTATCAGTATCATCGATCGTTTCCCGGCTGGTTTTAAATATATGGCCGGTTCCGCCCGCATGGACGGTAAGCCATCCGAACCGAGGATCAACGGCCGCGAACTGGTTTGGGATAATCTCGAACTGCAGGTAAACCAGAAATACACTATTCGGTTGCTGTTGGTGGTAGGTTCCGGCGTCTCCGAAGAGGAATACGTTAACCGGGCGATGGTGCTCAGCACCGTAACCGCGGGTGCTGTTTCGAGGGAAGCAACTGCCACCGTGCGGGTTATACCCGACCCGACCTTCGATTGTACCGATGTGATCGGAAAGGTGTTCGACGATGAAAATCTGAACGCTCATCAGGATGCGGGAGAGAAAGGTTTACCCGGGATCCGTGTGGTGACCGTGCGTGGCCTGATCGCCACATCCGATAAAAACGGGCGTTTCCATATTACCTGCGCGGCTGTACCTGACGAGGATCGCGGCAGCAACTTTATTCTCAAGGTAGACGAGCGCAGCCTGCCAAGCGGTTATCGCCTGACCACCGAAAATCCCCGCGTTCAGCGCGCCACCCGTGGCAAGATGCTGCGATTCAACTTCGGAGCCACTATCCACCGCGTGGTGCGTATCGATATCGCCGATGGGGTGTTTAAGCCGAATAAAACCGAATTGCGGCTGCAGTGGACTTCCAAGATTACACAATTGCTTGAAGAGCTGAAAAAGGCGCCTTCCGTGCTACGCCTGTCATATCTTGGCGATGTGGAACGTAAAGGCCTGGTGCAGGAACGTCTTGAGGCATTGAAAGAGAAAATAACCAAAAAATGGAAGCAGTCGGATGGGGGATACCGGCTTGCCATTGAAACCGAAATTTTCTGGCGACGCGGTGCTCCGCTTGCCGGTCAGTGATAACAGAATGATTGAAGCTATGTTGTCTAAGCTATACATATTGATGAGATGCTTTTTGAAGCACAGTATTGCCATCTTGTGTTTGTGTGTTGTCACTGCGGCAGGCGCGGAGGCGGCCTTATCCGTGGAAACCGGGGTAAGGGAAACGGATGCGCCCGGAGAGGCAGCCGAGATGCATCTGCCGGCGGATCAGTCCTTTAAGTCATGGATCCATGACCCGGCCGTATTCAAAAAGGATGAGGGAGACAGCACGGAGATGCGCGAAGTTCTCAAGCAGGAAGTAAAAACAATCAAGCTCGATAATCTGATTCCACCTATCCATTTCGGTCTGGGGGAAGCGGAAATACCCGAGAACTATATTAAGCTTCTTCGCGATGTGCTCGACAGCATGCGTGATCGTGCCAATGTACGACTCCACTTTGTAGGTCATGCGGATTCCCTGCCGCTGAGGGGTGAGCTGATAGCACTGTACGGCGACAACATCGGGCTGTCGCGGGAACGGGCGGGCACCGTTGCCGAATATTGCCAGCGCGCACTGAATCTCCCCCCCGAAGCCATCTCCTACGAAGGGATGGGCGACAGCCTGCCGGTAGCCAGTAATGCGACTGAGGAAGGTCGACAGCTAAACCGGCGAGTGGAAGTACAGGTTTGGTACGATGAGTTCAGCGAAAAGTCCGATGAGCAGGAAGTGATCGTCCCCAGTGAAGTAAATCGCATCAAAGTCTGCCGGACCGAAACCATATGCAAATTGCGGTACAAGGACGGGCACTCCCATCGTGCACGCATTAAGAATCTGATTCCTCCCCTTCATTATGACAAAGGAATGATTAGTGTGCCGGAAGAATTTTTGCAGCAAGTCAGACAGGCGATGACAAATCTTCGAGGTAAGCGGAATCCGGCCGTCAAAATCATCGCCTATGCGGATAACACCCCGCTGAATGGACGGGACAAACGCATATACGGCGGTCCTGTAGGACTCTCCAAAGCGGTTGCCCGGCGCGTTGCACTCGCTGTTCAGGATGACCTGGGTTTGCCCAATGCTGCCATTGAAAGCGACGGCAGAGGGGCCTCGCGGCCTGTTGCTTCCAACGATACGCAACAGGGGCGATCACTGAATCGGCGTGTGGAAGTGGAATTCTGGCATGACGATCCCCTGCAGGATCTGCCCGACGAACCGCAACTGTGCCCGGACGCAGCTGGCGCCGAAACCGTTACCCGTGTCTACCACCCGTCTTCGGGAGATATTGATCCCATCCTGTTTGAAAACGGCAACCCTATCATACCGTATGGTTACAGCGACACATTACGCCGCGTCATGAATGAGATCAGCGACAAGACCCATGTCCGCCTCCGATTTATCGGCTATACAGGAGACAAACGCCTTGATCGGCGTACGGCCGCAATTTACGGGGATGACGTCGGATTATCCATGGCACGCGCACGCCGGGCTATGGCGGCTGTCAGCGAGCAGATGGGATTGACTAAAGAGCAGGCGGAGTTCGACGGCCGCGGTTATGTCCAGACCGACGATGTGGTCAACGCCGGTTTTATCGAGTCCGATACATCGCGTGTCGAAGTGAAGGCCGTCTACGATGAACTGATCGTCCGTGACGACTATGAGGGGGTGGAGGTCACCCCGATGACTCGTGAGGTGAGCACGGCAGATCCCTTTGCTTTGAATCTCATGCGTATCACGGTAGATGGAAAACCCATCGATGATCCAAGCAAATGCAGCTCGGATGTCCAGCGCTGCACTGACGTGGCCCTTGAAAACGCCCATATCCAGTTCAAACATGACAATTTAAAGGTGGAACCCAGATTGAACGTAACCGCCTGGCCGCGCACGATCCAATATCAGGATTCGGCAGATACGACGTTTGTCGAGAACCTGGTGCATTTCCGCCTGTACACCAATTATCGCAGCTTCATTAAACTTTCTGAAGTCAGGATTTTCGAAGAGAAGCAGTCCGTCCGAGACATGCCCATCGCCGTCATCGAGATGGATGCCGACGGCATGGCCGAATGGCAGCCGGAGTTTGGATCTATTTCCGCACCGGGACGAAAGTTGAAGTATCTTGTACGGGTGTATGACGACAAGGGGCTTTTCGACGAGACCGGCAGCCAGCCATTGTGGATAATCGATCATATGGATCCGTCAGTGGCCGATATGGACACGTCGGCGGAACTGCTAGCCGGTTATGGCGAAAGCCGCATCGCCGTGCACAATATTCCCTTAAGAGGCGGTACTGTTCGGGCTCAGGGCGCCGATATCCCCGAAGGACACAAGGTGTGGATGGCCGGCTATGCCGTGCCCGTGGATGACAAGGGCAATTTCGTGACCGAAGAAATCCTGCCGGAGGGCATGCATACCGTGGAAGTGGCTGTGCTCGACAAATTCGGGAGCGGCGAATTGTTCCTGCGAGACCTGGAGTTGAAAAAAAGCGACTGGTTTACCGTGGGGATTGCCGACCTGACGTTGTCCGGCAACAAGACCGACGGACCGGCGGAACTGCTGGCACCGGATAAACCGCAATACAGTGACGATATGAGTATAGAAGGTCGAATAGGTTTCTATACCAACGGTAAATTTAAGAACGGCTGGTCATTGACGGCGAGCGCTGATACGCGGGAAGGACCTCTTGACGAGATTTTCTCTAATTTCCTGGATAAGTCGCCTGAAGCCCTTTTCCGGCGAATAGATCCAGATTATCATTACCCGACCTTTGGTGATGACAGTACTGTTACGGAAGATGCACCCACCAATGGCAAGTTCTACGTCAAGGCGAAAAAAGATGAAACTTACGGGCTCTGGGGCAACTTCAAGGTTGGATATACCGATAATGACCTGGCACACGTGGACCGCGGGCTGTACGGTGCCAATCTGCATTACCAGCCCCTTGATACCACCAGTTTCGGTGAGCCGCGCTTGCTGTTGGATGGTTTTGCTGCGGATCCGGGCACCGTGGCCGGGAGAGATGAATTCCGCGGCACGGACGGATCGCTCTATTTTCTGCGCCGGCAGGACATTCTGGAGGGTTCCGAGCGTGTACGTGTCGAGGTTCGCGACAAGGATTCCGGGATAGTTCTAGGGGTGAAAAACCTGACGCCGGTGCTCGATTACGATATCGACTACCTGCAGGGACGCATCCTGCTGGCGCAACCATTGCCCACAACGGCGGACGACGGCATGCTGGTGAGCAGCGGTTCGATCACCGGAAATCCGGTCTTCCTGGTGGTTCGTTATGAATTTACCCCCGGATTCGATGACCCGAATACGCTGGCCACCGGTGGTAGGGTTCATTACTGGTTCAACGATCACGTCAAACTCGGCTTGACCATCGACCAAGATAAAGATGATGACATCGAAAACACTCTGGGCGGGGTGGATTTGACCATCCGCAAGTCCTCGGCCTCGTGGATCAAGCTCGAAACGGGACGTTCCAAAGGTCCGGGTCTGCTCACAACGGCCTCAAATGACGGCGGTTTCAATTTTGATACGTCAGATCCGTTTAACAATAACGAGGTCGAAGCTTCGGCTTATCGCCTTGATGCCAGTATAGGCTTTAAGGACATTTTTGAAAACGCTCGCGGCAAGTCCACCTTTTACCTGCAGAAACTCGAGGCCGGCTACTCGGCCCCGGGCAAAATTACCACCTACGATCAGACCCAGTACGGAATGACTGCGGATTTACCTGTTACCGACCAACTGGGTGTACGGTTGAAGGCGGACAAACAGGTTCAGCCCGAAGCTCTCGAGACTGAGAACGGCGAGCTGGATCTCGATTACCGGATGGGTGAGCACTGGACCTTGAGTTCGGGTGTGCGTTACGACAATCGTGAAGACAACTCAGTGATAGTACCCGTAACCCAGGAAGAGGGTGATCGTACGGATGCAGTGGCCCGGCTAAAATACGATTCCCGTGCACAATGGTCGACCTACGGTTTCGTTCAGGGAACGGTTCAAAAGAGCGGCAACCGTGATGAGAACGACCGAATCGGTGCCGGTGGGAGTTGGCGTTTGACCGACAGGTTCAACGTCAACGGTGAGATTTCCGGTGGTGATCTCGGAACAGGCGGTAAACTCGGAACCGAGTATCTGTATTCCGATAAAACCACGGTGTACAATAATTATACCCTCGAGAACGAACGAACCGATAATGGCCTGCGTGCCAGGAAAGGCAATATGGCTTCCGGTTTCCGAACGCGTTATTCGGACAGCGCCAGTGCCTATTTCGAAGAACGGTACACCCACGGGGACGTGCCCACGGGTTTGATGCATTCTACCGGCGTAAAACTTACGCCTTTCGACCGTTTCAATTTTGGTGCCAACCTCGACATAGGAACCCTAAAGGATCATTACACTGCGGCAGAACTCGAGAGAAAAGCTCTGGGCGTGAGTATCGGTTATGGGTTCGACAAGCTGAAAATAGCCAACTCTCTGGAATATCGGGTCGACAACATCGAAGATCCGTACACCGCCAGTTTCTCAAAACGCACCTCCTGGCTGTTGAAAAACAGCTTGAAATACCAACTGTCTGAAGATTGGCGGCTCATCGGTAAATTCGATTATGCCCAGAGTGAGAGTTCCATGGGAGATTCCTATAACGGCGATTATACGGAAGCGGTACTGGGTTACGCATATCGTCCTGTTCAAAACGACCGTCTGAATGCGCTGTTCAAGTACACTTATTTCTACAATGTTCCGGCGACCGACCAGGTGACCGGCACCAGTACAGTATCCGACTTTGCCCAGCGCAGCCATATCGCATCAGTGGATGCCATGTATGACCTGACCCCGCGTTGGACCATAGGAGGCAAGTACGGCTTTCGCTATGCCCAGGTGGCTGTGGATCGAGAAAATCCGGAGTTTTTCATCAGCCGGGCCCACCTGTTTGTGCTGCGGGCGGACTGGCACTTTGTATACCGCTGGGATGTACTTCTGGAGGGGCGTATGCTTGATTTACCTGACGCACAGGACAGCCGCAGTGGCGTGTTGGTGGGAATATACCGCCAATTGGGTAATCATATCAAGGTGGGGATCGGCTATAACTTCAGTGATTTTTCGGATGACCTGACCCAACTGGATTATAAGCATCAGGGTCTGTTCATCAATTTGATCGGGAAGTTCTAGAAACTTGAGGGCTTCGCTTGGCCTTCCATTGCAAGACACAAGCGGGCTGGCCCTATTGGGATGGAAATATGGAATGTTGGAATGTTGAAGAAATGGAATATTGGGTGAATAAAATTATTAACCGCATTTTTCACAGATCGGTTGAAATCCGTTTAACCCATTATTCAAACATTCCATGAACTTTTGAGATGTGAGGAGGCCGACATGAATTGCTGGCTGAGGGGAGTTATTTTAGGGATTTCAGTGCTTATTTTGAGCGTCGCCGCTTATGGGCAGGAAATCTCCAAGGAACAGATCAAGGGCCTGGACGAGCAGGTTCAGGAAATCAAGAGCGATGTTCTGTCCATTGCAGCAGAGCTGAATCAGCTTGAAGAGAAGCTGTTGTATCCGTCCAATACGCAGGTCGCGGTATTCGTATCGCTGGCGAACGGCGAAACCTTCCGTCTCGACTCGGTCGATATCCAGTTGGACGGCAAGCCGGTTGCCCATCATATTTATACCTTCAAGGAACTCGAAGCCCTGCAAAAGGGAGGGGTGCAACGCATTTATACGGGCAATATCCGGTCAGGTGGCCATGATCTGGAGGTATCCGTCATCGGCAAATCTTCGGGAGACGGAGATTTGCAAAAAACGAACCGTTTCAAGGTCAATAAGGATGTAGGGCCAAAGATAGTGGAAATATCCTTGGCCTCGCAAAGTATTACCCTTAAGGATAGGTAGTCTATGTACAGGCTGTTTATTATATTAACATTTTTGGTATTCTCTGTGTCTTCGGCTGCGGCTGGTACGTCCGCTCCGAAAGAGCTGAAAGATCTCTATTTCGGAGAGGCCCTGTACGATGCTTTTCAGGGGGACTGGTTCGATGCGATCTCCAGGCTCGACACCGAGCTTGCGCAGCACTATGGGCTTGATGAACCCAAACGCGATTCGCTGTATTACCATATCAACCAGGCTGAGTTTGCCGTGGGTGATTTTGAGCTGGCCTATCGGATGCACCAGCGTGCCGGGCGCGCTATTACGGCGGTCATCGAGGGCAACGTCGAGGAACCCATACGTAACGAGGCCATATTCCGCCTGGCAAGGATCTATTTCCAGAAAAACCAACCGGTCAATGCCCTCTATGCCGTGGAGCGTATCAGAGGGGCTGTCCCGGAAAAGATTCGCGACAATCTGGCATTCTTGCGCGCCCAAATCCTCATGGCCAACGGCCGATTTGACGAGGCTGAGCGTATTTTGAAAGACCTCCAAAGTGCAAAAAGCCTAGAAGGCTTTAGCACCTATAATCTAGGTATTGCGCTAATCAAGGACGGAAAGGAAATTGAGGGACGTCAATATCTTGATCGCACCGGGCGGATCAGCAGCAATGATGATCTTACGCTGGCGATCAAAGATAAATCAAACCTGGTCCTCGGATCTAAGATATTGAAAGAAAAAGATTTCGAGAGAGCCAAGCAGGTGCTCGATCGGGTGCGTTTGAAAGGCCCGTTCTCCAACCGGGCGCTGCTGGGCTCGGGATGGGCGGATGCCTTCCAGGGACATTTCGAAAGGGCGCTGGTGCCCTGGAGCATTCTTGTGACGAGGGAGGTCACGGACGCGTCGGTGCAGGAAGCCATGCTTGCCGCTCCCTATGCTTATGGCAAGCTGAATGTTTACAGTAAGGCGGCATTGATGTATGGCAACGCGCTGGAGAAGTTCGGCATTGAAATTGACAAGCTTGATGCATCTATCAAGAGTATCCGAGAAGGTTATTTTCTCAAGGCTTTGGTGCGGGAAGAGCTGAAACAGGATGCCGACTGGGTGGTCAAACTGCGCAAGCTTCCGCAAACACCCGAAACTTACTACCTGCTTGAATTGATGGCTTCCCACAATTTTCAGGAATCTTTAAAAAACTATCTCGACCTTGAGGAATTGCGCAAGAAGCTTGAGACCTGGAAAGGTGACCTGGACGCCTTTGAAGAGATCATTGATCAACGCCGGGCTTATTATCAGCCGCTGCTTCCCGCCATCGACCAGGAATTCCGCCGGCTCGACTCGCAGATGCATCTGCGCCTGGAGCAGCGAGAGCGTATCGAACAACGTCTCAAGAACATGCTGGTGGTCCCGAGGCCCGATTACCTGGCAACTTCAGAGGAGCGAGTCTTCGGTGAGCAGATCATGCAACTGGAAAAGAATCTGACTGCGGGTGGCTCGACCGTACCCGAAGGAATAGAGGCGCGGATCAAACGTTTGAGAGGAGTGCTGCACTGGAACATCTATACGGATTATGACAGGCGTTTTACCGAAGCCTACAATCATCTTTACGATCTGAATCACGAAGTGGATAAGCTGAAAAAGAAGTACAATGCCTTCGTGCGTACCCGTCAGGCCGCCACCCAAAGCTACGAAGGCTACGATGACGTGATCCGCCGCCTGCGTTTTCTGATTCGGGAGGCTAGGGAAAAGGTAGGGGAACTGATGGCGCGTCAGGGCCATATGCTAGAATCAATGGCCGTAAACGAACTCACCAAGCGTCGCGAGCGGCTTGCCGAGTTCCAAATCAAAGTGCGCTTCGCCATGGCGGAAAGCTATGACCGTGCCATAAGGGCCCAAGCCCAGGAGAAGATGGAACGATGAACCGGATACGACTTTTCATATTGGCGCTACCGGTGATAATGGTCGCGTGTTCATCAACCGGGAGCAAGGATACCATCGCCAAGTTGCGTCATAAGCAGATCGAGATTAAGGAAGAAAAGATCGAAGGCGGGCTGGAGAAAGCGATGCTGAGTTATGGTCGTTTTCTGAAAGACACCCAGGAATCTCCTTTAAAGCCCGAGGCTATTCGTCGTCTGGCCGACCTGAAGATCGAAAAAGAATATGGCACTCTCACCGAGGGAGCCGAATCTGCCGGTAATGCAACCGCACGCGCATTGCCTTCCCCGGAACGTGCGGCCCGTGTGAAAGGCGTTTCGGTGTCCGATGCATCGCCGGACCAGACATTGGCGCATATTCCGGTTCAGGATGAGTCAGAGGCAGACTTTGAAATGCGGGCGACCCGAAAGAAGCAGGCGGCCGGTATGGAAGCGGCTGTTGACGGGCGGCCCGAAGGCAGTAATGATCTCGAAAGAGCGGGTGCTCGCGAGGCTATTGCACTTTACAAAAAACTGATCAACGAATACCCCTTGTACGAGCGCAACGATCAGGTACTGTACCAGACGTCCCGTGCCTATGAGGAATTGGGACAGATCAAGGAAGCCATGGCGGTTATGGAGCGAATGGTCCAAGAATTTCCGAAGTCCAGATATATCGATGAAGTACAGTTCCGGCGCGCAGAATACTTTTTTGCACACAAGCACTATCTCGATGCCGAAGATGCTTATAAGAGCATCGTGAATATCGGTGTTGGTTCCTCCTTTTACGAGCTCGCTCTGTATAAACTGGGCTGGACGTTTTACAAACAGGAGTTATATGAAGATGCCCTGCATCAATTCATCGCGCTGCTCGACCAAAAGGTATCCGTAGGATACGACTTTGAACAGATCGAAGACGAGCAGGAACGCAAGCGCACGGATGATACCTTCCGCGTCCTCAGTTTGAGTTTTTCAAACCTCGGCGGTGCCGATACCGTTATGCAGTATTTCTCGCGCCACGGAAAGCGCAGTTACGAGGATAAGGTATACAGCAATCTCGCTGAGTTTTACCTTGACAAGCGCCGTTACGCAGACGCCAGTGAAACCTACAAGGCTTTCGTGATCCGTAACCCTTTCCACAAGGTGGCGCCGAACTTCCAAATGCGGGTGATCGAAATTCAGGCCAAAGGCGGATTTCCCAGTCTGGTTCTTGAATCTAAAAAGAAATTTGCCGAGACTTACGGCCTGGAAGCCGAGTACTGGAAGTATTTCGAGCCAAGCGACCGTCCTGACGTTCTGAGCTTTCTGAAAACCAACCTGACCGATCTGGCGAATCATTATCATGCCTGCTACCAGGACAAGCGAAAGGCCGATGAAAAGCCGGCGAATTTCAAAGAGGCGCTGCACTGGTATCGGGAGTTTTTGACCTCGTTCCCCGCGGACATCGAATCACCGGCCATCAACTATCAGGTAGCAGATCTGTTGTTGGAAAACAAATCGTTCGGCGCAGCCGCCGTGGAATTCGAGAAGACCGCTTATGGATATCCGCTTCACGAAAAATCCTCCGAAGCCGGTTACGCGGCGGTCTATTCATACCGGAATCATCTTGATGCCGTTGCGCCGGAGGATAAGGATGCGGTTAGGCGGGAGGTTGTCCGCAGCTCGCTGAAATTTGCCGATATCTTTCCGGATCACGAAAAGGCCGCCATCGTCCTGGGAGCGGCCGCGGATAATCTATATGAGGTGAAAGAATATGAACAGGCACTGACCACCGCAAACAAAGTCCTTGAGGTATTTCCAGACACCGATGTCGATGTGGCTCGAGGGGCACGGTTGGTCATCGCTCATTCTTCTTACGAGCTTCAACGCTATAGCGAGGCAGAAACTGCTTATTTGAAGGTTTTGGCGTTGCTGCCTGAAGAAGATAAGACACGCAACGATTTGGTCGACAATCTCGCAGCATCGATTTACAAACAAGGTGAACTGGCCAATAACGCCCAGGATTATCGGGCTGCGGCAGACCACTTCATGCGAGTGGGTCGCATGGCACCGACCTCAAAAATCAGGCCAACAGCCGAGTACGACGCAGCCGCAGCTCTCATCAAGCTCAAGGATTTGGATAAGGCCGCCACGGTGCTATTGGGATTCCGCAACAGTTTCCCCGACAATCCGTTACAGCCTGAAGTGACCAAAAAGATCGCCTATGTCTATAAGGAAAACAACCAGCTTTCTCTGGCTGCTAATGAATATGAACGCATCGAAAGGGAATCCAAGGACGATGATATCAGACGGGATGCCCTCCAGGTTGCAGCGGAGTTGCATGAAAAGGAAGGCAACAGCGTTCGCGCGCTCGAGGTTTACAAGCGTTATGTGGGATATTTCCCACAACCCTTGGAACTCAACCTGGAGGCGCGCAACAAGATCGCCGAAATCCTCAAGGCGCAGAGCGACCGTACGGCCTATTTGGAAGAATTGGGACATATCGTGACCATCGACGCCTCCGCAGGCAGCGCCCGCACCCCAAGGACACATTATCTGGCTGGAAGTGCAGCCCTAGTGCTGGCTGAAAACACATATGAAACGTTTTTGGCGGTCAAGCTGGTTAATCCGTTAAAGGACAATCTGCAAAAAAAGCAGGGCCTGATGAAAAAAGCAATCAATCGCTTCAACAGCCTCGTGGACTACGAGTCGGGGGAGCTTACCGCAGCGGCCACATTCTATCTGGCCGAGATATACTCCCACTTCAGCAAGGCCCTGATGACCTCGGAACGCCCTGTGCTAACCTTTGATTATTACAGGGTAAAACCTGGCGACAACCTTTCTACAATTGCTAAACGATACAACATCGATGTCACAAGGATTGCCCGCGAAAACAATTTAAATAAATCAAATTTCATCGTTGCAGGAAAAAAACTTAAAATACCTCGAGGTTTGTACCCCTTGGAGCTTGAACAGTACGAACTGGCCATCGAAGAGCAGGCCTATCCCTTCGAGGAGAAGGCCATCAAAGTCCATCAAAGCAATCTCGCCCTGATCACCAAGGGCGTCTATAATGAGTGGATCGACAAGAGTCTGCAAAAATTGACCAAATTAGTACCTGCTCGTTATGACAAGCCGGAAGAAGCCAGCGGCATCGTCAGTTCGCTGGAAACTTACATATATGCGATCGAAAGGCCAGCAATGCCGGCGTCCAAACTTGCGGAACCTGGTCAGGTCGAAAAACCCGAGTCTATTACGAAGTCAGAATCTCCGGAACCTGCACAGGTCGATGAATTTGGATCTGTTGAAGCTTCCGAACCCATAGTGCCTGCACAGGTCGATAACCCTCAATCTGTTACGAAAGTCGAGCCAGCAGCGCCAGCCCAGGTCGATGAACCCGGGCCTGTTACAAAAGTCGAGCCAGAAGAGGCTGAACAGGTCAAAGAACTCGGATCTGTTGGGGCATCCGAGCCTGTCGAATCTTCACAGGGCGGTCACAGGGAGATCCCCCCTATAACAGGACGGGTCGAGCGATGAGGAGGTAAGAGATGCAGACCATGAATATAAAAATTTTGCGAAGGTTAAAAAAACGAACATACCCCGGATTCGTGCTTCTGGTGATAGTGCTGGCGGTTTTTATCGGTTGTGCAACCGATGGAAAGGTCAAGCCGGCTCCAATTGTTCAGGAACCTTCCTTGGCTATTGGGCCCACAGTGGCAAGACTTGAGGATGGCCGGCAAGGGTTCATCATCACGGAAGTTCCCCAAATGGATGAGGCCTCTCGAAAAGATTTCGAGCGCGCCATCGCCATGATGAAAGACCAGGACTATGGTCAGGCAATCGATATTCTGGAAAAAATCATCGAAAAGTCTCCGGGCGTCACGGCGCCATATATCGACATTGCCATTGCCTATCGGCTCATCGGAAAATCGGAGAAGGCAGAGGAGCATCTTAAAGCCGCATTGCAACTGGTTCCCGATCATCCGGTGGCAAGTAATGAATATGGTTTGTTGTGTCGCAAAGCCGGGCGATTTGCCGACGCCCGGGCGATTTATGAGAATGCCATCGCGCGCTTTCCGGGCTATTATCCTTTGCACAGAAATCTCGGGATTCTCTGCGATCTGTATCTGGATGATCCGGCAGGTGCCCTTGAACATTACGAGATTTACAGTGAGGCCAAGCCGGAAGATAAACAGGTCAAAGTGTGGATTGCGGATTTGCGCGCCCGGCTTGAGCGCAATTAAAGGGGGAAGAGGATGTATCGCAAATTAATTTTATGTCTGTATATCGTGCTGTTTTCGGCCGCTTTGGTCCTGGCTCAGGATGTGAAGGATGTGAATAACGCCAAACAATCCCAAGCCAAGGAGCTGTCTGGTATGTCTATTGTCGGTAACGATGAAGCCCCGAAGTCCCTTTATATCGTTCCTTGGAAAAGCTCTGAACTTGGAGGGGAGACCCGCTTGGACATGATGTTGAATGAGGACGATGTGCCGGTGGACCGGGATGTTTTCAAGCGGCAGCTAGAATTTTATCAAGTCAGCACTACGAAATAACTTTGCTGTCTTGTTTGTAAGAAAGGAGGAAAAAGATGGGATTCTATTCAATAGTGGCGTTCTTCCAAAAGGGTGGGTTGTTCATGTACCCTATTCTGTTCGTGTTTGCGGTTGGCATGGCCATCGCGTTTGAGCGCTGGGTCCAGTTGAGCCGCATCAGGAGCGCCAACCAAAAAGCGTGGGATCAGTTGAATCCGGTGCTTGTCAAGGGAGAGTTCGACAAAGCCCGGAAAATGGTAAATAAGGACAAATCCAACATGGCGCAAATGCTGGGAATGGGATTGGCTCGCCAGGGTGCGGTTCGGCGTCGTGATGACATCGAAATCGCCATGGAAGAGAGCATGATGGAGATCATCCCTCAGCTGGAAAAGCGGACGCCGTATATAGCGCTGTTCTCGAATATCGCTACATTGCTGGGACTGCTCGGCACCATCATGGGGCTGATCCAGGCCTTTACCGCGGTTGCCAATGCAAACCCTGCGGAGAAGGCCGACCTGCTCTCCGCCAGTATCTCGGTGGCCATGAACACCACAGCCTTTGGGCTGATGTCCGCGATTCCGCTTCTGCTTCTCCATGCCAAGCTGACGTCGACCGCGGGTCATATTATAGACAGCCTGGAGATGGCATCGGTCAAGACGCTGAATACGATCTCCAATTTCGCCAAGCGCCAATTCGAGAGAGGAACTGATCATGACCATACGATATCGCAATAGAAGGAGAAAAGAGGAGGCACCCGGGTTGGATATTACGAGCTTCTTGAATCTGATGGTGGTGCTCATACCTTTTTTGCTCATCAGTGCCGTCTTTTCGCGCGTTACGATCATGGAACTCAACGTTCCGACCACCGCAGGGGGATCGATTTCGAAGACACGTAATTTCGCTATCGAGGTGATTGTCCGTAAGAAAGGATTTGAGATCGCCAACGGTTCTTCCGTGGAGGCTGCAATTCCGAAAAAGGACGATCAATACGATATGCAGATGCTGTATGAAATGCTAAAGCGCCTGAAGGCTCGGTACCCGGAGAAGGATGACGCGACCGTCTTGATGGAACCGGATATCGAATACGATTATCTGATTCAGATCATGGATGCGGTACGCGGCGCTGAAGAGCATGTGGAAGGGAGCGATGAGGTTAAGTATATGGTTCTCTTCCCAAACATATCAATAGGAGACGCACCATGAGAAACAGCAGACGAATGAAACGGATGGGGCGTAACAAAAGAAAGGTTACAGGTCTGAACCTGACACCGCTCATGGATGTTTTTACCATTCTGGTGTTCTTTCTGCTTTTCCATTCTGGCGGTGGCGATATTCTGGAAACGCCCAAACAGATCAAGCTGCCCGATTCCGTTGTCGAGACCAAGCCGAGGGAGACAGTTGTGATCATGGTCAGTCCGGAAGTGGTCGTTGTTCAGGGAGAAGCCGTGGTCAACACTCCCGAGCTTCTTGATGACAGTGTCAGAATGGTTGCTGGAATTACAGAACGGCTGGAGCAGCTTGAACGCAATATTATCGGGATAAGCACCAAGGCAGTTGCTGAAGGCAAGGAAATCACCATCCTTGCAGACAAGACGATTCCATTCAAGGTGCTTAAAAAAATAATGTCAACCTGCACGGGTTCTGGATACGGAAGGATTTCTCTCGCCGTCATTCAGAAGGCCGAACAGGGCTAGTGGGGATGCCGTGAAACCATCCATATTAGAATCAGAATTGGCGCCTTTGAACACGCAGATCGAGAAAGTTGAGCAAAAACGCGAGGCGCTCGAGAGTGAGTTGCGAGTTGTAGAGGCAGAAATCAACAAGTTTTCCGCCGATAGACAGCGATTCGATGCGTTGCAGGATGTCTGCAATGCACTCGACAAGTTGAGTGAACTAAAAGCGGATGAACTTTTTTGGGAAGGGATCCCGGAGGCCAAGGATGCCGCCGGGCATGTGGAACAGGTGCGAAGTCGTGTTGCCCGCTTCGAAGGAGAGATCAGCGGAATTCTGGAAAAACAGGCATCATACCAGGAACAGATCAACCAATGTCTCGACGAACTGCAGATACTCGATGAAGAAGTACGTGATGCATATGACCGTGAAGAACGGCGCAAGGAAGAGTTCGTCGTAGAACGGGAGATTTCAACCGTTCCTTATCGCGCGATTATCATGCCCTGGACCAAGGAGGCTGAGAGTGAAAGTCGCTTCCGTCGCGCCATTCTCGTGGCGCTCATCTTATGCTTTGTTTTTGGTGCTCCCATTCCCTTGATAAAAATACCGATACCGGATCGCTCGGACACCGTAGTCGAGATTCCTAAACGATTGGTCCAGCTGGTCAAGGAAGATCTGCCTAAGCCGGCGCCGGTGAAAAAGCCGGTGCCCAAACAGGCGAAAGAAAAGCCAAAACCTACGCCTGATAAGCAGCATAAACCGGATAAAGAGCCAAAAGGCGGGGGTCCTGCGAAAAAACAGACGAAGCTGGCCACTGCTAAAGGTGGTGGAGCGGCGGCGGCGCGTAAAAAAGCTAACCACGTCGGTGTTCTTAAGTTTAAGGACGCTTTTGCGGGTCTGATGAACGAAACTCCTGTCGCGAAACTTGGCACCGAGGCCCGTCTGAGCAATAAAAGTTTTCGGGTGAAAGGACAGGCCGTGGCCCAGCGTTCGCTAGTGGCCATACAGGGGAAAGGCGGTTCCAGTGGCGGTATCAGTAATTTCGGTGTCAGCCGAAATATCGGAAACGGCAATGTCGGTCGGCTCGGTGGTGGTGGAGGAAGCGGTATCGGTGATGGCACCGGCAGCGGCGTAGGCTTTGTGCGAGTAGAAAGTGCCATTGCGGGCTTGGAGGAATCGTCCAGACCACTAAGTGATGGACTTGCTGCGGGACGTACTGACGAAGAAATCCAAATCGTATTCGATCGGTACAAGGCAGCGCTATATCGGATATATAACAGGGAATTGCGCAAGGACCCGACACTGCGCGGAAAGATATTGATGCGAATCAGTATCGAAACAAATGGTTCGGTGTCCATGTGTAAGGTGGAGTCTACTGATCTGGCTTCACCCGAACTGGTGGCCAACATCGTTGAACGCATCAAGAGGTTCAACTTTGGCTCGAAAGAAGGCGTGCCGAAAATAACCATCTTGTATCCAATCGACTTTTTGCCCGCTGGCTAAAAAGGTCTCGGGCTGAAACGCCGATGATGGTCGATGGGTTGATTCATAGATTGAGTGGATCAGCAGTAGGTGGGCCGAAATAACGATTTAACGATATAATTGTTTAACGAAATTTCAGGAGGAAAATAATGGGCGTTTATTCAATTGTGGCATTTTTTCAGAAAGGCGGATTGTTTATGTACCCTATTCTGCTCGTGTTTGTGGCCGGCATGGCCATTGCGGTCGAGCGGTGGTTTCAGTTGAGCCAGATCCGGGACGGCAATCGCAAAATGTGGAACTTGCTGCATCCGTTACTGACTAAGGGTGATTTCGATAAAGCGCAGGCGATGATAAAAAAGGACAAATCCGCCATTTCGCAAATGCTGGGAATGGGACTGGCGCGTTTGGGTGCGGTGCGGCGTCGTGAAGACATTGAAATCTCCATGGAAGAGAGCATGATGGAGATCATCCCTCAGTTGGAGAAGCGCACGCCATACGTGGCGCTGCTCTCGAATATTGCTACATTGCTGGGGCTGCTCGGCACCATCATGGGGCTGATCGAGGCCTTTACTGCGGTTGCCAATGCGAACCCCGCCGAGAAAGCAGACTTGCTCTCTGCCAGTATCTCGGTGGCTATGAACACCACGGCTTTCGGGCTGATGTCCGCGATCCCGCTTCTGCTTTTTCATGCCAAACTGACGTCGACCGCGGGTCAAATAGTGGACAGCCTGGAGATGGCATCGGTCAAAGCACTGAACAGCATCTCCTATTTCAATAGGCGCCACTTGGAAAGAAAACAAGAGTTTTCGGGTGAAAGCCAGTAGGTTTCCATTCGGAAAACCTGGGGTTGTTAACGACTCTCTATGGTTTGTTAACAGCGCGGTATGGAAACTCATGCTTTAAAAGGCGGGGTTTCTAAACTCCGTAAAGGGGACTTGCATTCCCCTTGCCCCCACAGAATACCCCATCGTTTTTGGTGGGGTATTTTGTGGAGACATTAATTAACTATCTGTCAACATCTAAAAAAAGGAGCGCATAAAATGAGTAAAAAAGTATGGTTGTCCATTTCTTTTGTAGTGATCTTATCTGTCATGTTCTTCACGGTTTCGTGTGCAAAAAAGGTGGTGCAAAACGAGCCGGAACCGGTGACCCAATCGGAAGTTTCAAAGGCACCGGACAGATCCGCTATGGAAGCCGAGCAGGCCAAACGGTTGCAAGAAGATCGACTTCGAGCTGAAGAGGCTGCTCGTGAAGCTGCCGAAAAGGCATTTGTCAACGAGAATATCCACTTTGGTTTCGACAGCTTTGTATTATCGGACCAGGCTCAGCAGATTTTAAACAGCAAGGCCGATTATCTTCGCGATAATTCAAGTGTTACCGTTACTGTAGAAGGCCATTGCGATGATCGAGGAACCGATGCATACAATATCGCCTTAGGTGAACGACGCGCTGATTCGGTCAAAAATTTTCTCGTCAATCTGGGTATCACCGCAAATCGACTGAATACCGTTAGTTTTGGTGAAGAACGACCCATCGCCATAGGGCAAGATGAAGCTTCTTGGGCCAAGAATCGTAGAGCCCAATTCGTGGTCAACTGATTTAGGATGATCGCAAATTTCAAAAACAACATCGGTGAGAAAGATAAAAAATTATGAAAAATCTTAAGACAGATTGAAAATCTCTGTGTCGGGAGTTCTATTCTGCCTCTCGGTTCCTAAACGACTTTATTTTTAAGGGGTTATCCACAATTATGGCTTAACCCCTCCTTTTTTCCATGCAAAACGTTCTTAAATAGAGTAAATGACGCCTTCATGGGGTTGTGTCGTTATACATATGCCAAATGATTATAATGTCGATATACTATCAATTAACTTGTCAAACTATTTTCTTTGCAGGCATGATGTTTTTTGTTATAAAAATTTCGTGAATGAAAAAAGATGTTCGCGACAAGAATTGATCCCGCGATATTATGGGCATTGAAGCATCTTAGCATTGACGTTGAAAAGCCTATCCCTGACCTTACTCAAGAAGCCTTCAGGGACCTTCTCAAAAAATACAAAACAAATGACAAGAAATAGGAACTTTTTCTATGGCAAATAAAGATGGGATATTTAACATATATGAAGTCAACTCACTTTTGTTCCAACTCATTTCTTACATGTCAGAAACCGAAAGACGAAAACTTCAGGCCGCATTAATGGCTAAAGCAAAAAATGGAAAAGACCTATCGTCATTGATTACGAATATATCCGAATCAAAAAGGTGTGAACTTTTGGGAAAGCTGACAAATTGGTATCTCTCAAAGCATTCGGAGTTTAAAGGGTGCTCCAAACATACCGAGTTAAGGGGGTATCCTCGAAAACCTTTTACAATTCCTGTTGAGCTCACAAAAAACGGTTTTACATTTATGTGTTTGACTCAAAATATTAGCCATTCCGGTGTTTTTATTCATACTGATTTTAGCTTTCATATTGATCAGCAAATTACCATGATTTTATCGCCTACCAAAATCGAAAAAGATATCACTGTCGGTGGTAAAATTGCAAGAGTCGATTCAAAAGGAATTGGTGTGAAATTCGATGAGCTTATACCTGATTTTTCACACAACTTTTCATAAATACAGCTTGTATCAAATATAATAAAAGATTTCTTGCCCAGACAATTGGATTATTGCAATTTCCAAAATGACGTTCCGTTTCGACCGCAGTATAATTCCGTTTCCTTCGGCAAGAACTCGCAAATTAAACCGCCTAAAAGCGAACTGGGTCAAGATGTTAAGATTATGCTGCGGGAGTATGAAAATGATCAATAATTTTAACTACCTCTATGCTGTTCGCTTTAACGCGCTCTAACTTGCTCAAACAGCTTCCCGATGGACACGGAATCATACTGCGGCTTACCGAAATCGTGACCGTGCGTCATTTTTAATAGATTCCGGTATCTTAATTGATATGACCTACAATATAGGTTATTTTGCCGGTTTAAGTTCGAAGAGGCCCGAGGTAAGCTGTTTTGCAAGATGACGGATATGCCGGTGGTCAGTTCCGCAGCAGCCCCCCAGAATCTTCATACCGAAATCCCCGTGTAAGCAAGAGACGGATTGGCCGAAAGTTTCCGGCTCTTCTTCCACTAGCCCGGCACTGTTATCCAATTCTTCAGGGTTGAGCGCCGCCGTATTGGCCAGAAGACCAACAACCCGCGCCCTGACGACTGAAGATGAATTGACTTCATGCAAAATGGCAGACTTGAAGATGGAAGCATGAGTGCAATTAACCAGATAAGCCATTGGTTTTGGGATAACTGCGTCATCGATGGCGATGATGGCGTCTTTTAGTGGTGTACCGTCAAGAAGCTTGCCTTCAGGTCGAACTACGAAACTGACGATATACGGCTTGCCGGTAACTGCCAGCGCCGACGCCAGTCCGGACGCCTCGCTGAAAGCCGGAAGAGTGGCGGCAAGGAGGAAATCCACGCCGGCTTCCGCCAGCTTCATGGCCTGCCAAGTATGGAACTCAAACGCAACATCGGCCTCAAGTGCTTCCTTTGGATTATAGGCATTTCCCTGGCAGCTCAGTAAGCCACAGATGACAACTTTCCGTGCATACACACCGAAGCTTTTCCGCAAGGCATCGAGAAACCGGAAATTGTCGCCGTTCACATCCTTTCCCTCATAACCGGCGGCGGAGATACGTTCCCGACCGGCTCGCCATGTAGGGGTGGAAAGGAGGAGAGGTAAATCATACTTAAAGCCAATGTCAAGGTACTGCCGATAGATGGTTTCAAGAGCTGAACGTTTTTCTTGGTCATAGATAAAAGCTGAATTCACGATAAAAGGATCGAGTTCAAAATCGTTGTTACGGCGCAGCCGCTCGATGACGGCGCCCTCTCCAAGGATGATCGGGGACTGCTCAAAAAATTTCAGGAAAGGTGTCGGATTCATTTTTTCTCCGTTTTTTTATTCTATTTTCTTTGAGGTATCGGGGAGTTTTTCTAAACAACCGCTGCATGGATAATCTTTTTTTAAACCGCATGATCACGCCAGAGACGGATAAAACTCGTGGCAAGGGATCATAAAGAAAAAACAGGGAATTTTCTTTGAAACTTGTATCTATCGAGAACGTTTTGCAACCATGGCGGTGACGATGGCAGAAAACACCTCTACATTGTGCTGATTGAAAAGAGATGCCGAAGTTCGAACAATTCCCCGATCTTGTTTGGACCTGGACTCGTGCTTTTCAAGGCATGTAAAACAGCAGGAGAGCGTGTCGTCCGGGCGAACAGGATGGCGCATATGAAGTTCATCAAAACCCAGTGCCGCCATCGACGCGGTACGTCTGTTGCCATGTGTTCCAAACCACGAAAGAATAGAAAAGATATGAGCGGAACAGGCAACGAGTCCTCCAAAGACGGACGATATTGCCGCTGCTTCGTCAATATGAAAAGATCGTGGGTCCCAGTGCCGGGCAAATTCGATGATCTCTTCTTTTTTAACCTGGTATTTTAGAGATTTGATCCTTTTTTGCCCCACTTCGATATCTTCGAAATACATGATGTTCATTAGAAACGCGCTCCCTATTTATCTTTCCCATCGGTTGCCGCCGACTTTTTTTAAATCAATATACTGAACCGTTCCCCGCCCACCGATAAAAGATGTAAGAAGCCAGCTCACCAAACTGATCAAAAGTGATCCAAAAACAGCCGACCAGAATCCGTAAACCTCAAATCCGGATATCACACCGGAAACCATCATGAGGACGATGGCATTGATGACAAAGGTAAAAAGCCCCAGGCTCAGGATATTCACCGGAAGTGTCAATATTAACAGTATGGGCCGAAAAAAAGCATTCAATATTCCCAGAATAGCAGCAGCAAAGAATGCGGATAAAAAACCGCTGACCTGTATTCCATCAATCAGATATGATGTTGCGATGATTGCAAAGGTCAGGATCAACCACCTCAGAAAAATTCCTTTCATTGTTTGTCTCCTTAATCGGTGGTATAAAATGTTAATCTTCTAACTTCGCAGTTTTTTCGCCAATTCGGCCACTCTCTGGCCCAGCTTCATCCCGTTTTCCAGACTTCCACTGTCCGGTGCACCCACACAGGCCGTACCGAAGTGCCCGGTGGCGGCCATGGGATCCCCCACAATCACCATGCCGTAAATCAACATAACCTGAATAATGGACACCATGGTGGTTTCCTTGCCGCCCGAAGGATCTGCGGATGTTGCAAATGCGGCGCCGATCTTGCCTTCCATCTTTTTACGCACACCTACAAATTCGTCGAAGATTTTTTTGAGTTGGGCTGCCATGACGCCGAAATAGACGGGAGATCCGGCGATGATGCCGTCCGATGACACAAAATCCTCTTTGGTGACGTCATCGGTATGTTTCAACACCCCCACCATGCCGTCGACACTTTCAACTCCCTTTAGAATGGCTTCGGCCAGTTTTTTGGTGTTGCCGCCTTTTGAAAAATAAAGAATCAGAATCTGCATGTAAAGCCTCCTTAACATGTTAAATGAAACCCGGCACAAACATTTTCACCTTGTTTAAAGAGCCGGTTGAACGTTTTTATTGCTTTTGATGTTTTTTCTTCGATTAAGTCGATATCGTTTTGCTTTAGAAATTCACATAACGATCGAGTTGATTTCATCATACCGGGCTTGCCCTTGCCCAGCACCAGAATCTTGGGGTTTGCATCAAGAAAGTCCTGAATGTCATCAATGTTCACCCGGTGACCACTTTTGCGCCACCAGGTGGGGATCACTTTGCCTTGAATAATTTTAATATCATTCGTATAGGTGATTCCATTGACCACTATATTTCCAAAGGAGAAGTTTTCAATCATCATATACCTTCCAATAGGGCTTTTCATGTTCCCAATTGTCGAGTATTTCCTTAGGTGGTGGAACGACGATGGCCTTGCATTCGGCGGTGAGGGTTCCGTCGGGAAGGCGGATCTCTCCGGCAACCTGAGCCCGGCTCGCGGTCTGCTTGACCACCCAGCCGATAACCGTCAGCGGCGTATTGGTCGGTGTCGGTCGACGGAAGGTCACTTCCAATTTCAGCGCAACCATTAACGCATCTTCACCGGAGTTCAGCATCACCGAACGCCCGGCTGTTTCATCCAGTATTGCCGAAACGATCCCGCCGTGGACCACTCCGGGATAGCCGTTGAAATGATCCGGAACCACTACGG
>Ga0210064_1000229_pt1 | contig 27132 bp, 28 predicted proteins | sample Muzzi_CordC_D2_FD_185531 | JGI IMG/M metagenome (GOLD analysis project Ga0210064, IMG submission 185531) | Wetland microbial communities from San Francisco Bay, California, USA, that impact long-term carbon sequestration - Muzzi_CordC_D2 (SPAdes) | ecosystem: Environmental > Aquatic > Marine >... | reverse complement strand
CGCGGCTTCCCGCTGTGTTCCGAACCCTTTGCAGAAATCGCCGCGCAGCTGGGTGTTGCCGAGGCGGAGGTCATCACGACCCTGGAATCGCTGCAGCGGCGTGGTTTTGTCAGCCGTGTCGGGCCGGTGTTTGCGCCGCAGCGTGCGGGCGCCAGTACCCTGGCCGCGCTGGCGGTTCCGGAAGACAGGCTGGAATCGGTCGCCGACCTTGTCAGCGCGTTTCCGGAAGTCAATCATAACTACCAGCGCGACCATGCCTGGAATCTCTGGTTCGTCGTCACGGCGCCGGACCCGCAGCGCGTGGAGCAAGTGCTTGCGGATATCGAGTCTGCAACCGGCTTCGCCGTGCTGAATCTGCCGCTGGAACGTGCTTTCTACATTGATCTGGGATTCCCGCTATGGTGTTGACCGATACAGATCGCGAGCTGATTGCAGCCATCCAGCAGGGCCTGCCCCTGGTGTCCCGCCCCTATGCGCTGGTTGCTGCACAGCTGGGTATGGGTGAAGCGGAAGTCATCGCGCGGCTGACTGAACTGCAGGACGCCGGTATGATCAAGCGCATGGGCGTTGTCGTCAGGCACCGGGCGCTGGGTTACCGCGCCAATGCCATGGTGGTGTGGGACGTGCCGGACAGTGAGCTGGAGCGCATCGGACGGCTGCTGGCGGCCGAGACCTGTGTGACACTGTGTTACCAGCGCCCGCGGCGCCTGCCGGACTGGCCGTATAACCTGTTCTGCATGATCCACGGGCGCGAGCGCGATATCGTGCTGCGGCGGCTGGCGCAAATCATCGAGTTTCACGGTTTGCAGGCGCTTCGGCACAGCGTGCTGTTCAGCAGCCGCAGTTTCAAGCAGCGCGGTGCACATTATGCGGACACGGCACCGGGCCTGCCGGCCAGGCGGCAGTCTTATGGATGACATCGACCGCAGACTGGTAAACCACCTGCAGGACGGGCTGCCCGTGACCCGGCGGCCGTTCGACGCAATCGCGCATGAACTCGGGCTTGAAGCATCTGCAGTGCTGGAGCGCCTCCGCTGCCTGCTGGAAACCGGGACGCTGTCGCGTTTTGGCCCGATGTACAATGCGGAGCAACTGGGTGGCGCATTGAGCCTGTGCGCCATGCAGGTACCCGAGGTGCAGTTTGAGCGTGTCGCCGGACAGGTGAACGCCCATTCGGAAGTCGCGCACAACTATGCGCGCGATCATCAGCTGAATATGTGGTTTGTCATTGCCACGGAGGAGCCGGGACAGGCTGCCGATGTCATCTCCGTCATCGAGGGGGAGACCGGCTGCAGGGTTTACGACATGCCGAAGCAGGAAGAATTCTATATCGGGCTGAAGTTGCCCGTATGAGTGACCGGACGATGACTCAAAACCAGGATGCATACAGTACAGGTTCGGCGGCTGCCGGCGGCATGGATGCGGTGGACCGGCGGATTATCCTGGCAACCCAGGCCGGTCTGCCGCTGGCGGAGCAGCCCTACGATGTGCTGGCGAAAGAACTGGGCCTGCATGTGGATGAGGTGCTCGCCAGGATAAGGGCGATGCAGGACCGCGGTGTCATTCGCCGCATTGCGGCAGTGCCGAATCACTATGCACTGGGTTACCGGGCGAACGGGATGTCGGTCTGGAATGTGCCTGATGAGCATGTCCGTGCAATCGGCAGGGAGGTGGGCGCGCTGGATTATGTGAGCCACTGCTATCTGCGCCCGCGCCACCTGCCGTTGTGGCCCTACAACCTGTTCGCCATGGTTCACGGCAAAACGCGTGAGCAGGTGGCGGCCCGGGTCGAGGCTATTGCTACACTACTGGGTGAGCATTGCCGCGGCCACGAGGTGCTGTACAGCACGCGGATACTCAAGAAGACCGGGTTGCGGATCAAGGACGATTGATGAACTATTAATGCTGCAGAGACTCTGAGGTAACAGGACAGGTCTCTACATGTTTTCCGTCGTCTTCGTGGCCGGTCCATTTTCCCGGGAGGCAAAACAGGTCCGTTATGTTCCGAATCTCTAACTACATGCGTGAACTGGTTCAGCCGACGCCGCTGGGTCCGGTACGCAAGCCTTCCGGACCGGTCGTCATCTGGAACCTGATCCGGCGCTGCAACCTGACTTGCAAGCATTGCTATTCCATTTCGGCGGACATCGACTTCAAGGGTGAACTGGATACCGGCGAGGTCTTTGCGGTTATGGATGATCTGAAGGGTTTTGGCGTGCCGGTGCTGATTCTCTCGGGTGGCGAGCCACTGCTGCGCCCGGATATTTTCGATATCTCGCGACACGCCAGGGACATGGGGTTCTATGTTGGCCTGTCAACCAATGGCACCCTGATCGATGCGAGCAATATCGATGCGATCGCCGAGGTCGGCTATGACTATGTTGGTATCAGTATCGATGGCACGCGAGAGACCCATGACCTGTTTCGCCGCAAACCGGGTGCGTTTGACGCATCCATGGCGGGAATCAGGCTGTGCCGGGAACGCGATATCAAGGTCGGGCTACGGTTTACCATGACCGAGGACAACGCGGCCGAACTGCCCGATATGCTGCGACTGATGCAGGATGAGGACGTTAACAAGTTCTACCTGTCGCACCTGAATTATGCCGGCCGGGGCAACCGCAATCGTGACAGTGACGTGCAGCATGCCATCACCCGCGACGCCATGGACCTGCTGTTTGCAACGGCACTGGATCACGCGCAGCGGGCGGACGGGCTGGAGTTCGTGACCGGTAACAATGATGCTGACGGGGTTTACCTGATACGGTGGGTCCGGCGGCATTACCCCGAAATGGAGGGTCACCTCGCCGCAAAACTGGAACAGTGGGGCGGCAACAGCTCCGGTGTCAATATCGCCAATATCGATAATCTCGGGGATGTTCACCCGGACACATTCTGGTGGCATTACAGCCTGGGAAATGTCCGGCAGCGTCCATTCTCGGAAATATGGCAGGACACTTCCGACCCGATCATGGCGGGGCTGAAAGCAACGCCCAGGCGCATTAAAGGTCGTTGCGGATCATGCCGTTACTTTAACGTCTGTGGAGGTAATACCCGGGTGCGGGCACTGCAGTTGACCGGTGATCCATGGGCGGAAGACCCTGCCTGCTATTTGACTGATGAGGAAATTAAGCCTATTAATAGTCACACGGACGAATATGACTATTCACTGATGAATGGATAAATGCCCGATGTCAACCCCGTAAGCAGGTGGTGGTAGCCAAGTGAACGACAAAATAATAAATCTCGACAAGTCGGATCCCGAAAAAGGTGCTGACAAGAAGTCCGTTCAGGGCGGATTTGGTGACGGTGATTCCATGGATCGTTTTGTCAGTGTCTTTGAAGCCAGCGCGCGGCGCTGGGAACTGATCGTCTACCCCGCCATGCTGGCATTTGTGGTACTCGCCGCGTACGGCTTCTTCCTGATTTATACCCTGAGCAAGGATATCCATTCACTGGCGCTGGGTATGGACCCCGAGATGGGCAAACACCTGAGCCATATTTCCCAGAGCGTCATTTATCTTTCCGAGAACGTACGCACCATGACGCGCCGTGTCTACCATATGTCCGAGTCCGTTGAGGAAATGTCCAGCAAGATGGATTCCCTCGATAACCTGGATCCCATGCTCACCAGCATGCAGGGCATGACCGACTCGATGTACAACATGAATCACAGCATGCAGCTCATGACCGTCAATACCGATGCCATGCGCCATGAAATGGGGGGTATGGGTGACAGCATGCGTCCGATGGGGCGCATGAACAACTTTATGCCGTGGTAACACGGTTTTCCCCGCGCAAGTTCTATCTTGCTGCAATTCTCGCCTGGGTAATCACCGCCGCCGTATTTCCGGTCTGCGCTGATACGCCGCACTATTACACCGAGTTCAATGCCGGCCTGAATCCCTGGCGGGCATCTGAAGAAAAGAACTTCGAGGAGGTCTTCAAGAACTACGAGTTTTTCACCATCGTTTATTCGAACGATGGCTCGGACCTGGAGGTGTCACACTACATCAAGGGCGCTGTGGCAGACGTCAGTCGCTGGCGGCTGCAGTCGAATGGTTCGTTGCTGGCGCTTGACAGCACCGGGCCGGCTGCTGGTGAAGCAGGTCCGGAGGCCGGGCGCCTGTATTTGCAGCACTGTGCAAACTGCCATGGCGTGGACAGGCTGGGTATTGCCGGCCCCGCATTGCTGCCGGAGAATCTTGGTCGCCTGCCCAGGACGGAGGCAGTGAAAGTCATCAGGGACGGCCGCCCCGCCACGCAGATGCCGCCGTTCGGTAAACAGCTTGATGCGGATGCGATCGATGCTCTGGCGGACTTCATTTTCACGCCGCCTGAGGTGGCGCCTTCATGGAACAGCGAATCTATCCGTGCCTCGCACGTTCTGTTGCATGCCCCCGGCAGCCTGCCGGACAAGCCGAAATTCACCGCGGACCCGCTGAATCTGTTCATGGTCGTCGAGGCCGGTGACCATCATGTCACGGTACTCGATGGTGACAGACTGGAGCCCGTTTACCGTTTTGCCAGCCGCTATGCCCTGCACGGCGGACTGAAATATTCGCCGGATGGCCGATACGTGTACCTGGCATCGCGTGATGGCTGGATCAGTAAATTCGACATCTACAACCTGGCCGTTGTTGCCGAGATCCGTGTCGGTATCAATACCCGTAACGTGGCGGTATCGGGCGATGGCCGCACCGTGCTGGCAGGCAATTATCTGCCTGAAACCCTGGTGCTACTGGATGCAGCCGACCTGAGCCTGTTGCGTGTGATACCGGTCGCCGACAGCTCGGGCAAGCCTTCCCGGGTCAGTGCCGTCTACCAGGCGGAACCGCGGGCAAGTTTTATTGCGGCCCTGAAAGATGTCCCGGAGGTATGGGAGATCGAATACGACAAGCCCGACTATCCGGTGCGCAAGATACGGCTGCAGCGCATACTGGACGATTTCTTTTTCAATCAGGATTATACGCTGTTGATCGGGGCCGACCGTGCGCAAAATGGCGGGCAGGTTATCGACCTGGACAGTGGCCGTCAGGTGGCTGAATTGCCTTTGGATGGAATGCCGCATCTGGGTTCAGGCATCATCTGGGACTATCAGGGTCATCCGGTGATGGCGACACCCAACCTGAAGCAGGGTCTGGTGACGGTAATCGATATGGATACCTGGAAGGTAGTTCGGCAGCTGGAGACCCTGGGCCCGGGTTTTTTCATGCGCAGCCACGAAAACACCCCCTATGCCTGGACCGATGTATTCTTCGGGCCGAACAAGGACGTCATGCATATATTCGACAAGCGCACGCTCGAGATGGTGAAGACCATTCGGCCGGAACCCGGCAAGACCTCGGGTCATGTCGAATTTACCCGGGATGGGCGCTATGCGCTGGTCAGCCTGTGGGAGATGGACGGCGCCCTGATTGTCTATGATGCCGCCACCCTGGAGGAGGTGAAGCGGATTCCCATGAGCAAGCCCTCCGGAAAGTATAACGTTTACAACAAAATAAACCGCTCGGAAGGCACCAGCCACTGAGACCGGTGCATGGCTGGTCGGGCACTGCCTGCGCTCGCCGTCCGGAAATCGCGCGCAAGGCCGATCCGCTGTCGTTAGCGCATGGTATGCAGCGGTTAAGGTTTTGCAGGTTGAATTTTCAGCCCTGTCCGGCTGTGGGATGACACCTGAATATGCATCCGGCAGAATAATAAAACTGCGTAAGAATCCGCATGATACGGGTCCCTCCAGTGGAGGATTGTGGGCTATACTTGGAACCGCACCTGACAATTACTAGATAGAAGTCTAAAAAAGGAGAGTAGTTATGTCACTGAAAGTACTTCTTATTGCCGGATTTTCCACCTTGATGGCGCTGTCGTCGGCGCAGGCTGCAGATGAAGCCCCTGCCGCGGTCGCAAGCGAAGCTACTGCCCAAGCAGCTCCTGAAGCCACTGCCGAAGCAGCTCCCGAGGCACCTGCCCAAGCAGCTCCTGAAGCTACTGCCGAAGCAGCTCCTGAGGCACCTGCCGCTGAGCCGAGTCCGATGGAGGAGCGCATCCGGGCCTATCGTGAGGCCTTTGACCAGCGCCATGCGGAAATGGAACAACGTCGCGAAGAGGCAAGGCAGCGGCATGAGGAAATGCGCCGGGAGTCAGAGCAGCGGTATGAAGCCATGCGCCAGGCTCAGCCCGGCATGGTACCCCCACCGCCAGCGGCTCCTGCAGATGAGCGCATGAAGGCCTACCAGGAAGAATCCGATGCGCGTCGGGCGGAGGCGGAACAGCGCCAGGCTGAATCCAAAGCGCGCTATGAGGAACAGCGCGCTGCGCGCGAGGCCGTTTCATCAATGTCTCCGGAGGAACGCCGCGAGGCCTACCAGAAAGAGGCCGATGCGCGGCGTGCGGAAATGGAACAGCGGCGTACAGCAGCCCGGGAAAGCGTGGCGACAAGACACGAGGCAGAGCCCGAGGTATCTTCGCCCGTGGCGGATGATACGCTGAGCGAGGAATACCTGGAATGGCGTGCGCGCCGTAATGCCGAGCGTGAACTGAGGCGTGAAGCTTATCGCAAGCGCGTTGAAGAAAGAAAGCAGCGCTATAGTGAAAAACTTCAGGCCCGTGTTGAAAAGATGGAGCAGCGTGAGGCAGAGCTGGCGGCGCAGCTCGAGAAGATGCACCAGGAAGCCGATGCGAGAAGTCAGCAATTACGCGAGTATATGGATGCCATGCGGGATATGACCCCAGATGAGCGCATGGCATACATGGAAGAGCACCAGGATGAGCTGTTCGGGTCATCCCGTGAGGAGATGCCACGCGGATACCCTGGTCCTGCCCGTCCGCCCTGGACCATGCAGCAGCCATACCCTTACCCGTATCCCGCTCCCTGATGGTGTGTGCCCGGGCCTGAATCGTCCGATAGCGGTCTGATGGTTTTGATACTGCCGATCAGGCTGAAAGCTCGAAGTCTTTCAGTCTGACCGGCAGACGCCGCGATCCCCAGGTTCCCGGCGCAGCCTCAAACAAGCCACTGCAGGGCGCGCCGCAACTGCTGCAGTTACCCTGCGCATCCAGCTTCCATTGCGTGATGTTGTACTGAACGCGCCCGATCAGCTTCTCGCCACAGCTGTGGCAGTAGGTACTGCCGCCGGCCTCGTCGATGACATTGCCGGTATACGCGTAGCGAACGCCGTTGCGCATGGCGATCTCGCGTGCCCGTGTCAGGGTGGCTGCAGGGGTGGGTGGTCTGTCGAGCATCTTCCAGTCCGGGTGAAAGGCGGTAAAGTGCATCGGAACCTCGCTTCCGAGTTCGCTGACGACCCAGCGTGTCATTGCTTCCAGTTCCGCTTCCGAATCGTTTTCTCCCGGGATCAGCAGGGTGGTCAGTTCAAGCCAGACGTCTGTTTCGTGCCGCAGATACTGTAATGTCTCCAGTACCGGCTGCAGGTGGGCACCGGTTATCTTCCAGTAGAAGTCTTCGCTGAATGCCTTCAGGTCGACATTGGCGGCATCGATGTGCCTGAAGAACGCCTTCCGCGGTTCTTCACAGATATAACCTGCTGTTACAGCAACCGTTTTTATGTCCAATTCATGACAGGCGATGGCAGTATCAATGGCGTATTCCATGAAAATGACGGGGTCATTATAGGTAAACGCCACGCTGCGGCAATCCAGCTGGCGGGCAACGCGTGCGATGGCTCCCGGGCTGGCGGTATCCGCCAGCGTGTCTAATTCACGGGATTTACTGATGTCCCAGTTTTGGCAGAATTTACATGCCAGATTGCAACCTGCGGTACCGAAGGACAATACCGGCGTTCCGGGCAGAAAATGATTCAAGGGCTTCTTTTCGACCGGATCGACACAATAGCCGCTGGATCTGCCATAGGTCGTAAGAACAATCTTCCCCTTGCGGTTTTCCCGGACAAAGCAAAGACCCGCCTGACCTTCATGCAATTTGCAGGCACGCGGACATACATCACACATGACACGGTTATCATCCAGTGTATGCCAGTATCGCGTCGGGGCGATACCCGTCGCATTGCCTGCTGTCCCGGCCCGGTTGTCTGATTTCTGGTTCATTGCATGGTAGTGAAATATCAGTGGTATAGCCGCTGAATTGCCGGGTACCGCCCGATGGCGATACCCGGCACTATTTCCGGTCAGCTATTCCACAGTCAGCTTTTTACGCGAGGTCTTTTCCACTTTCGGAAGTGTCAGTTCAAGCACGCCATCCTTGAATGTGGCCCTGGCACTTTCCCCGTCCACGGTATGCGGTAATGCAACCGTGCGCTGGTATTCGCCATAACTCATTTCACGGCGGTAATAATCGCCCTTCTCTTCCTTTTCCTCGTGACTGGTCTGTGCCTTCAGCGTCACGCTGTCAGCGCTAACCGTGACATCCAGATCCTCTTTCATCACGCCGGGCAATTCTGCCCGCACAACAACTTCTGCGTCGCGGTCAATGACATCGACCTTCGGCGCTGCATTCCCGAAGACTCCAAGCGCCTCCGGATGCGGCGGCCATTCCCAGAAACCCGGGCGCAACCACCCAAATCTACCGGTTCTTTCAAGCCACCGCTCCATCTCGTCCCATGGACTCATGCCGGTTTCGGGGGTACGCTGCCTCAGCGCCTTTTCCTGTTTGCGCGGGCTCTCTTTCCTTGCCATGACATTAACCTCCTTTAGCCTGCAGCCATTCCATTCCTGCTTATTTTATAGTCCAGATTCAGCATCTTTACCTTGACTATTGTCATGCTGTGGCGAGATTCCCTGCCATGCGGTACCTGCAAGGCGATAGGTTGCGCAGGTATTGCATGCCATAATTTGTCACATGCAAACAAACCAGGGCGGTGGTGCTGCGCAACAGCGGTCCCTGCGGCGGACACTCTCCCTGCCGCTGGTCACCTTCTACGGCCTGGGCAATATTCTCGGTGCCGGCATCTATGTCCTGATCGGCAAGGTCGTCGGCGAGGCAGGCTTGCTCACCCCGCTTTCTTTTCTGCTTGCCGCCCTGCTTGCCAGCCTGACAGCATTCACCTATGCGGAATTATCAGCGAGATTCCCACTGAGTGCCGGTGAAGCTGTCTATGTGCAGGAAGGCCTGGGCATCAGGCTCTTGCCGTCAGTGGTTGGTATCTTGATAGTTCTTGCCGGGATCGTCTCAGCTGCAGCTATCATGAAAGGTTTCGCTGGCTACCTGCAGGTGTTTGTTCCGGTCCCTGCGGGTACCGCTATCCCGTTGATGCTGTTGTTGCTGGGCGGGCTTGCTGCCTGGGGTATTGCCGAGTCGGTTGCCGTTGCAGCACTGGTTACCGTGGTGGAAGTGGCCGGCCTGATGCTGATTATCGGCATTGCGGCTCCCGGTATGGGCATGCTGAATTCAGTGCTGGCGGAGGGCCTGCCGTCACTTACTGAAACCGCCGTCCTGCCAGGCATCCTGATGGGAGCTTTTCTTGCTTTTTATGCCTTTATCGGATTTGAGGATATGGTTAATGTCGCGGAGGAAGTCCGTCAGCCGGAGCGCAACCTGCCGCGTGCAATTCTGCTGGCCTTGCTGATTTCCTCCGTGTTGTATTTACTGGTTTCACTGGCGGCAATTACAAGTCTGCCGGTAGAGCGACTGGCTACTGCCGATGCGCCACTGGCCGTGCTTTATGAGACCGTAACGGGCCGGGAGCCTGTCCTGATTACCCTGATCAGCATGATTGCCGTGGTCAACGGTGCCTTGATCCAGATTATCATGGCATCCCGTGTCAGCTATGGCATGGCGAGACTGCACTGGCTGCCTGCATGCTTCGGGCGGGTGCACCCGCACACCCAAACGCCGGTCATGGCGACGATCACGGTTACTGTGCTGATACTGCTGGCTGCGTTATGGTTCCCGATTGAAGCGCTGGCGAAGGCGACCAGCTTCTTTCTGCTGATCGTGTTTGCGCTGGTGAATTTGTCATTGTGGCGGCTGAAAGGGGGTGTTGAAACCGAGCGATATGACGCATTTCATGTGCCGCGCTGGGTGCCCGCTACCGGGTTTTTCGCATCAGTGGTCTTTGTGGTGTTGCAGGCGATGCTGGAACTGGCAGGATGAAGACGCTGCTCAGGAACGTTTGGTCTTCTCCTGTTCAGCCTCGCGGGTGGTTATCCTGGATAGCAGGGACAGCTCCTCACTCAAAAGTTCCAGGATGTCATCGGCGGCTATGATGCCGATGAGTTCCCCGAGCCTGGAGATAACGGGAACGCGACGCACGCCGCGGGCGCGCATGCGCTGGGCTATATCGAAAATATTTTCATCTTCCGTCACCTTGAGCAGGGCATATGTCATGATGTCGCCGACTGTTACCTCGTTCAGGGGAATGTCTTTCGAGATGATTTCGATGACAATATCACGGTCGGTCAGGATGCCGACCGGCATTGCCTTGCCTTCACTTGTGTCGGTGACAACCAGACTGCCGACATGCTGGTCGCGCATCAGCCTTGCGGCGTCCGGAATTGACATGTCCCGTGAAGCAGTTATGACTTGGCGATTACAGAGCACTGCGGCTTGCATGACACCCTCCAGGGCCGTGTGGATTATCGGTCTATCCGTAAATCCGGATAATAATAAGCGCTAAAGTATAATTTTGCCGAATGGCGTGCCATCTTGACCCAGATCAACAGGATGGCATTCGAATGTGGCAATGATGGGGGCGTATGTGCGCAGAAATTGTCACGGGGCACCGGAGTCATGTCGACGCACTCTAAAACAGATTCGGAAGAGGGCATTTCGCTGACAACGCAGGCACTGCTGATTCAGGCGATACAGTCAGCGGCAGTATTTGATCACCCTGTGGAATCAATCGAGGTGCTGGAGACCCATATTTCATGGGTCATACTTGCCGGTGATTATGCCTACAAGTTTAAAAAGGCAGTCAATTTCGGGTTTCTCGATTTTTCGACGCTGCAGAAACGGCATTTCTACTGCCAGGAGGAATTGCGCCTGAACCGCCGTTTTGCCCGGCAGCTGTACCTCGATGTGGTGGGCATAACCGGCAGTGTAGTGGAGCCGCTTCTCAATGGCCCGGGGGAACCGCTTGAATATGCCGTAAAAATGCGCCGGTTTTCACAGGACTGCCTGTTGGGGAAACTCGCTGCCAAGCGGCAGCTGCTGCCTGAGCATGTCGACGAGATTGCCGCTTTGCTTGCCGGGATCCACAGTACTATAGATCGTGCAGGGGAGGACACGGATTTTGGCCATGCAGACGGGATCCACCACTGGGTTCTGGAGAATTTTGCCCAGATAAGGACTGCACTGCAGCCGGGGGGTGTCAATCCAGAGCTTGCCAGGCTTGAGAGCTGGTGCCAGCAGGAATTTGACACGATCAGGGCGCAGTTGGTCCTGCGCCGCAAGAACGGGTTTATCCGGGAATGTCATGGCGACCTGCACCTCGGGAATCTGGCACTGGTCGATGGCCGAATCACGCCCTTTGACTGCATCGAGTTCAATCCACAGCTGCGCTGGATTGATGTGATGAGTGAGGCGGCATTCCTGACGATGGACTTGCTGGATCGGGGCTACGCCGGGCTGGCATACCGGTTTCTGAACGATTACCTGCAGCGAACCGGGGACTATGCCGGTTTGTGCTTGCTGCGATACTACCTTGTGTACCGTGCCCTGGTGCGCGCAAAGGTGGCTGCACTGCGCCTTTCCCAGTCGGCCGCGCAAACAGACAGCTGGGCCGAAGCCCGGCGTGATTTCGATGGCTATACCAGCCTGGCTGCGAGCTGGGCAGTGACACCCACCCCGTTTATGCTGATCATGCACGGCGTCTCGGGATCCGGTAAATCATGGTATGCAGGTCAGTTGACGGAAAAGCTTGGCGCGATTCAACTGCGTTCAGATATCGAACGCAAGCGGCTCTATGGTTATCGGGCGGAAGCAAAAACCGGTTCAGGCGTACAGGCAGGCATTTACTCGCAGGTCGCCAGTGACAAGACCTATGCACACCTTGCCGGTTTGGCTGGCAGTGTGGTCGCGGGTGGGATGCCTGTTATCGTCGATGCGGCCTTCCTGAAACTGGGCGAGCGACAACGTTTTCAACGACTTGCCAAGTCACTGGGTGTGCCCTTTGGCGTACTGCACATGGAGGCCGATGAACCCACCCTCATTGCGCGCATAGAAAGGCGCCTGGAGGTCGGGACCGATCCGTCGGAAGCGGGCACCGCCGTGCTGAAGTCACAGCTTGCCACGCAGGAGCCGTTGCTGCCGTCCGAAATGGATGATGTGTTTAGCATTGAGGCGACAACCGCTGACAGCCTGGATGTGTTGGTTACCCGCATCCGGAAAAAATATTCAGCATCACCAGACCGGTAGAGGATATCCTGATTGAGCCTTGATCGACGCCGCAGGTTCGATACAACCCAATAGTGGTAACAAAAACCCGATTGCCAGCCGATACTACGGTAATCGGCTGGCAATCCCTGACACAAGCAAGGCATGTACTGGATCTCATTCAAAAATAAACAGGAAACTCCAGTCACAGGCCTGATCCTGCCTGGCGGCGGTGCTCGCAACGCCTACCAGGCTGGCGTTCTCAAGGCGATTGGTGACATGTTGCCGGAGGATGCCAGGAATCCTTTCCCTGTGATCTGTGGCTCATCATCGGGCGCCTTGAATGCGGTTTTACTGGCGAGCAGTGCGACCCGCTTTCAGGAAGGCGTTGACAGACTTTACGGCATCTGGGCTAATTTCCATGTCGGAAAAGTTTTCAGGGCGGATGCCTGGACAGCCTTTAAAAGCGCATTGAGATGGGGGCTGGCCTTCCTGCCCGGCAGGCTTGGTATCGAGCAGCCAATCTCGATTCTGGACAATACCCCCTTGCGCGGTTTGCTGGAGAGCCATATTCGATTTGCACGGATCCAGCAGGCCATCGACAGCGGCGACTTGCGTGCCGTGTCGGTGACCGCATCCGGATACACTTCCGGCCGGTCGGTTACTTTTTACCAGGGTGTTGAGGGGTTGATCCCATGGACGCGAACCCGGCGTATCGGTCAGCCCACCGAACTAACGCTTAACCATCTGATGGCGTCATCTGCCATACCGGTGCTGTTTCCCGCGGTTAAATTGAGGAATGAATATTTCGGTGATGGTTCCATGCGCCAGACGGCACCACTCAGTCCGGCCCTGCACATGGGCGCAAACCGCCTGCTGATCATCGGTGTCAGGAACACCAGTCTGGATGAACCACCCGAAGACGGTGTCGCGATACCCTACCCGTCTTTCGGGCACATCACCGGATATATTTTCGATACCCTGTTCATGGACAGCCTGGATGCGGATATCGAACGCATGCGACGGATTAACCACACGATCACGGAAACGCGCGACAAGCGGGTTGAGTTCCATGACACTTCCTTGCGCCAGATAGACTACCTGGTTATTTCACCAAGCTGCGACATACGCGACATCGTTGCTCGATACATCGGGAATTTCCCGCGTTCGGTCCGTGCCTTGCTGAAGGGTATCGGGGCCCTGGCGCGTGAAGGCAGACCATTGATGAGTTACCTGATGTTCGATGCCCCATACTGCAAGGAACTGATGGAACTGGGATACCAGGACGGGATGGCCGCCAGGGAGCAGGTGCTGCGGTTGCTGGGGCGTGACGATCTGATCGATGAGGCGGCTGAGTGATGCGCGCCTCCTGTCCAGCTGCCCGCTGTTTGTAGCGGATTTCCCGTGGACTGCCCGGGAATGATACCCGGGCATGTTTGGTTAACGATGCAACCTGTCCTGGCGACGCCAGCGATCCACGATGTCATCGATGTCCAGATCGCTCGGTCCCGTGATCCAGTGCCGGTAAAAGTCAACGCTCGAACTGTTGGGCGGCGGGTCGGGCTTGTACAGCTGCACGCGTGTCGGGAGGGGTACGGCAAGCCCCATGATCATGGCTTCTCCCTGACCCAGCGATGAAAGAATATCAATGAAGTCGCGTTCGGCCTCGGGGACCAGGTCGCGTACGTAGTCCTGGTCATCCGGGTTTGTCAATCGCAGGCATACGAAGGTGCTGCACTGTGCCAGGACGGTTTCTGACAGTTCGTGCGGACGCTGGGTCACGACTGCGAGGCCAACGCCGTATTTACGGCCTTCCTTGGCGATTCTCTGCATAGACCTCCGCGTACCCTCGTACTGCGTGCTCCCGGTTTTCGGTATGTAGGCATGCGCTTCCTCGCATACCAGCAATAGCGGAAACTCCTTGAATTTCGGATTCCAGTAGTTGAATTCGAACGCGAGTCGGCCTATTTGTGCGGTGACCACCGGGCGCACATCGAAGGGGACACTACTTAAATCGATGATCGTGATCTGTGCCTTTGGTTCGCCCAGACCGACAAAGTCGCGCAGCAGGCTGGAAAGGGTGTCCGACGAGGTGCGATGCTGCGGATTCAGCAGGAAGTTGTAGCGAACATCATTCATACGGCTTTGCAGACGCATCAGGAACTGGTCGAACAACCCTGCCAGAGGCCCCTTGTCCTTGCCGAAGTTGGCAGTCATCTTGTTTGCTTCTTCGAAGTATTTGTAGAGATCTGACAGGGAAAAATAGACCGGTGAGTCGATCGAAACATCTCCGATTCCAAGGTCCCTGTTGGACTTGTTACGCAAGTCGTGGACGCTGTCTCGCAGGAAGGCGATTTGAGAGGACGCAGAGGCATCCGAACGATCAATCAGCAAGTCGACCAGTTCGGAAAATGTCATTAGCCAGTACGGGATTTCGAGATCTCGTGCATCGATGTAACGTGTTGTTTTTTCATCAAACGCATATTTCTGATTGCCGACATCGTCCTGCCAGCTGTATTCCCCGTGCAGGTCGAGAAGCACGATGTGTGCCTTTGGCATGGTCTTGACTGCGCGTTGCAGGAGGTTGGCGACAGTCCATGACTTGCCTGCACCGGATTGCCCAAGGATTGCACAATGCCGCCCAAACAGCGCTGCCGGATCCAGGCAGACATCAACCGATTCGTCCGCTGCCGCAGTTCCGACGGCATAGCCCTGGGTCCTGAATTTCACAAAAATTGACTCGATATCTTCCTTGTTGACGCAGTGTACCTCGGCACCGGTAACCGGATAATTCTTGATGCCATTTCGGAAAACGCCACCTGGCGTAACTTCTCCTGCGGGAATCAGCTTAATGACTCTGCTTGTGCCCGGGCCGTGACTGGAAGGGACCTCCGCGATAGATGTGACAATCGCGAGCAGTTTGATATCACCCTGAATGATAGCGACGTAGGAACCGGGCTGGCCGCTCATATCACTGTCCTTTGGGACAGATATTCTGGGTAATCGACCCTCGTCATCCTCGACCAGCCTGGCGGAGAGCGCCCCGGCCTCTACACTGGTGAGGTGGCCTATCAGCGTTTTCGTGTACGGTGTCATTGCAGAATTTCCTTTTGACTCGTCCATGCGTGGCAGATAGTGCCGGCACGGACTTTTAATATACTATTCCACGATGATCTGCCGCCGTCTGTATTTCAACGGTCTTTGATCATCGCGGGTAACTCATGCCACTATAGCGGCATGCGTAAAGCTATATTAAGCCGCTCGCGGGGAGAAGCAACCTCGAGGGCCTGTGCCGCCAATCTGCTTAGTCTCAAGCGCGTCAAAACAGTATCGGCTGTGTAGCTGTACCCGGGTTGCAGCGGGGTGAAACCGGGTTTTCGTGACAGAACTCGTGTGATCTGGCGCGCACATAATGCTCGCGGCCTGTGGATATTCCTTGAGGCATGCTGGATGTGAGCTGCATGAAAATACTGCGGGTCGGCGGGAAATACCGGCTGACCCGCAGTTGACGAATATCAGTTGTAACTGCGCGGGCGATTGGTGCTGTACAACATATCCCTGAACTGCTTGCGATAGTAGACGACGGCGCTGTTCCCTTCCGCCTTGACATCGAATATTTTCCAGCCGTCCTTGCTCTTGTAGAAGCGGAATTCAAGCTTGGTCGGAATGCCTGTTGGCTGCATGATCCAGGCCCTGACACTGACATCGTCCCGGCTTTGGCCGCGGGGCGTGAAATAGCGGATAGGCTGGTCGCTGTAGGTATTCAGTTTCTGGGCAAGGGTGTTCAGGAACGAGATGGTGAGTTGTTGCTGCATGGTAGCGCGTTGCTCGGCAGACATGCGCCGCCAGGCGGGACCTGCAGACCAGCGGGTCATGTATTCAAAATCAAAATAGGGGGCAATTTGTGTCTGGATAAATTGCATGGCCCGTGCGTTGTCTTTTGCAGCGCCACTCTTGATGAACTTGGTGAGCTTGGTGATTCCTGCCTTGAGGATGGCAGCCGGTTCAGAAGTTCTGGTTTGGTAAGGTGCGTATCGAGGGTAACTGCCGGGGTAATAGGGCTGATAGGGGGCCGCAGTAACATTGAGTGAAGTAATGGATACAAGCAGGGTAAAAACAGCAAGTAGGTTTGCTTTCATCGAGACCTCGTGTGTATGCCGCATTTAAGAAAATAAAAAAGCAGGCTGGCATATGCCAGCCTGCTTATCCTGCCTTATACAATATACCGGCAGTGGTTTCCAGTGTCAGCGTCTTCCTGCGCTCGCACCGGGAGTGGCTAGATGGCCTTACTTGCTCTCCGCGGGTGCTGCAGGTGCTGCAGGAGCCGGCGCGTATCCATACGGGGCGACCCCGTAGCCGGGATAGCCACCATAGCCATACGGACCACCCCAGCCGCCATAAGGGCCGTAACCATAGTAGCCACGGTTGTAGCCATAGCCCCGGCCATAACCATGGCCACGGCCACTACCACGACCGCCGGCATGGAAGCCCATGTCGAAATCACCGTCGAAGTCACTGTCGCCGTCGAACGGGCCCCAGTCGCTGCCCCAGTCATCATAGCCGCCGCGGTCCCAAGGGCCACCGCCCCACCAGGCATTTGCAGAGGTCAGCGGAAGTGCAGCCAGGCCAACGATAAAGGTTGCAGCAATTGTTGTCTTAACAAGTTTCATAGATACTTCCTCCTGCTTTATTAAGGTATAAGCGTCTAAGTTTTGACAGAATCCATTCTGTCCATTATGTATAAGCAAATATTTGACCTGCGTCAATATGACCGGGATATTTATGAAATATTTTCTACGGATCAATTGATATGGCAAACGTTCCAGTTGCGCATGCAGGGATTCAAGGCATTTCAGGATACTGCGCAGGGGGCTGGCATGATTGATGCATTTAAAGTTGGCTTTTCGGTAAGCCTGTTGATGGTCAGTATGGCTGCTGCTGGCGCCCCGGATGGTGGCGAACTCTATGCAGTCCACTGCGCCGCCTGTCACGGAACCACTGGTGGAGGTGGCGTCGGTGTACCCTTGTCATTATCGTCATTTCTGAACAGTATCGATGATGATTTTCTGCGCAGGACAATACGCCATGGCAGACCCGGCCGTGTCATGCCGGCCTTCAGCAAGCTCAGTGACGCCCAGATCGACGCCATAGTCAGATTTATCCGTGCCTGGTCCGACAAGCCGGCTCCGCAATATTCCGGGTCACCTGTTCGAGGTGATGCGGTTCATGGCAAGTCCCTGTACGCCAGCTATTGTGCAGCCTGTCATGGCGAGGAAGGGGAAGGTGGCAAGGGCACCGGTGTGACTTTTTCGCGTCGCCGTAACCTCCCGATTATCGCTCCGGCATTGAATAATCCCGGTTTTCTTGCTGCGGCAACAGACGAGATGATTCGCCACACACTGCAGTTCGGACGTGAAGATACGCCCATGCGTTCCTTCCTGGTCCAGGGGTTATCAGAGCAGGATATTGATGATCTTGTCAGTTATGTACGTTACTTCGAGACCCGCGAACCCCCTCACCGGAAACTTGCCAGGGATGAATCCAGGATTATTGAGGCTGAGTCGAACTATACGCTGGAAGAAACAGTCGAGAACCTGAAACAGGCCCTGGTCAGCCAGAACTTCATTCTTATCCGCACCGACACGCTGGAGCATGGGCTGGTGCCGGAAGGTGAGGAAAACCCGAAGGAAATCATTCTGCATTTCTGCAATTTCAGTTTTTTGTTTGATGCATTGGCTGTGGATCCCCGGGTCGGGATGTTCCTGCCTTGCAGGATTACTGTTGTTGAACGAGCGGGCAAGGTAATGGTCTCTGCGATAAATCCACTCTATCTGAGCCACCTTTTCAATAATGCCGAACTGGATGAGTACTGTCTCAAGATGCACGGTCTTTACAGCGCCATCATCGAGGAGGCCACGCTGTGATCCGGCGCCTGGTGATGCTGCTTTGCTGCTGGTTGCTATTGCCGGCTTTGCTGGTAGCGGAAGAGATGATCATGATCCGTTCCGTGCTGCCATTCCCGGAGGCCATGCTTGCCCTGCAGGAGTCCATTGCCGCGCATGGCTATACGGTCTCCCGGGTGCAGCGTATTGACGTTGGCCTCACCGGCATGGGCTACAAGACTGACAAGTATCGCGTCGTGTTTGCCGGAAAAATAGACGAGATAAGGGAGTTGACTTCCAAATCACCCGAGCTCACCCCCTATCTGCCACCCAAGGTATCGATCTTTGCGGAGGGCGAGCAGACCGTTCTGGTTACGATCAATCCCAGGATCTATGCTGAAATCGCGGGGGATAAGATTGATCCGGTCATTTTTGACCGTTGGGAAAGTGATCTGCGCTCGATCTTTCATGATGTGAGTACTGCCCGCTGACGCGAACCGTACCCTGTCCCGGACAAAAAAACGCGGGCAATATGCCCGCAAATGTATGGGAGACTCCAATGTTGCAGCGTGTTCAAGTGCTGTAGTAAAAACTCTAGGCTTATCTCTCCCTCGGGTCCTTGATATAGGTCAAGTCCAGAAATGTTTTTCATCCGGGAATGATCCCTGGCCAGGTTTTTCCCGGCTAATGGCTATGTCCCTCCACTGAGTAGCAGGCAAGAGCATTACCAGTACCATTTAACCGTGAGCAGCGTACCCGGCATTATCATGTCTGTCACTGATTCTTGAGATGGTGATACCGGGGGCGTGCAGCAAGTTCCTGGTTGATTTGAGTGAACTATGGCGGCGGATTGCCTGTCGGACCAAGTGGCGCGAGTCATGTTTATGCGGGCGTCTACTGGTTGACATTGCAAATATTTGGGAACAATCTACCAAATATAGTGGGCAACAGACTCCAGAATACCCTGAATGCCTCGGTGCAGAGGCTGCTGCATCCGCTGGTGCGGATTCTGCTGCGCAACGGGGTTGCCTACGGTACGCTGGCCGGGCTCATCAGGCAGGTCTATGTTGAAGTGGCATTCAGGGAATTTGCGCCGCATGGCAAAAAACAGACGGTTTCCCGCGTGTCAGCATTGACCGGCCTTACGCGCAAGGAAGTGAAACGTCTGCTTGAAGAGACGCAGGATGAAGACGGCGGCCAGGCCCGATACAGCCGCGCGGTACGGGTCATCAGTGGCTGGTTGCATGATAAGCGTTTTCTCGGCGAGACCGGCAAGCCTGCAGTACTGCCGGTCGATGGCGGGCAACAATCCTTCTCCCTGCTGGTGAAGGAGTACAGCGGTGATATTCCAACAAAAGCCATGCTTTCCATGCTTGAGGAAGGTGGCACAGTGTCCGTGTCAAGGGACCGGGTACGGCTGATACGGCACGCCTACGTGCCGGGTGGTGACGCCATTGAAAAGATCAAGATTCTCGGCTCGGATGTCTATGAGCTCATTTCAACGATTGATCACAACTTGACGGCCAATCCGGATGAGTTGTGGTACCAGCGCAAGGTCTCCTACGACAACATTGATCCCGCTGTTCTTGGCAAATTAAGAAAAATGTCTTTTACAAAGGCGCAGGCACTGCTGGAGCAGCTCGATAAGCAATATTCCAGACATGACGCGGGTGAGGATGTTGCTGACGGGGGTAAGTACATCAGCATGGGTATTTATTTCTACGAGCAAGATTCCGAGGAGAGATAGCATGAAGATGCTAAAGATAAAACGACTATTCCCTCTTTATGCCCTGGTTGTCAGCCTGGCTATCGTGGCGTGCGGTGGTGGCGGCGGTGGCGATTCTGTAGCCGGCGGCGGCATCGGAGGCACCGGGATAACGGCGTCTGGGGCTATAACTGGGTTCGGCAGTATCAAGCTGAATGGCCTTGTGCTTGATACTACTAATGCTACCCGGGTTGTCGATGGCGTGCCTGCGGATGATGATTCGGCTCTCGCAGTCGGTATGGTTGTAACAGTCAAGGGGACACTCAGTGCCGATGGGATCAACGGTACCGCAAACGAGATCGTGTACGATGATGATGTTCAGGGTCCGATACAACAGGACTCGATTGTCGAGATCGACCAGACAAAGACCATCAGCGTCATGGGGATCCAGGTGAGTGTGAACAGGATCTCTACCGTTTTCGAAAACACGGATTATGGATCGTTGACCGGCGGTGACCTGGTCGAGGTCAGCGGGTTTTTTGATAGTGCCGGAATCCTGCATGCGACTCGTATCGAGGATAAGGGTGGCAACGAGATCGAGGTCAAGGGCACGGTCGGCAACTTTCTTGGTCTCAGCACTTTTGAGCTGTATGTCGATTACAGCCCAAATCCCGATCCCTACCGCGTGGACTTCACTGCCAGTACACTGCCACCGTTGCTTGGCTCCGGTGAATCAGTCCAGGTCAAGGGCACTCTGGCAGGTGCCGTCATTACAGCTACCCAGGTGGAGCGTGAAGACGATGGCTTCGAAGATGTCGACAAGGCCAGCATCGAGGGCATCGTGACCGGGTTTAACGGGATTGATGACTTCCTGGTCGCGGGGCAGCGGGTCGATGCCACAGCTGCCGATTTTTCACCGGCGGGACTGGTTATTGTCGATGGCATGCAGATCGAGGCCGAGGGTCCCATCGTGAGCGGCGTGTTGCAGGCGAGCAAGGTGGAGGCCCGCGGTGGTGACATCGAGGCCGGTGCCACGGTGGAGTCGGTCGATATGGATGCCGGCAGTATTACTCTTGCATTTGTATCGGGTAGTCTGACCTTGCGGGTAGACAGTCAGACGATCCTGCGTGACGACACGGATGTTGCTGACCCGTTGCTCCTCACCGATCTGGGCCCGGGGGACTTCCTCGAGATCGAGGCCTACGCGGATGACAGCGGTAACTTGATTGCCACTGAGATTCGTCGGGATGAGACCGGCGATGATCTCCTGCAGGGCACCGTTGAAAGTTGTAGCGCTAATATGCTGACCATCCTCGGTATCGGTTTCGGGTTGGAGGATGGTGTCACCAGCTATGAAGATCAGGGCGAAACCGGCTCGATCGATACAGCAGCCGAGTTTTGCGCGCAGGCGGGTGTTGGTACGCTGGTCCAGGTCATCGACAAATTGTCTGGTAGTGGCCCGGATGGAGTCGCCGACGAGGCCGAACTGGAAGACTGATTGCTGCGTTTCATCCCCCTTGGGGCGCCATAATGGCGCCCTTTTTTTGGAGGTTATTCAGAAACTGGGTTATGGTCATGCCGCTCAGGGAATTGGGGCGGGCCTGGTGAAGACGTAATCGTTATCCTTCACCGGTGTATGGCAGCCAAAGCACTCCTGCACGAACGAGGCATCCTGTCCATAGGGTTGCTGGTCCATGCCTTTCCAGCGGGCGAAGCCCCAGCCGCCGGTATCCGGCCACCGCTGGCTGTCCTTGAACATGAATTCCGCATGTACGAAATCTCCCGGTACAATGGCCTTTTCCCAGGCTTCATGTGTTCTGTCTTTCCACACCAGCTTCCCGAGAATGGCACCGTTCGGCCAGGGCAGGGTCTTGCCGCTGCGTGCGGCCTCCACGGCGATATCGTTACCCAGTATGACGCGCAGGGTGTTGTTATCCGCGCGGTGCGAACTGGCGATCACCCGCCAGTCACGGTAGTCCTGTGGCAGTTCTATTCCGTTGGGTGCGGGCGGTACAGCATCCGCCGGAACTGCGGATGTCCCAACCATCAGCACGGCTGCGAATGTGAAAATAACTGCTTTCATGTGGTATCTCCGGGTGAGCAATTGTTGCAGGGTGAAAGGGGTGGTGCAGCTTTGATTATAGACGCAGCAACGCCTTCTCAACGGCGCTGCAGTCGGTAAACAGACTCATACAGCGTGTTCAGGCCTTTTTCACGAAACCGCGGCTGGGACTCGATGATCTCGGTGTGTGCGAGTTGCTCGACGGAAAAACCTTCCTGGTAAAGGGTGCTGACTTCCCTGGCGGAGACCGCAAACGGCGGGCCCTGTATTTTTTGCTGTTCGTAATCCAGTGTTACCAGCAACCCCGGGGTCTGCGGTTCCAGTATTTCCGTAATCCTGGCCGCGTAACGGGCGCGTTGTGCCGGAGTGAGTGCAATCAGTGCGGCGCGGTCATAGAACGCATCAATCCTGCCGATGTCGGCCGTTGTGAGTCCGAAAAAGTCGCCACACAGGATTTCGATACGGTCACAGGACCAGCGGGTGAAACCGGATTCCTGCCGGATCCCGGGCGTAAGCCTGTTATCTGCAAAAAAAGCTTCCACGGCAAGCTGGCTGATCTCGTTGCCAACGATGGCGTGTCCCTGGTCCAGCAACCAGACCATATCCAGAGTCTTTCCACACAGCGGCACGAAGACCCTGCTTTGCTGTTCCAGTTGCAGGGAAGGCCAGTAGCGCACGAGATAGGGATTTATCTCGTTCTGGTGAAAGCCAATCTGGTTGGCTTGCCAGCGCGCATGCCAGAAATCGTTGTCCATTAACTTCCCCCGGTGTTACAGGGCCGCTTTTCATCACTGTCGCCAGTATAATGTGAATCCGGTTCCGTTGTCGGGTGAAGTGAGCGCCATGCAAGAGAAATACACAGAAGATCCGTTTCGGGCCGCCTTCAGGGGGCGTTTTGAAAACATTCTTCGCTGGGAACAGCTGGATGCACTTTGGCAGGTGCTGGAGAGGGATGCCGGGGGCGGCTGGCACATCTACGCGGTCGGAGAGCAGCCCCCCGTGCAACCGGCCAGTGGTGAACTGTTGCAGAAGTTCCTTGCGGAAATCGGCGATTTGCTGCGCCGGGAACACGATGAGGCTTATTGCGGGATCGTCTACACCGACTCAACCACAGCGCCTGCGTTTATAAAGATTTTTGATCCCCACAACCTTGGGGTCTCCTGCGGCTACAGCGATCATCCGCCGCTGCCGGGGTGGATACTTTCCAAGCTGCCACCCGTGGACCTGAAGGCGCGGGCCCCGATACCCGGTAACCGGCGCCGCTGGTGGCAGCGATTGTTCGCCCCCTGATTTTTTAATCATCCAGGATATTGATTTATATGTTAATTATATTAGTTATTGAAGAATATTAACCGACTTTAATATACTATATGGTCAGCATCGGTCGTCAAGCGGCCAACAGCAGCTGCAGAAGCCCGGATGAAAAACTGTCATGCGTGCCGTAACGGCACCGACCGGAATATCAACATTACCTGGAGTACAAGCAATGAAGAAAATCGCAAGCGCAATTGCAATCGGCACATTACTTGGCCTGAGCAGTGCAGTTCTGGCTGACGGCCAGGAAACCTATCAGGCGAGTTGTCAGGCCTGTCATGCTACCGGTGCTGCCGGTGCTCCCAAGATTGGTGACAAGGAGGCCTGGGCTCCCCGCATCGCACAGGGCATGGATACCCTGCTGAAACATGCCACTGAGGGGCTGCGTGCAATGCCGCCGAAAGGTGCCTGTGCCGCGTGTACCGAAGACGAGCTGAAGGGTGCCATCGAGTACATGGTAAGCGAGAGCCAGTAACGGCTTTCCGGACAAGCAGCGAACTACAAAAGGGCTGCCCTGAGGCAGCCCTTTTTTGTTAGAGTATTGCAAGTCCCGACAGCACTTGCCTGACCGAACGGGCTGTACTGGATCAGCTGGTATTCGCCAACCTGACTGGAGTCGATTCGTGAAAACATTCGCGGGAATCTTGCTGCTCGGGATGTTGCTGGGCGCCGCCGGGGGTGCGATTGCCGGTGATGCCGCGGCAGGCAAGAACAAGTCTGCTGCCTGCACCGGTTGTCACGGTATTAACGGCGCCAGCAGCAATCCGATGTGGCCCAATCTGGCGGGCCAGCAGGAAGGCTACCTTGTCAAGCAATTGCGTGCATTTCGTGAAGGTGTGCGGAATGACCCGCTGATGACGCCAATGGCAAAGACGCTCAGTGACGCCGATATAGACAACCTGGCGGCTTACTACAGCAGCCTTCAGGCAGGGCAGTAACCCCCCCGTTCAGCTTGCGCCGGGGCTTTGCTGTGCAACATGCGGTGGTATACAAACAGTGCTGCGCTGAAGACCAGCAGGGCTCCGGCCTGGTGCAGCGAGGCCAGCGCTGTCGGCACACGCAATAGCAGGGTGGAAATACCCAGGCTGACCTGCAGCAGTCCGGCTGCCAGCAGCAGGTGCATGCCAATCCTTACCTGGCCGGGCAAGGTCAGCCGCCGGCCTGACAGCCACAGCGCTACGATACCCAGCAATACGGAGATTGCCAGCACACGGTGATCAAACTGTACAGTGGCAGCATTTTCGAAAAAGTTTCGCCACAGCGGTTCCTGGGCAAGCAGTGACTCCGGGATCAGCCTGCCGTTCATCAGCGGGAAGGTATTGTAGGCAAAACCTGCTTTCAGCCCAGCCACAAAACCGCCTGACAGTAATGTAACGAAAACCAGGCTCCACAGGGCGGCGGTTGCACGGCGCAGACCGGCCGGGGTTGAGGTGGAACGCTGCGTGCCGAACCAGAGTCCCAGCGCAACATAAAGCATGTAGCCGTAGATGACGACGGCCAGACCCAGGTGTGCCGTGAGGCGATACTGGCTGACATGGGGGTTGTCGACCAGGCCGCTCCTGACCATGTACCAGCCCAGCAGGCCCTGCAATCCGCCGACGACAAACATGCCGAGCAGTCGCGGGACCAGCGGCCGACTCACCCAGCCGCGGAGCAGGAAGAACAGCAATGGCAGCAGGAATACCGTGCCTATCAGGCGCCCCAGCAGGCGGTGCGTAAACTCAAACCAGTAAATCTGCTTGAACCCCGCGAGATCCATCCCGGCATTGATTTTCAGATATTCCGGCGACTGCTTGTAGAGCTCAAAGGTTTCGCTCCAGGTCTCCTGGTCCAGTGGAGGGATGATGCCGAAAATCGGGTCCCATTCAACCATGGACAGGCCGGACCCGGTAAGACGTGTTACGCCGCCGAGAATGACCATGGCAAACACCATGCCGCAGCAGACGAACAGCCATGCAGCGATCAGGCGGTCATGCGAATTTGTGCGGGTGCTGGAGGTGTCGGTATGCATGCTACGGGCGGCCTTGTGCGTTGCTGTCGGGTGGTTGCACATTGTACCGGAAAACTGGAAGGGAACCGTGCTTACAGCAGTGTGTTTTGCAGGCTAGAATGAGGTATGAACGCGATATCGTCCAGCATTACCAGGGCAGGCCGCCAATGAAACCGGCACTCTTGCTGGTGTTGTTCGCCGGGTTGTTGTTGCTGGCCTATGCCCTCCTTGCACCGCGGTTGCAGGGGCAGTCTGGTGATCCGCAGGCCGAGGTACCCCGGCTGGATGCAGCCGCCGGTAGCGAATTCCCGCGCAAAGATGCCGCTCCGCAGGGGATGGTGCTGGACGTGAGTGTACACAGCCTGGATGAACTGAGAGTGCTGCTGGATCGCGCCGAAGAGCTTGCCATGCGCCCGCAGTCGCCAGGCGAAAAGGCCAGTGTGGTGCTGGTGCTGCATGGTCCTGAGGTGGAATTCTTTGCGATCAGCAACTATCCCCGCTACAAGGATATCGTCGACAAGGCAGCGCGGCTGGATGCCTTCGACGTGGTGGATGTCAAAATCTGCCGCACCATGATGGAAAAACTGGGCGTGGAGCGGGACGAAATCCCGGCCTTTATAGAACAGGTTCCCTACGGACCCGGTGAGGTGGAGCGGCTGGTCAGGGAAGGATACGTCTACTTCTAGACGCTCAGGCCACTTACCCCGCTTCCCATTAGGTGTGGCGGGGCAAATGTATGACTTGCCCCGCCCGGTGTAGGTGTGGCTAGCTGCTGCGGCCGGTCAGCATGTTTTCGATAATCGGTGCCAGGATGATCTCCATGGCAAATCCCATTTTGCCTGCTGGGACCACGATGGTGTTGCGCCTGGACATGAACGAGTCCTTCAGCATGTTCGTCAGATAGCTGAAGTCGACATCGAGCTGTTTCGGATCCTTGAAGCGAATGACCACGAAGCTTTCGTCCGCCGTCGGGATGTCGCGCGCGATAAACGGGTTGGAGGTGTCGACAGTCGGTACCCGCTGGAAATTGATGTCGGTGCGGGAGAACTGCGGCGTGATGTAATGCACGTAATCATGCATGCGGCGCAGGATGGTGTCGGTAACCGCCTCGGTCGAGTACCCGCGCTGCTCACAATCACGGAAGATCTTCTGGATCCATTCCAGGTTGACGATCGGCACAACGCCAATAAGCAGGTCGACATAGCGCGCTACATCGGCATCGCCGGTTACGATGCCGCCGTGCAGACCTTCATAGAACAGCAGGTCCGTACCGGACTCGATTTTCTCCCAGGGCGTGAATTCTCCCGGCTTCTGGCCGAAAGGCTCGGCTTCCTCATCGCTGTGCAGGTAATAGCGGCGGTCGCAGCTGCCGGTTTCACCATAGTTTCTGAAAGTCTCCTCCAGCTTGTCGAAGACATTGGCTTCAGGCCCGAAATGGCTGAAGCTGTGATTGCCGGACTCCTCTGCCTCCTTCATGGCCACCTTCATGGCTGCACGGTCATAACGGTGGTAGCTGTCGCCTTCGATGACGACGGGGTTGACGCCCTCACGCAGGAAGATATGTTCAAACGCCACCTTGACCGTGGTGGTGCCTGCACCGGATGAACCGGTGACAGCGATAATCGGGTGTTTCTTGGACATGAGAAGCTCCTCTCCCTGATCTCAAGATTTACATGAGCAAGGCATTGTTGAATGCGGGCCGGCCCGGCCTGATGCTGCGAAATTTCCGTCCGGCTGTTGAACCAAGCGGCGTATTGAACCATTTTTAAGGTGCCTGACTCAAGTAACGCCGTTGTACGCACCGGGGCCCGCTTTCTAAGCAATTGATATTCAGCGTGATAGCACAGTGCATCGAAACGCCTGTCGCGGCGGGTCGGCGCGATTCCTCCC
>Ga0210064_1000228_pt1 | contig 27195 bp, 21 predicted proteins | sample Muzzi_CordC_D2_FD_185531 | JGI IMG/M metagenome (GOLD analysis project Ga0210064, IMG submission 185531) | Wetland microbial communities from San Francisco Bay, California, USA, that impact long-term carbon sequestration - Muzzi_CordC_D2 (SPAdes) | ecosystem: Environmental > Aquatic > Marine >... | reverse complement strand
CCGCAGATTGCGTGGCGGCGGCTCAGGCCACACTGACGACTACCGGCGCGGCGGCCGTGCCGGTGCCGATGTCCGCGGCCACCGATGGCCGTGACCACTGGCTGTCACCCGGTGAGCCCCACTGTGCGGACTGCCATGCGGCCCCGTACGTGGAGCAGAGCGGCAACATCAACCCGTATCCGCCGTTCAACTACCCGCGCAAGGCGTCCCTGTTCCGCTACAGCCGCGGCCATCAGGACATCACCTGCCAGGGTTGCCACGAGTCGATCCACGGCCTGTATCCGTCGGCCCAGATCGTGAATGCGGATGGTGATACGGTGACGATCGACACGACAACCTACTCCCAGGCGGCGTATCTGAACCCCGATGCCTCCCATGGGCCGCTCAAGTGTGCTACCTGTCACGACAGCGGCCAGACGGGTTATCCCAACTGGATCCGTGACCTGCAGTTCAACGGCCAGCCGATCAGCAACTTCGACGAAGCGGTCTCCTGGATGCACACCTACACGGACAATGCTTCACCGCTGGAGAGCGTGTGCCTCAACTGCCACGGGGAGAAGACCACCGGCGCCGGGTACTGGGATGAGGTCAGCTCGACCAACAAGACGTGGATCCAGCACGCCTACCGTGGTCGCGTCTCGCGCACCAGCATGGACAAGGCGGAGCTGGAGGCCGTGGGCCACGTTTCGGGTGATCCGGATAAGGGTGACGACCCCTACACCACGCTGTGCGTCCAGTGCCACCAGGACCGGACCAACAAGGTGAGCTGCAACAGCACCCGGTGGAAGAACCACCTGGTCGAGGGTCGCGCCTCGGAGAAGGTGTGGGAGTACGTCTCCAACGACCTGACCGGTTCAACCTGCGGTTGGTAATCCGCAAGCTGTAGCAGTAGCCAACCCCTAAAGGGGCAGGGAGGGGAGGTCGTGAGACCTCCCCTCCGTTTTTTGCCTACAGGGACGCAGGTACATCGCGTGAGGCAGGGAGGCCGGGAGCGATGAGCCGCAGGGATGGTCGCTCCGGGCTTCCTACCCTCTCGCGACACTCGCACATCCTTGTACATCGCAGGTACATCGCGGTAGGCATGGAAAAGGTGAGACCGGGGACCGGTCGAGAGGTTGGCCTGGGCCATGCCGGGAGCGATGAGCCGAAGGCGCGGATATCCATCGCGGATATCCATCAGGTAATGCAGCGTCACTACCCCTGACTGCAGCCTGGACAGGTTTTTAATTGAACTTAATGCTTTTGTTGTGGTACTAACAGGACAGCGTCTGAACAATAATCGACACAGTTCGCTGGACGAATAACACGCTTCCAATAAACAGGACCAATTCCCATGCGAAGATTTTTCTCTGTTCACATCCCCCTCGTTTGCACCCTGCTCTGTATGCCCCTGGTCGTTCCGGCCATGGCGCAGGAAAGCGGTGACGGCGGCGCACAGGTCGGGAGCCAGGTCAGCAGCCCCGGAAAGTCTGACGACATCATCGCGCGGGTAGGCGACCAGCCCATCACCCTGAACCAGATCGATATCATGCTGAACAGCTCGGCCATGATCGGCATGACCATTCCCCCCCCGGGAGCACCGGAACGAAACAAGTACCGGTTCACCCTGCTGGACAAGATCATCAGCGCCAACCTGATCTATCTCGATGCCCTGGACAAGGGCACGGACAAGAAACCCGTCTATCAGCACGACGTGGAGCTCTACATCGATTCCATGCTGGCGTCGATGTACAAGCAGAAGGTCCTGATCGGCGACATCCCGGTCTCCGACGAGGAGATCATGGCTTACTACGACAAGAACATTAACAGGAAGGAGACACCGTTTACCAAGGACGTGGGCATGTCCATCGAGGCCGCGCTGCGCAATAAAAAGTTCCAGGCGCGGCTGGCGGACATGCGGGTCCGGCTCCGTGAGGGTGTTCAGGTCGACATCGACGAGGCGCAACTCGACCCGGCGCAGGACGGGAGTCGCGACGCCGCCGCAGTGGTCGCGAAGTTCGACCAGACCGAGATCACCTGGGGCGAGTTCAGGCCCGTCCTGGCGACGCCGGTTGAACACCTTACCGTGGAAAGCCGGGTCGCGGTACTGAATGACGAGATCGATCATCACATCATGCTGCAAAAGGCGCGGGCGGCGGGCCTGGAAAATGATCCCGGGTTCCAGGCACAGCTCAACGAGTACAAAAAAGTCCACCTGATCACCATGCATCGAGCCGAGATCGACGCACAGCTCGAGCCCACCGATGAGGAGATTCGGGCCTATTACGAGGAACACCGCGACAGGATCACGATTCCAGAGGCGCGCAAGATACAGATGGTGGTCATGGCGACGAAGGAAGACGCCGAACAGGTGAAACAGCAGATCGACTCCGGCGAGATCACCATCTACGAAGCGGCGCGGGACTACTCCATCGATCCGAACGCCAAGAAGACCCTGGGCGAGATGGGCTGGGTAGAGCACGGTACCGGCTTTCCCGAACTCGATGCGCTGACGTTTTCCATGCCGCTGAACGAAATCGGCGGACCGGTGGAATCGCCTGCCGGCTGGCACCTAATCAAGGTTCTGGAACTCCGCAAACCGGGTTTCACCGATATCTCGCAGGCCGATACCTGGCGCAAGACCCAGCGAATGTTGCTCCAGGAACGCATGGGCGAGTACACCGCCAACCTGAGAAAAAACCGTTACAAGGTTGAGGTCTACAACGATGTGTTGAATCGGCTGCTCGAGCAAGAATCGGGGCAGCCGGCTGCGGAGCAAGCGGAGAAATCCTGAACAGAACGTTGGGCAGCCCGACTGCCAGAGAATGTCAGTTGAGGCATGCCGGAGTGACAGTGAATCCAGGCAGCTAACCATACCACTTGACCGGCTGCCGGCAGGGAAATGGGTTATCAACAACATGATGAGTGTGATGTAATGAGTCGTTTATGCCGCAATGTTCAATGGTTCGTTTTACTGGCACTCGTCCTGTTTCAGCCCGTTAGCGTAAGAGCTGTCGCGGCCGAGCAGGTCGGGAAGGAACAGGACCCGCCCCGGGATTACCTGATCCTGATCAATTACGAGCTGGGCATGCACTGCACGGGCTTCGACTTTTCCTACTGCTGTGTGCTGCCGCCGTACAATTCCATTCTCGCCCAGGTGGTGAAGACCGGCCGGAACGGCGAGAAACCGGTTCTGCTCGGGGCCGATCCCGAGGACCCGGAGCTGCTGGTGGACGGCGACAGGCGCTTCAAGCTCGCCTACACCCACGAAGACCCGGAGGGTGTACCCAACACCTACTCGGCATCCAAAAAACTGGTCTACTGGGGCGTGGGCTACGGGGAAGCCAAGAAGCAGAAGCTGCCCGATGTCTACTTCAGCAATCTCTATCTCTACAAGGACCTCGAGGGAAGCAACCCGGATAACACCAGCGCCGATGCCAGGAAACTCCACGTCGGTCTGGATACGCCGATCGGATTCAACCAGGGGCCGACCGGGCAGCATGTGGGCCGGGGATTCCTGCGCTATTCCGGGGATACGGGAACGGTGGTCTATACCGATTCCCCGGCGATGGAAAACGTACCCATCAAGCTGACCAATCCCGGCATCTGGGAAGCCCTGGGCCTGCCGCTGACGCCTTTCAATGACCAGTTCACTGCGATTATCTACGTGGAAGAGACCATGGTACAGCCCTTCCAGAAATCCGTGGTGACCATGGTGGACCCCGAAACACGGGAACCGGTGATCGATTCCTCCGGGAAGCCCGTGCGGTTTTTCGGCGTCAATCCCATCGACGTGCCGAACTGCGCCCGCTGTCATTCCAACGAACGGGCCAACGGCAAGCAATACCGCAAATACACCGAGGAGCATGATTTCTGGCGCGAGGTCCGCGGTGCCAGTGAATGGTATTCTCAGCTGAAGGCGGCGGCCGTTTCGATCCTGGAGATCCATGACGACAGGCATGGCACGAATTTTCTGGCGAACTGGCCGGCCGGCGGCAACACGACCCTGCGTCTGGGACGAGGTAGCGTGCTGTGCCAGGATTGCCATGCGGACAATGTCATCGGCCGGCTGTTTTCCAAAAAGGGCGGGGAACTGGCGGCGGCTGACATTCAGGAAGGCCATCCCGATCTCCCGGATGCCGACCACCTGATCTCCCCCCTGACCGAGGCCATTCACAAGAGCCATCAGCGCAACAATCCGCTGCCGGACAGCCTCGGTTTCGCCGGTGGCTGCCAGGGCTGCCACCCCTCGCACCGCAGCGACCGGAGCATGGACGAATTCCCGCTCACTGAGGATGGGGAGAACTTCTTTGCCAAAGGGGATATCCGCGATGCCAAGGGGTGTTTCAGCGGGCGGGATCTGCACGCCTATGCCGCGCGGAACACGGACGGCGTGGAGACCGCCAGTCACCTCAACCCGGTGGGCGAGTATCTGCTGTCAGAAGTGATGCTGACAAAAGGCAAGGACAAGGGGCTGTACTGCACCAACTGCCACAACATGCTCTCGCGTGAACTGTACAAGGCGGACCATCTCACCGATGCCGTCAACCAGGAGGGTAAAACACTACGCGACCAGCCGTTGGAGAAGATCGCTGCCGCCGTGGGTGTCGAAGTGGGCGAGCTGCAGCGGGTCTACCTCAATCCCAAGAGTCCGATGCAGGGCAAGGACACCAGCAGCGGTGTGTATCGAACGTGGGATCGCACCGGCCAGACCATTGCGCCGATCGCGCGCATCAAGGTAGACAAGAAGGGCAACCCGGTCATGACGCCGCCGGACGAGGACGGCGACCGCTCGGTCATTATCGTGGATGCGGATCCGAACGGAAAGGAAGGCATCGCGGTTCCCTACGATGCCGCGACCCATGGCCGGGACTACTGGCTCGCGGCGGGCGAGCCGCACTGCGCCGACTGCCACCAGCCACCGTATGTCGAGAGCATGGGGGGCGGCGCCTTCCCCATCGATCAGCCCGGCAAGTATGCGCTGATGCGCTACTCCAAGGGCCATGCGGACATCACCTGCCAGGGTTGTCACGAGTCGATTCACGGCCTGTATCCGGTGGATCCCGAGGTGGATGTCTCCGGGTACCAGCAGGCGGCGCAACTGAATCCCGATGGCTCGCACGGACCCATTCAGTGTGGGGCATGCCATGCGGTGAATAAACACGGTGTCCCGATGCAATACCCGGAGGTCATCAGCCGGGACGGACCCTACTGGTCCGATTACGGGAAAGCCGTGGAACTGGCACACCGGTTGCGGTAGTCGGTTGTCGCGGTCAGTACCCGGAGAACGGGCATATAGAGACCTCGCCTTGAGGTAGAAATTTTAAACCGCTGGGGCATCTGCCACCTGAAATAATAAAGACGAGAGACATCATGAAAAAACTTTGTCTGGCATTGCTGGTATTTTCGTTTTCCGTGACTGCGGTGGCCGCAGGGGAAGGCGAAACCGGAAAAGACGATCAAGGCACGAACACGAACCCCTGGATACCGGTTGCCGAGGGTGAACGCATCATGACGATGCATGATGTCCCCCTGCGACTCCTGCGCAGGGATCCGGACAAGTATCTGGGCATGGTCTTCGAGGACCGCTTCAAGTTTTACCACATTTATCGCAGCAGGGAGGATGTGGATCCCGCCGTGAGGCAGCAGGTCATCATCGGCAAGACCTACTTCACAGCCCGTCCGGTGCTGCAGTCCACCGAGATGTTCAAGATCCAGATTACCCCGGCACAGGATGCCTGGATGACGAAGCAGGATATTCGCCGCCAGGACGTCGTCAAGGCCAGGGTGCGCTTTGCCGGTATCGCCCCGGGCGAGGCGCTTGCCTTCGACCTGCTGGAAATCGAGGGATCCGAAAGGTCCTGGCTGTTGCGCCAGCCGGGTGACTAGAACTTCTACCGATACTGATTACACAACCTGACCATGCCAAGATCACCACGACTACGCTCACTCATGCCACTGCTGTCGATTGTGCTTTGCTGTGGCCTGTCGATGCTGACTGCAATCGCGGCAGGAACCGAACGCACCATCGACTTTTCCCTGAAAGATATAGACGGCAAGCTACACACGCTTGCCGACTACCGGGGAAAGTGGGTGATCGTCAATTTCTGGGCGACGACCTGTCCGCCCTGTGTCAAGGAGATGCCGGAACTGTCGGACTTTCACGACCGGCACAAGGATCATGATGCGGTCGTGCTGGGGGTGAATTTCGAGGACATCAAGTCGACCTGGATGCGGCGCTTTGTGGAGAGTGTGCACGTATCCTATCCGATCCTGCCCTGGGGCACTTCCCCGGCCACCCCGTTTGGTCTGGTCGTCGCGCTGCCGACGACATTTATCGTGGCACCCGATGGTCGGCAGGTTGCACAGCAGGTCGGCCCCATGACCGCGGCCGACATCGAGGCCTACATCGAGCGCAAGGCCAGCGCCATCCAAACTGAAAAACCCGCCGCGGTGGAGAAAGAGGCGGGAACCGATTAGCCGGATGAAATGGTGTCAGGAACCAATTGCGTTTACTTAAGGGATATCGCCTTTATCAATGAATGATTATTGGCAACGGAAGCACACGGAAAAACACGGAATATTTACTATTATGTCCGTGGGTTCCGGGACCATTTGTGGCGATCAGGCTTTAAGGAGCCGCTGATTAATTCATGTATCTCGTCATTGCGAGCATAGCGAAGCAATCTCGTAACCAGTGAATCACTGGGTTACAGATTGCTTCGTCACTTCGTTCCTCGCAATGACGAATCTATCAGATGTTCCTTAAATAAGTACCCTTCGTACCCGGACCCTTAATTACGTATTACGAGCATAACCATCTGAAAAGATTTATGCGTCTCGTCATTGCGCAACCAGGCGGATGGCCGGGTCTGGTGTGGGGGCTGGAATAGAGAATTAACAACGCGTCTCCGGCACCATCAGGGTTTTTTTCCGAGCGCTTCCTGGATGCTTGTTTCGAACACGCTTTGGGGGCGCGCACCGATTATCACCTTGCCCGATATATTGCCACTGGTGGTTTTGCCTATCACGAAGCTGGGTGTGCCGGTCAAACCTGCTGTCTTTGCCAGCTGTACATCCTGGTCGATTTCGTCCTGGTGTCGGTCACTGTCCAGACAGGCCTTGAAGTCCTCGACATTCAGCCCCAGGTCCCCGGCGTAGCCCGGCAAAAACTCCGCCGCCAGTTTCTGTGGATTTGCAAACAGCAACTCGCGCATCTCCCAGAATTTACCCTGATCGCCTGCGCAGTGCGCGGCCCTGGCGGCCTTAAGGGCATCCTTGTGAAATGGCAGCGGCATGTCGAGGACAACCCAGCGTACCTTGCCGGTGTTGATATAGTCCTTCTTCAGATTCGGGAAGGCATTCTGGATGAAGCGCAAACAAAACGGGCACTGGTAATCGGTAAATTCCACCACGGTGACGGGGGCGTCGGCGGCCCCCATGACGGGTCGATTCTTGTTGAGTGCTATCTTCGCGGTTTCTGGCCCGCGTGAGCGCTTCGCCGCCCTGGTATTGCCCTGCTTCTCGATTTTTTCCAGCACCCGCCGGATTTCCCTGAGTTCCTGCAGAATAGCGTTTGTCGTATCCGGCTGGATCACCGAGGGTGCGGTTTCCCCTGCGGGTGCGGCAACATCTGCAGGTATAGCGGGGGCGCTGAGCAGGAAAAACAGAAATGTGGCCAACACTAACTTCGGGTTTGATTGTTTGAAAAGTCGCATACTGATTCACCAGGTGATTGTCATGATGTCTGGACGGGCGGGTAAAAACTGTGGCCAGTTCGGGCTGGAACACCACCACTCCGTTCTTCAAATTTTATTTGAATACTGAAGTTATCACAGGAGAGTAATGGTGTCAGGAACCTTATTCCTTATTTGCACGCTACGATCATGTTCCAAGTGATTTTAGCGGTCGTCCTTTGGCCCGCAGGGTTGAATGGAGATCATAGCGCTCAAAGAGATTCGATAACCAGGTGGCGCTGCCAAATGGTTGTCCCCGTTTGACGCAATTGCGCAGTGCATTCAGTTCTTCTGTTGTTTGTGGTTGGTTGACCTGCTCGATCCAGTTATCCGGAATCCTGACTGGCTTGCCCTCCCTGGCGCGCATCATGTATGGCGTGTTGCGAATGCAGGATATTACCTGACGAAAACTGTTTGTTCCAAATTTCGGCCGTGACTGACTCGATGGAGAAAAGGTTCCTGACACCTTTGTCATATCAGGAGATTGCACGATCGATAAATACAGGTGCGTTTCGATCCACGCTGAAGAAAAAGGTTCCTGACACCTTAAAGTTGTGCTGATTAATCCGTCATTGCGAGGAACAAAGTGACGAAGCAATCTCCAAGTGGTTGTTTCACAATCATGAGATTGCCGCGCTGCGCTCGCAATGACGAGGATATGGTAATTAATCAGAGCTTCCTTAATTACATATAGGTACATAAATCCTGTGTTGCAAGGCATGGATATTGCTTTGGTGTTCGGCGAGGTCGTGGCATTTATGGGAAATATTGCCCAAAAATGATTTGTGGTGTATGTTGGCCATGCCCAATGCGGAACACCCCTGTGTGCATGACGATGCGTTGGCATTTTTCTCCGGGAGGGCAGGAGATGCGGGACACGTCGTCAATAACACTCACAGCTGTAGGAGGCTGAGAACAATGAACAACTATTCTTCGTGGGTTGCACCCATATCAATCATTGAATTTCTCAGGCGCCGTATGCGGAAAGTGCCTGCCATCGCAAGCTTGATGCTTGCCCTGTTCCTCATGGGCGGTATGAGCACTGCCCAGGCGGTGTTGACTATTGACAGTGCCGCCTGGAACGGCAGCAGGCTTACCGTAACGGGTACCGCCGAAAGAGGAGACCGGATCACGGTCAGGAATTCGTATGACCAGAACCAGATAATTGGCACTCCAAGGGCCAATAGAGACGGGAACTGGAGTCTGAGTACGAACAGGAGGAATCCGCCGAACCCGGTCCCCTGTGCAGTGAGCGCAACCATCACCTCTCCTGATGAGAGTGCCGGGCCGGTTGCAGTGAACAATGCGCCGTCTGACTGCGCACCTAAAGCTCCGGGTGGCAACATCCCGCCGGATGTCACCAATCCCGGCGATCAGATCAACAGCGAAGGCGACACGGTTTCGCTGCAGATTAGCGCTACAGACGATCCCGTTGACACCCTTACCTATGGCGCCTCCAATTTGCCTGCAAACCTGAGCATCAATGCGAACACGGGCCTGATCAGCGGCACCGTCGCCAGCGGCGCAGCCGCGAACAGCCCGTACACGGTGACGGTCGATGTCAGTGATGGCACCGACACGACCAGCGAAACGTTCCAGTGGGTAGTCAACGCCGGCGGCACTAACAATCCACCCACAGCGGTCGATCAGACCTTCCCGATCGACACGGCCGTGCTGGACCGGGCTGGTCCCGACGGCACTGCGGGTAACGCGGAGGTTCCTGCTCCCGGCGTACTCTTGAACGCAACCGATCCGGACGGTGATCCCATCACGGCAGTCCCGGCCAGTGGAGCGACATCCGCCGGCGGTACATATGATTTGCTGGCTGATGGTTCATTCAGTTATACACCACCGAGCTCGATCTTCCTCGGTAACGACAGTTTCACTTATCAGGCGGATGACGGTCAGGCGCAAAGCGGTGCCCAGACCGTCGATCTCACGGTGCAGACGGGCCTGCAGGTCAACACCACCACCCAGAACAAGTTCAATATCATGATGAACTACGAGCTGGGCATGCATTGCACCGGTTTCGAGTTCGCCTACTGCTGTGTGCTGCCGCCCTACAACTCGATCCTCGCCCAGGTGGCGCGCTCCGACAAGGGCAACAACGACAGCGACTTCCCGATGCTGCTCGAGGGTGACCCCAACGAAAACCTCGATGCCCTGGGCCGCGAGACGGTGCTGCGTGAGCCACAGTTGACCAACGGCAACTTCAAAAAATACGTGTTGCGCTACTGGCACGAGGCGCAGCCGCGTAACGACGGCCGCGGCAAGGCGCAGTCCAGCACCCTGATCAGCGCGGCGGAGGGCAATTCCCTGTTCATGTGGAACACGGTCTATAATGCCGCCGCCACCGATACAGGCAACAAGCTGGTTACTGGTACCTATGAAGGCGCGACCGGTGTGGTCCAGGGTGACAGCGACTATACCGATGCCAATGACAACTATGGCAGTGGCTGGATGAACCATTTTTATATTTACCAGAACCTGGAGGGTGGCAATCCGACGGCTAACGTCAGTGCGGAAAAGGACAAGATCCGCCTCGGCCTGGAGAACCTCAATGCCAGTACGCCGCTGTCGCTGGTGGTGCCGCCAGACTGCGGCCCGGCCTTTCACCCACTGGGTCCGGATACCCAGAACGGCGATCCCGCGAACCCGGTGGTGGACAACACCTGTGGTGGTTTCTCCAAAGGCAATCTGCTGACCTTCTCCGGGGACGCGGGTACGGTGGTGTTCACCCAGATGAAGGTGCTGGAGAACCTGCCGGTCATGCTCACCTCGCCGGATATCTGGGAAACCCTGGGCTTGCCGCTGACCCCCTTCGAAGACAGTCTCGACTTCTTCGGTGACCCGGGTCTGGTGGACGAAGACTCCATCCGCCCGTACGTGGCCATGAAGGCTCAGTTGCACAACTACGATTCGGGCGCACCCGGTGGGGTTGGCTCGGCCGTGATCGACGACGGCAACCCTGTTATTGGTTTTGGCACCGCACCGATCGACATCCCGAACTGCGAGCGCTGCCACTCCGAATTGCAGGCGAGCAGCCAGAACAGCGCCCAGCAGATCGGCGGCAGAAACGCCGCTGTGGCCGCGGACGTCCAGGAGGAAATTGATTACTGGATGAACCTCTACGGCCTGGTCGAGGGTGTTGATTCCACCTGGTACCCGCGGTTGAAGGGGGCGGCCATCAGTATCCTGGCCATCCATGACCAGCAGCACGGCACCAGCTTCACGGCCAACTGGCCGGGTGATCCGAACGACCCCGCCAACCCGGGTTTCGCCAGCGGCCTGCCACAAAATACCCGCCTGGGCAAGGAGTCGGTGATCTGCCAGAAGTGCCATGCCGATAACGTTATTGCAGTGGTTAAATCAGCCAACTGTGGATCGGCTAACGAAACGGGTCTGGAGCCTTGCCTCACGGGGACCCTGATTCCGCCGATCACCGAGGCCATCCACGACAACCATCGCAACGTCAGTGACGGCGGCAATATCATCTTCGCCGACGCCGGCGGCCGTGATGGTGGCTGTCAGGGTTGCCATCCGGCGCACCGTTCCGATGGCGATATGGCCGGTTACCCCATCACCGTCGAGGGTGATAACTTCTACGCCAGCGTCGACAACCGCGACGCCAACGGCGGCTGCTTCGTGGGCCGCGACGTGCACTCCAACCCGGGCAAGGACGGCGACGGCGCGGAGACGCCGGAGCACCTGAACGCCGTGGGCCAGTACCTGGCGGATAATGTGTTCAATAACCAGGGCGTCAACGGGGACGAGACCAAAGGTATCTGGTGCACCAATTGCCATACCCAGCTGGGTCAGGAGATCTGGCGCAACGAGAACATGGTCGATCTGATCCATGGCGTGCCGGGTAAGGAAGCGGATCTCACCACAGATGCCGTGAACATCCGTGCTCTGCAGACCTTGACGGATGTGGCCCTGGCAATAGGGCTCGATACGAACCCGCTCTGCGGGGGTGCTGATCCCACGGATTGCGCCATCGCCATGCTCGATCCCACGGCAGACAACCCGATAGGTGACCTGACCCGCGCGATCTGGCGGCCGGAGGTCCCGGATGCCAATGTGGCCATCGTTGAGGTGACCGGATCGGGTTGTACGGCGGGTTATGAGCCCTACCCGGATCCGACGTTTGGCATTGATGTTTGTGCCAAAATCGATGTTGACGGTGATCCCAGCTATCGAATTCTGCAAGAATTCTGCACCACGCCGGACTGCGTCACGCTGGCCCAGGCTACGCTGGATGCTGAACCCAATGGTGGCACTGCCGTCCCGGTACCTTTCTCGGCTGCGGATGACGGTCGTGAACACTGGCTGTCGCCGGGCGAACCCCACTGCGGGGACTGCCATGCAGCGCCGTACACGGAGCAGAGCGGCAACATCAATGCCTTCCCGCCGTTCAATTACCCGCGCAAGGCCAGCCTGATGCGCTACTCGCGCGGCCACCAGGATATCAGCTGTCAGGGCTGTCATGAGTCGATCCACGGTCTGTACCCGGTGACCCCGGCCATCGATACCACCAGCTATGCCCAGGCGGCCAACCTGAACGCCGACGGTTCACACGGTCCGGTGAAGTGTGGTTCCTGCCACGCGTCCAACAATGGCATACCGACCTGGTTGCGGAGCAGTACCCGCTGGGAGGGTGGTCAGATCGGCAACAACTTCGACGCTGCCGTCACCTGGGCCCACACCTACACCGAGGAGCAGAGCGTGTTAACCAGCACGTGCCTCAACTGCCACGGTGTCCAGGGCAACAACTGGAGTGAAGTGAACCCACGCGAATCAAGCTACACAGAACATGCATGGAAGAGCGAAAAGGACATCCCGCGCTCCATGATGGACAAGGCGGAGACGGAGCTGTATGGCGCACCGTTCACCTCGGCGGATGGTTCGACGGGTGTCTGCCTGAGCTGCCACGGCAATGCAGTCGAAGATCAGCAGAATAATGGTGTCAAGAGCTGCACTAACGAGTGGAAGCTGCACCTGACCCAGGGGCGCGTGGCCCAGTCGACCTGGGAGCATGTGACTGACGTGCAGACGGGTGGTGGCACCTGCGGCTGGTAAGGCAAGGGAAAAGCCCGCTGGCAATATCAGCGGGTGTCCCATCAACAGGGGAGGCGGGAGTTGCTTCCCCTCCCTGGTGTTACCGACCGGTGCCTTTATGCGGTACGGATTTAACTAATAATTCAAACGGGAACTTCCTATGATTGAATGGCTACGTAATTCGCTGCTGACTTTTTCGCTCCTGAATCTGGTTGTGTACAGCGCCTATGCCTACAGCGAGGCACCGAACAAGACTGCCGGAGAAGCGCCGGCAGCAGTCGGCGAACCACTGAACGATGTGATTGCCAGGGTGGGTGATCAGGAGATCACTTATAGTGAACTTAACACCCTGCTCAACAGCTCGGCGATTGTCGGTCTGTCCGTACCCGCACCCGGGACACCGGAACGCAACCGGGTGCGCATCACCCTGCTCGACAAGACGGTGTCCGCCAACCTGCTGTATCTGGATGCCCTCAAGCATGGCATGGACAAGGACCCGGTTTATGTCGGCGATATGCAGGTTTTTTCCGACGGTATCCTGGCTGCCCTCTATCGCCAGAAGTACCTGATTGGGGAAATCGAGGTCACTGACGCCGAGGTCCAGGAATTTTTCGACAAATCCGTTACCCCGGGCACGAAGATGACGGACGACGTCAGACTCGGTATCGAGGCTGCGATCCGCAAGCAGCGCTTCAAGGACCGGACAGCGACCATGCAGGTGCGGCTGCGGGAAGGCGTCGAGGTCGACATCGATGCGAGCGTCCTCAAATCTGTTGGCGATGACGAACGTGAAGACGCGGCGGTGGTAGCCAGCATTGACGGCGAACCGGTGCGCTGGGAAGCAGTGAAGGAATTGCTGATCACCGAAAGCAAGCGCAGTTCCCAGGCCGAATTTCATCTGGACGAGGACGAGGAGCGCGCCAGAGCACTCAATGGCTACATCGATGCACGCATCCTGGCGAAGAAGGGCCGCGCTGCCGGACTGGAACAGGATCCGGTTTACCAGCGGCGCTTTAAGGAATACAGCAAGAACCACCTGACCAACCTGCACCGGAAGCGGTTGATCATGTCCATGGAGCCGACCGACGCGGAACTCTGGGATTATTTCGAGGACAACCGTGATGCCATCACGGTGCGCGAGGCGCGCAAGGTGCAGATGGTGGTCCTGAAAACACGGGAAGAGGCCGAGGCCGTCAAGGCCAAAATCGGCGCTGGAGAACTGACCATTTATGAGGCGGCGCGGGATTATTCCATCGATCCGAATGCCAAACAGACGTTGGGAGAGCTGGGCTGGGTGGTGAAGGGTTCCGGCTTTCCGGAACTCGATAATCTGACCTTCTCATTGGCACCTGAAGAGCTGGGTGGTCCGGTCGAATCGCCGGCTGGCTGGCATCTGGTGACGGTGCTCGACCTGCGCGATGCGCAGTTCGAGGACGTCGTGGACGAAGCAACCCGCAAAACCACGCGGCGCCGCTATCTGCAGGAACAGATGAATGCCTACGTCGTTAATCTGCGCAAGAATGAGTTTCCGGTGGTGGTGTACGAGGACAATCTCGACCGGCTTTTCAAGGCAGAGGCAGAATGGATCGCGTCTCTGGAGGAAAAGGCACGGCAGTCACCTGAAGAAACGCAGCGGCGCATGGAAGAGACTACGAAGTTTATGAAGCCCTGAACCAGGGAAAAGGTGTCAGGAACCTTATTTTGCGTAACTTCCGGTCGGCTCTGACGGGCCTGCTGCTGGTGTGCCTGGCTGCACTGGCCATGGCAGATGATTTCCTCTCTCCTGGCCATGATCCCGGATTCGCCTGGTGCGCTACCGATAACGCCAGGCTCAGGGGGATTTTGGTTCCCGCTTCAGGCATGCATCAGGCAGCAGCCGCGCATAAACCCCACCTATCAACTGGGCCATATCTTGTCCTGATGAACGATCTGTTATTTTGAGACAGGCCCCGTCAGTTGTTGATCTGCCGCTGCAGCGGGCCGATATGGCGGCAAATTCTCCTGGCGCATTTCCGGCGGGTTTTCAGGTTCTGCAAGCAGCGTGCTGACCAGTGAGACGATCTCGTCACTGTCCCATTCCAGGTCACCCTGTGCCCGGTAACGCACCCGGCCGTCCCTGTCCAGCAGGAAACTGGTGGGGAGTATGCTGGAACCCCAGGCCTTGAAAGTACGGCTTTTCGGATCCAGCAACACCGGCAGGGTGAAGTTGATGAGCTGCACGAATTTCCAGACCTTGTATTTCTGTTCTCCGACATTGATGGTCAGGATGGTGAATGGCTGACCATCCAGCCGTTGCTGCAGGCGCGGCAGACTCGGCATCTCCTTGATGCAGGGCGGGCACCAGCTGGCCCAGAAGTTCACCAGCAGGACCTTGCCGCGATACTGCGCCAGCTGTGTTGCTTCGCCCCTGAGATCCGCCAGGCTAAAGGTCGTGGCCGCACTGTCCAGCTGGTAGGTTTCCAGAATACCACTCGCGGCGGGCGGGCTATGCAGACAGGCCAGCAGTGCTGTGCTGGCCAGAAACCGCCTGAGGTGCAATAAATATTTCATGCGGGTAGCCTGCACTGAATTTGCGGCCCGAAATACAGTGTTTGCATGGCTGTGCGACACCGGCCTTATTGCGTGGTTTGGTCGGCGATTTCCTGTTGCAGCTCGCCGATATGTTCCCGTAGCCGTTGCATGGCAAGTTGGTCGCGCTGCTGGATGAGGTCCGGCAGGCGCTGAATCATTTTCCGGCCAACGGGCGAACCGTAGAAGCTGTTCATGGCGTTCAATTCTTCCTCGGTGAAAGCCTGTTGGTACATCGTGATCAGTTCTTCCCGCATGCCGTTCCAGCCGATCTGCTTTTCCAGAAAACTGCGCAGCAGGTCAACGTGCTCACGCATGGCTGGCTCCTGCTGCAGCTGCAGGTTCACCACGGTCTCGACACTGGCATCGATTTTCTCTTGCATATGTATCAGTTCCAGGAGCTTTTCCACGGCATGCCGGTGACTTGCCGAATCGGCTGACAAACCGGTCGACCAGCCGGCGGCAATGACGAGCGGCAGGGATGCAATCAGGTGCGTGATTTTCATTGGCAGTCTCTTGTATACCCCCCGGAGATGCCTGTTACCGTTTATGGAACTGATGCATACGATAGCATATAGTGGGGGTGAGAAAAGGGAGGAGCCAGCCATATCTGATTAATTCAATATTCGTCATTCCTGCATATGCCGGACAAAAGCGCATGGTGCGTTGCAAACCCGGTGGGCGGCCCGCAGGGAGAACGAAGCGAATCATCCGGTAGCAGGTTGAAAATAACCGGATTCATGGTTTTCACTGTGTTTCGGCCGGAATGACGAGTTAATCAAACGATCCTTGGTATACCCTTTTTTGATGTTGCAGGCATGACAGGGACCTGTCACATAATGCATTCCGACCATATTTTCCTGTCAATGATGAGGTGTTCCTTTAGTTGTGAGTTATTCTTAAGAAACCTCTGATTAATTCGTCATTGCGACGACTACAGGGACGTAGGAGGTAGATAATGCAGGAGCAATTATCGAGGAACGAAGTGACGAAGCAATCTCCAACTGACTAGTTCCATAGTGGGAGATTGCTTCGCTTCGCTCGCAATGACGTGTATTGTCTAATTAATCAGATGTTCATTAAGTGATGGTGTGTTCCTGTTGAGGGTGTCGCAAGAACCGATGGCTGGAGGCGAAGATATGAATTCTCAAAGAAAGCGGCGATTTCGCCCGCTAGTCGCAGCGATAATTACCTGCGCTGCCATGATACCCGGTATGGCACGGCTTGCTGCTGCAAGCGATTTTAAACCTCCCGATATGGAGGGGTTTTCCCTGCATGATGAACGGGATGCGGATGGAGACGGTGACGGGGTGAACGAAACGCACATCATGCATTACCTGAGTCTTTCGGGTGACAGTATTGTCAGTATGACGACCCAAGGCCGGATATGGGCCTGGAGTCTCGATACGAATGGCGACGATTCCGGCACGAAAAACTATGTCATTCGCGATAGCAACTGTGACGGGATGTTTGACGAGGTCTACAGCCTGGATGACGAATTCCATGTGCCCGATTGTCTGGAATAGGTCTATTCACGGGCCGGTCCCTGGCGGCCGGTACCGGCCGGTTGACAAGCACAGGTTTACGCCCTAGCCTCGGGCCTTCCTGGAAATAACAGTTTTGTCCCCGGGGGCGGGGCCAATTAGAAGGATTTAGCAATGATTACTTACGACGAACTGAATACCCAGAACCACAGCATCACGGAACTCTCCAATGTCCTGCTGTATCTGTTCAAGGAACGGTCCATGTGCGATACCGGCATTTGTTGTGACCTGTTCTACCGCTACATGGACAAGGTCAAGGAACACATCGACCTGGTGGATACCAATCTCTACAGCAAGCTGCTCTCCCATGATGACCACGAAATTCAGAAGATGGCGCGCAATTTCATGTCAGGTTCCCAGGAGATAAAGCGCATCATGCAGGTATATACCAAGGAATGGTGTCCAAGGAAGCGCGGCGATACGCTGGCCATCGGCGAACACGAGCGCTTCCTGAAAGAATCCGAAGAGATGTTCGAACTGGTGCTGCAGCGCATCCAGTCGGAGACGGAAAAACTGTATCCCCTGGTCAGGGAACTCAGCGGAGAAAAGCAGCACGTTGCATGATGCTTGGCGGCTGGCGGTCCGCCGGGCACATTATGGAGACCCTGGTTTATTCATTGCGAGCGCGACGACGGGATACATGAATTAGTCAGAGTTTCCTCAAATAAAATACGGGCTGTCCAGCGTGCGGTAGTTCTGCAGGCGGCCCATCTCGTCGAGCAGCGTAATCAGGAAGGCGCGGGCCGGGATTCTGCCCAGTCCGCCGGAGATGCACTGTGTTTCCCCGAACTCGCTGCACCGGTCCCGGCGACCTCCCGGAGCACACAGCAATGAAGGTACCGGGTCGCCGCAATGGCGGCCGGTATTGCTGTCTGTCGAGTGGTCGGCACTCACGCCGATTACGATGTCCTGCAGCAGCAGCGGGGCAAGCGCGCCATCCACCTTTTCCAGGAACGCCTTTTTCCCTTCCGGGTCACGATCATGCGAGAAAATATCCGGCGCCTTGATGTGCAGGTATACTAGGTCGTGGTCCTGCAATGCCGCCAGGGTGGCGGAAATCTTGGCGGCCAGGTTGGTATCCGACATCGAGGTGAATTCAGGTCTGCAGATGACCGCGAAATTGGACAAGTGCGCGAGCCCGATAATGGTCCTTTCGCCGGCCACCAGGGCGGTGCCAAGGCCGAGGTGGTGAATAATGTTGTGTATATTGCTGATGCTGCCGGCGCCGCGGGTAATGATGCCGTTGGCGGGCAGGAGGCCCTGCTGTACGCGCCTGCGGTTGACGGGGTGATCCTTGAGGCGCTCATGGGCAGACCGGATGAATACGTTGATCGCGTTTGCCGTCTGCTCTCCCAGCGGGTTATCCGTGTCCAGGGCATGGCAGGTCAGTACTCGATTGCTGCGGGCGCCTGCGCCCGGATCGGTATCACTGACAACCGGTAGTGGTCCCGGCCCTGCCAGGCGCATCACGGCACGGTGCCCGGTAGCCGGCCGCACACTGGCGGAAAATCCGTCTTCCAGTTTAATCTCCTGCAGCGCGTCCGCGAGTTCACTGGTGTCATCATGGATGCGGCCGGCGCGGCGATCGATAACCTCGAGGCCGCCTGCATCCGCCTTCAGTGTGGCAAAATTGCAGCGCAGGGCGATATCGCCGGGCATAACGGGCAGACCGGTGCCGGCCGCTTCTACCGGTCCCCGCGGCAGGTTAAAGGCATCCCGGGTGTTAATGCCGAACAAAACGCCGGCACCGGTATGGGTGCTGACCGGTACCCCCGGATAGAGGGGGTCGATCAGTCCGCAGCGACCCCGGGAGACCAGTTCATCCATGTTGGGCGTGTGTGCCGCTTCCAGTGGGGTAGCGCCATCCAGGGCGGGAATGGGCCTGTCACCCAGGCCGTCGAGAATTATGATCAGGCCGTTGCGCTGTGTCATGAAAAGACTTCCTGCGGGCTGCCGGTGAAATTCTTCTGCAGCTTCTCGATTGTAATCCGCATGATTTCACTGAAGACCTTGTTTCTGTCGCTGTTTACGACAATGGGGATATTGGCGCGGTCAGCCTCGGACAGCAGGTGCGACTGCAGCCGCCAGATTTCATCGAAATGCTCGAGATAACGTTCCGAGCGGCGTTGCGGGACAGTGGTGCTGCGGCCGCGGATCCTGCCCTGCAGCCACTTGCGTTTCAGGACACCCAGCATGACGGGCACCAGTACCTCGTCACCACTCCGCCCGAGCTTCTCCTTGAGTTTCCCCACGAATGCCGGATGAATGTGAACGCCTTCCAGTATCAGGGATACGCGCTCGCGCAGGGCTCGCTGGATAACCGCCTCGATGGCCACCGACAGCAGGTCGGCCTGGCTGCGGTAGCCGTGCACCAGCAGGGCATCCGAAACCTCGTCGCCTCTTGCCGGGTGGCCGGGCAGGGCGGACCATGCAGCAAAGGATGAGGTGTGCAGGACCGGCATAAGCTGCTTTGGTAGCATGGTGCGCATAACCTCGCGCAACATGTCCGTCGACTGGGTGCGGACGATATCCAGCCGGCTGGCCAGCATGGTGGCCGTGGTGCTTTTGCCGCAGCCTGCCGTACCGCCAATCAGGAAGATCAGCGGGCGCCCGCTGTGGGCAAAATCCCGCCAGACCATCCAGCGCTGTGCCACGGCGGGCCCCAGTTCGCGGGACTGTCGCAGGTAACGGTAGGTCAGCTGTCCCAGGCGGCGTGAGGTGATATGCTCGATGCGCCTGTCGGTCAGGTGCTTGTGCAGCAGGGCGACGAAGTTGCTTGCCTCGCCGCCTTCAAGGCCGATGGTCTCGAGGCAATGCTGGTACTCGAGCCTGGAAAACGGTGTCAGCTGGCCGTCGCGCTGTTCCACCATGATGGTATAGGGCAGATTGTGCTCTACATAGCGGTTGGCTATCGCGTCTCCCCGGGTTGCCTGCAGGCGCTTGAGCACCAGCTTGTGCAGGGCATGGTTGGTGATCAGCTGGGCATCACCGAGTTCGGTACGGATATCCGAGGCGAAGCGGTAGGCCTCCTTGAAGGACAAGCCCGCGTCCTGCAGGGAACGGATCAGGATACCGCGCAAAAACGGGACCTTGGTATGTTCCTCAGGGTCTTCAACCAGAATCTTCGCCATGCTAGCCCCCTGGTAGCGTGTTATGCACTAGGGGAACTCTGGTAAATCCGTTATTGCAAGTAACACAGTGCCGAAGCAATCTCCAGGTGACTGATTCCCAACCATGAGATTGCCGCACTGCGCTAGCAATGATGAGGATAGAGTAATTAATCTGAGATTCCCTAGATCTCTTAACATCAGGGTTAGTATAAATGATAATTATCGTTTAATGTTCCGGTTGTTTTCAGCAACGGCCTAAACAGCGAACGTTCTGTGCGCAATCATAGTTTGGGGGAAAGATACGAATGGAGGAGTACGGCATGTTCAGAACAGCAGAACTCGGACAGAAGGTATCGAAAGCCGAGTACCGGGAGCGCGAACCGCTGCTCAGGCAGGAACTCCTCGAAGTGCAGCAACAATTGCGGGAAGCCGGCCGCTTCCCGGTGATCATCGTGTTTGCCGGCGTCGACGGAGCCGGCAAGGGTGATACCGTCAACCTGCTCAATGAATGGATGGACCCGCGCTGGCTGCTTACCACGGCCTACGACAATCCTTCCGACGAGGAAAGTGAACGCCCCGAATACTGGCGTTTCTGGCGACACCTGCCGCCGAAGGGGCGTATCGGCCTGTTTCTGAGCGCCTGGTACTCGCAGCCTATTCTGGACCGGGCCTACGAGAAGGCGGACGAAGCGACCTTCAACGACCAGCTGGACCGCATAATTTCCTTCGAAAAGGCGCTTGCCGACGACGGCGCGCTGATACTCAAGTTCTGGATGCACCTGGGTCACGATGCCCAGGAGAAGCGCCTGAAGAAACTCGAAAAGGACCCGCTCACCAGCTGGCGTGTCACCCAGCGTGACTGGGACCACTGGCATATCTATGACCGCTTCGAGTCCGCCGCGGAGCGCACCATCATGCGCACCAGCACAGGTACTGCACCCTGGAATATCGTCGAGGGCATGGACCCGTGTTACCGCAGCCTGAGCGTCGGTACCATCGTGCGGGATGAAATCCGCAAGCATCTGCAGCGCATCGAGCAGCAGCAACAGCAACAGCCGGAAACGCCGGCACCCGTGGAGTCCACTGCGGAGACGGGCGACGGGGAAAACCAGCTGCCGCCGTTGCCGGTCGCGACCGTGCTGTCACGGCTGGACATGTCCCTGCAGCTGAGCAAGGCGGACTACAAGAAACAGCTGCAGCAGTGGCAGGCGAAACTGAACCAGCTGCATCGCAAGGCGCTGAAGAAAAAGGTATCCGCGATCCTGGTGTTCGAGGGGGCCGATGCGGCCGGCAAGGGCGGGGCGATCCGCCGGATTACGGCTGCCCTGGACGCTCGGCACTACCAGGTCATTCCGATCGCAGTGCCGACGGACGAGGAGCGGGCACAGCACTACCTGTGGCGTTTCTGGCGCCACCTGTCCCGGGCGGGGCGCATCAGTATCTTTGATCGCAGCTGGTACGGGCGCGTACTGGTCGAGCGCATCGAAGGTTTCGCCACCGAGCCTGAGTGGCGCCGGGCCTATGCGGAGATCAATGTTTACGAGGAGCAGCTGACCGAACACGGCATCGTACTGCTGAAGTACTGGATCCATATTACCAAGGAAGAACAGCTGGAGCGTTTCAAATTGCGCGAGCAGACCCCGCACAAGCAATGGAAGCTGACCGACGAAGACTGGCGCAACCGGGAAAAATGGGATGAATACGAACAGGCGGTCAATGATGTCGTGGAACATACCAGTACCCATCGAGCGCCCTGGGTGCTGGTCGAGGGCAACGACAAGCGCTATGCCCGTATCAAGGTGATTCAGACATTCTGCGAGCAGCTGGAAGCCGCACTGGCGGATAAATAGCATGGGCCGGAAAGTATGTGCCGGCAACTACAAGCAATCCGGTGTCATTCCCTATCGCAAGAGGCAGGGAAAGATCGAGGTCATGCTGATTACCTCGCGCAACAAGGGGCGCTGGATCATCCCCAAAGGTATCATCGAGCCCGACCTCAATCCACGGACCTCTGCCGCCAAGGAGGCCTATGAGGAAGCCGGCGTTCAGGGCGACGTGCACAGCAAGCTGCTGGGCATCTACCGGCACCGCAAGTGGGGCGATGTGTGCACTGTTCAGATCTACGCGATGAAGGTCAGGAAGGTCCACCGCAAGTGGGACGAGACCGATCGGGAGCGGGAATGGCTGAGCCTCAAGGATGCACTCAAGCGACTGCACAAGGATGATCTCAAGCGGGCGATGCAACGCCTGCCGCGTGTTGTCAGATAGGGGGTGGCGTTTTGAGCGTACGGTTTGCTGCAGGAAAGGACGCCTGTTCACAAACAGAGTTATTATACTTCTCCACCCGGTATTTTCGTTTCTCTTGATCTGTATCAAAAATATGTTACGGTTTTTTTACTAGAGTCCTTTGATCATAATCAGTCCGCCCCTGCAAAATTGCGGACGCAACCAGGGATAAGCAGCCATGTCATCGACCAATCCATTCGGGAGTCTGTTCGGCAAGTCTCCGTTCTCGGCCCTGCAACGCCACATGCGCGTGGTGCTGGAATGTGCGCGTGAAATTCCGCCCCTGTTCGAGGCCCTCGCAGCAGGCGATCAGGACAGGGTGACATCCTGCAAAAACAAGATATTCGAAAAGGAGGCCGAGGCCGACCGCATCAAGAATGAAATGCGCGGGGCCCTGCCGAAAAGCCTGTTCATGCCGGTGGACCGGCGCGACCTGCTGGAGGTTCTGCAAATGCAGGATTCCATTGCTGATACCGCACAGGATATCGCGGGCATGCTGATCGAGCGGCGCATGGAAATACCGGAATTCATGCAGGAGGACCTGCTGGCGCTGGCACGCCGCTGTATTGACACCTGCGAGCAATCGGCGCAGATCATCGAGGAACTCGACGAGTTGCTGGCCATGGGATTCCGCGGTCGCGAGGCGAACCGCGTCGAGGAGATGGTAGAGAAGCTGAACCTGATCGAAGATGACACCGACGAACTCGGTATCAAGCTGGCACGGCAGTTGTTCGAGCATGAGGACGAGATGAAGCCGGTCTCGGTCATGATGTGGTACCAGCTTATAGAGTGGGTCGGCGACCTGGCAGATTATGCAGAAAAAGTCGGGGATCGGCTGCGCCTGCTGATTGCGCGCTAGCGGTTTCACCCGGCAGCGGTTTCCCTTCCGCAGTAATGAATGCATGCCCGTGCGGCAGCCGGGGGATCCGAGGAATTGCCAGTGGAATCCTGACCAGGTCGTCATTGCGACGCGAAGCAATCTTCGTCTGGTGCAGCATGGATCAACAAATTGCTGCGCTTCGCTTGCAACAACAAGGAACATGAATGAATCAGTGATTGCTTAATCGCACACCTGCTGCAGGTTGCAGGGGAGGGGGTCGGTCAGTGTTGCTGCAACACGGCGAAATCTCAACCGGCTTAACAGTTTATTAATCCCGGGATACAAACATGGAAATCATAACTGAATACGGTTTCGTCTTTATTGCACTAGCGGTTGTTTTTGGCGTCTACATGACCTGGGGCATCGGCGCCAACGACGTCGCCAATGCCATGGGCACGTCGGTCGGCTCGGGAGCGGTCAGCATCAAGCAGGCCATTGTCATTGCGGCCGTGTTCGAGTTTGCCGGTGCCTTCATCGCCGGCGGCAATGTTACCGCGACCATTCGCAAGGGCATTATCGATCCAGCCGCCGTCGTCAACAGTCCGGAGATCCTGGTATACGGCATGCTGGCGGCGCTGCTGGCCGCCGCCGTCTGGCTCATGATTGCCACGACCCGCGGCTGGCCGGTCTCGACCACGCATTCCATCGTCGGTGCGATCATCGGTTTTGCGGTCGCGGGTATTGGTGTGGATTCCGTAGCATGGGGCAAGGTGGGGCAGATTGCCGCCAGCTGGGTGGTGTCGCCGCTGCTCGGCGGGATCATCGCCTTCATGCTGATGCAGAGCATTCGTCGCCTGATCCTGGATACGGAGCATCCTTTCGAGAGCGCCAAGCGCTGGGGGCCCGCCTATGTCTTCCTGGTGGGTTTCACCATCTCCCTGGTTACTCTGTTCAAGGGGTTGTCACACCTGAAAATCGATCTCTCGGTTGGTATGAGCTTCTTCGTGGCCACGCTGTTTGGTCTGGGCCTGGCCTTTATCGGCTGGCTGATGATCAAGCGGGTGACCGTTGACCCGGGTGCCGACAGGGAATTCCACTACGCAAGCGTGGAGAAGGTATTCGTTCCCATGATGCTGTTCACGGCCTGTGCCATGGCGTTTGCACACGGCTCGAACGATGTCGCCAACGGCATCGGCCCGCTTGCCGCGGTAGTCAGTATCGTGCAGTCGGGTGGTGAAGTAGCGCAGAAGGCGGCACTGCCGCTGTGGATCCTGATCCTTGGTGGCACGGGTATCGTCGTCGGCCTGGCGACCATGGGTTACCGGGTCATGAAGACCATCGGTACCAATATCACCGAGCTGACCCCGAGTCGCGGCTACTGCGCAACCCTGGCGGCGGCTGCCACGGTCGTGCTGGCATCACGCACCGGCCTGCCGGTATCGACCACGCATATCGCGGTGGGTGCGGTCATCGGCGTCGGTCTTGCACGCGGCATCGGCGCGATTGACATGCGGGTCATCGGCGGCATCGTGGTGTCCTGGGTGATTACCCTGCCTGCTGGCGGCATTCTGGCCGCGCTGTTCTTCTTTACCCTGAAGGGCATGTTTAGCTGATTCCCCTCTGGTAAATTCGTCATTGCGAGCAAAGCAATCTCCCCCTATGGAATCAGTCACTGGAGATTGCTTCGTCTCTTTGCTCGCAATGACGGAAATTATCTAATTAATCAGAGGTTCTTTAAATTACCCGGAACGCATTAACCGGGCTGACAGGGGCCGGTGTTGCCGGTGATATTCCCGGACTGCCATAGTCAGACTGCTTCCCGGACAACCCTTTGTGGCGGGAAATGGCAAGTGAAGGTGCTGCCGCCGCCCACCCTGCTACTGATTTCCAGTTTTGCTTCATGATGGTCAAGGATGTGCTTGACGATCGCCAGTCCCAGACCGCTGCCGCCGGTATCTCTTGATCGGCTGGGGTCGACGCGGTAGAAACGTTCTGTCAGACGTGGAAGATGGCGTGCTGCGATACCGGCACCGCTGTCTGTCACGCTGAAACTGGCGCCATCCCCGTGCGTACACCAGCGCATCCGGACTTCAGATCGGGGTGGCGTGTGGCGGATGGCATTCGTCACCAGGTTGGTGAAGGCCGTGCGCAACTCCTGGTAGTCGCCAAGCAGGCAGGCGGAGGATTCAACTTCCGGTAGCACGACATGGCGGTCGCTGCCGCTGAGGGAGCGTGCTTCCTCGACAATTGTCGCGAGCATGTCCGCGACGTCAACACACTCGTCGCGCCCCGATTCCTGCTGCGCTTCCAGTCTTGACAGGATCAGCAGGTCGGTAATCATTTCGTTCATGCGCTGCACCTGCTGCAGCATCAGTTGGGCGGGCCGCTGCAGCTCGGGGTGATTGTGGCTGTCCAGTCCAAGCTGTTCCGTGAGACCGGATATGACGGTCAGCGGAGTACGCAGCTCATGTGAAATATTGGCCACGAAGTCGCGTTTAGCCGTGTCAAGGTGATACTGGCGGGTGACGTCCCGTGCTACCAGCAGGCGCTTGCCGGATTCATCGTCCGGCTGTATGACCATGAGTGACAGGATTCTTGCCCGGTCAAGTGGCGCGTTGCATACCAGCGGCTGGGTAAAATCGGCCCTTGCCATATATTCCCGGACAAGCGGGTCGGGGATGAGTGCCGTCAGTGTGTTCCCGGCTGCTGCCGGCCACGCGATAGCCAGCAGGCTTGCTGCTGCCGGGTTTGACCATGTGATACTGCCTGTTGCGTCAAGGGTGACCACGGCATCGGGCAATGCATTGATGATACTGCGATAACCCGCCGCCATGCTTTCGAGTTGCCCGCTGTGCTCGCGGTCTTCCGCCAGTCGGGATTGAAACGCAGCGATTGCCTCGCGCCACAGACCATAGGGTCGCGGTCCCGCAGCCTGCCGCTTCGCCAGCAATGGCGGCAGTCGCAGCAGTTGATAGAGGTGCCAGCCAAGGTAGCCCAGCAGGGCTGCCAGCAGGCAGGGTAATGTCCATCCCGAAACTGCGCCGGCAACTGCGGCCACGAGGAGGCTGCCCAGCAGTAGCGCCAGTTCTTCTTTCCGGGCGGTTCGCATGCCCGATATCATACGCCAGCGGAGGCGGGATACGGGACTACAGCGAGGGAACCGGCACGGGTGGGGGGCGGGATGTACTGAAAACAGTTGTTATTTCTGCGCCGAGAAGCGGTAGCCGGCACCCCGCACGGTTTGTATCAGGCGGTCATGACCGGAGGGTTCCAGGGCCATGCGCAGGCGCCGGATATGGACGTCCACGGTGCGCGCCTCGACGTAGGTGCCGCTGCCCCAGACCAGCTTGATCAGTTCCTTGCGGCTGTAGACCCGCTCCTGATTTCTCAGAAAAAAAAGCAGCAGTTGATACTCCATGGGAGCCAGTTCCAGTGCTACACCCTTGACGCTGACCCGGTGGCTGCCCGGGTCAAGCTGCAGCTCACCGAAACCGTGAACTTCGTCCCTGGTGTCCCGGCTGCTGCGGCGCAACACGGCCTGGATACGTGCCAGGAGTTCACTGATAGAGAACGGCTTGGAAACGTAATCATCGGCTCCGGCCTCGAGTGCGGCAACCTTGTCCTCTACCTGGCCGCGCGCGGTCAGCATGATAATCGGAATCGCCGGGTGACTGGTGTCCATGAACAATGCACGTGCGAAATCGTACCCCGACTGGCCCGGGAGCATCCAGTCCAGCAGGATCAGGTCCGGGGGCGTGGCTTCAATGGCGTGTCTGGCTTCCGTCGTACTGCCGGCTTCCTGCACAGTGAACCCTGCACGGCTGAGTGCCAGCAGCAGCATTTCACGGATAGCGGGATCATCATCGACTACCAGGATCGTACTCATGGTCTGTTTGTGGCGGTTACAGCCTGTTTTTCGTGTCGGGGAAGGCAGCGGGCGGCACGTTGCAAGGGAACGTGCCGGCTGATCAGCCGTAACGACCTTCGATATAGTTTGCAGTTTCCTGCTTTTTCGGTGTCACGAACATCTGCTCGGTTGCGGTATGCTCCACGACCCTGCCCATCAGCATGAAAATGCATTCCTCGCTGGCGCG
>Ga0210064_1000227_pt1 | contig 27245 bp, 18 predicted proteins | sample Muzzi_CordC_D2_FD_185531 | JGI IMG/M metagenome (GOLD analysis project Ga0210064, IMG submission 185531) | Wetland microbial communities from San Francisco Bay, California, USA, that impact long-term carbon sequestration - Muzzi_CordC_D2 (SPAdes) | ecosystem: Environmental > Aquatic > Marine >... | reverse complement strand
ATGCGTTCGAGTGTGTTGGTCACCAGTCCCTCGAACAGGCAGTGCTTCAGACCCTCCCGGGTTTCGCGCTCGGTCGGCGCGGGTGAATAAATGTGGTGATCTGAAAAGTTCACCGCAACCTGAAGCACGTCCTTTTTCAGGATGTCGCCGGCGAGTTCCATGCCGAGCACGGTTTTCTCGGACATCTGCATGCACAGCAGGGCGCAGCACCGGCTTGTCTCCCAGTGATGGCTGTCCTCCATGAATTCCCGTATCTCGGAGCTGTGGCTGAAGATTGACTGCAGATCCCGGGTATCGGAAAAGAATGCGTTTACATAGGGGTCGGTGGCAAACGTCCGGCTGCTGACCTCGATGGCCCCGGGGATCTGGTTGACCAGGTTATCGGCATATTCCAGTGCGGTGCCGATGACATCATGCAGTTTTCCTTGATAGCCGCTGATGAGCCGGATTCTGCCATCGGTTCCATCGACGACCCGTTCCACGGCCTGCATGGCCGTGGCATCCTGGTTTCTGCGGGATTGTTGCTCCTGCCTGAAGTGCTGTATGGAAGCACGCAAGCCGGAAAGCTTATTCTCCAGGAATGTTTTCATGTAACCCGAGCCCCCCCGGTCACCGGGATTCCGCAGCAGGTACCCGACCCCCCTGGTCCCGCCTGCACATGCAGCCTGTCAGTAACCGGTTGCCATGTCAAAAACCGAATATCATAAAGTATAGTTCCATACCGGGTTGCAGAAAAGCCGCTGTTGTCGGGGCCGTATTGTGGTTGTGGCACACGCTGTGTACTATCCGCCGTGATGAAGACAGGAGAGTCAAAGATGTCTCGTTCCAGGGGCGGAAAACGCAAACAGAAGTCTCTGGCGGAGCGTGCCGACCGGCATGACCTCTACCAGAAGTCGGTTCAGGATGTGGTCGCGGAATACAGCTTCGTCAGCAGAAGATTCCGCAAGCTGCGTGGCCGGCGCGCAGTCCGGGTGCGCGAGGACTTTTGCGGGACGGCAAATATGTGCTGTGAATGGGTGCGGCGCAACCGGAAAAACACGGCCATCGGTGTGGATATCGATCCGGCCGTTCTCGACTGGGGAAGGAAGCACAACCTCTCCCGCCTCAAACCGGATGCCCGTAAGCGGGTAACCCTGTTGCAGGAAGATGTCCGCAGTGTGCAGGCACCGCCGGTCGATGTGGTACTGGCGATGAATTTCAGCTACCAGCTTTTCCGGGAACGTCCTATCCTTAGGGAATATTTCAGATCGGTGCGCGATTCGCTGGTGGATGACGGGGTCTTCTTTCTCGACGCCTATGGTGGATATGAGGCCTACAGCGAGATCCGGGAAAAGCGCAAATGCAAGGGCTTCAAATACATCTGGGACCAAGCCAGCTATAATCCGATAAACGGGGACATGCGGTGTCATATTCACTTTACCTTTCCCGATGGCTCCAAACTCAAGAAGGCGTTCACCTACGAGTGGCGGCTCTGGACCCTGCCGGAACTGCGCGAAATTCTCGAGGAAGCCGGTTTTTCAAACATCATTGTCTACTGGGAGGGGGTGGATGAGAAGACCGGTGAGGGCACCGGTATTTATGAACCGGCCACGGTGGGAGACGCCGACCCCGGCTGGATTTGTTTTATCAGCGCGGAAAAGTAACCCCGACACCCCCCCGCCATCGGAGTGTGAATCAGCAGGTTCGTAGACAAGCCGGGACAGGACGAACGGTAACCGTGAACCGGATTGGCGAACATTACAGCAGTTCCGGTAACCTTGGTGGTCTCGCCAATCCAGGTCCGCCTTCGCGAACTGTTTTCGGCTGGTTCACGGTTTCACTTCTTGACCTGGAATACCATCCGATCGTATTTTCATAGCTTGCTGCCGGGCACGCCGGCATTCCCCGGACGGGAATTCAGGAAACTCCGACCGCGTCTCCGGTGACAGTCGGGCATGCGGGCAACAGGCACTGCATAATGGCCAAGATTGTTGTTATCAATGAACCACAGGGTGATTCGACTCCCTTCCTGCGCGGGATCCTGGTGCAGTCGCTGGTGAACGCGGGTCTGGCGTTTGCCGATGCCTATGAACTTGCGCAGGTCGTCCGGGATGAGTTGCAGGAAACCCAGGAGGCGACCAGCAGTGCGCTGCGGGCCAGGGTGGCGGCCTTGCTGGAAGAGCGTTTTGGCAAGGAGCAGCGCCAGCTCTACGAGACCCGGCATAAAACCGGGGATGCCCTCATCGTGCACACGCCGACACGGAGCGCCCCCTTTTCCGTCGGGATGCTGTCGCACTCGCTGGAAACCTGTGCGATACCAGCCGATCTGGCACTCCAGGGTGCACGCAAGGTCTATGCCTCGCTGCGCAAGTCCGGTCACCGCGAAGTCGATCATAAATCCCTGCGCCGGGTTATCTACCGGTGTTTGCGCGAACACAGTGATCAGGACACGGCGGACCGCTATCTTTCCTGGCGGCGTTTCGAAAACAGCGGCGAGCCCCTGATCGTGCTGATTGGTGGTACCACCGGGTGTGGCAAAAGCACCGTTTCATCCGAGCTGGCCTATCGGATGGCTATCTCCCGGACCCAGTCCACCGATATGATGCGCGAGATTATTCGCTCCTACCTCACACCACAGGTGGTTCCAACCCTGGGCTATTCGAGTTTCGAGGCCTGGCGGGGACTGCCGGCACCTGCCGAGGGGCTGAATCTGGAGATAGAGAACCCGGTCATAACCGGCTTTATCTCCCAGTTCGCGACCATGAAGCCGGCGCTGGAAGCCACAATGAAACGCGCCATCGAGGAGCGGCACCACCTGATACTCGAGGGGGTTCACGTGGTCGCAACGGAACTCGATATCGCCGCCGCAGACGATCGCGCGCTCATTGTCCCGCTCAAGCTGGCGACCATGACCAAGGAACTCCTGCGCAAGCAGCTCCAGCGGCGCGGGCGCGAAAAAAATGAACACCGGACATCACGTTATCTGGAGCACCTGGACGATATCTGGGAATTGCAGTCCTGGCTCCTGAGCGAGGCGGACAAGGCCGGTATCGATATCATCCAGAACTGGTATATCGAGGACACGGTCCGCGCGGCCCTGGATCTCGTGATCAGTAAAATCATGGAGCGTTATCCACCGCATCCGGACAGCGAAGTGTGGGAGCACTGATCCGCTGCATAGCCGCCGGAACTAATTGCACGGTTCCTGCAGGATGCTGTCCGGCGTCATTTCACGGGACGTAAACAACATGCCAAACGAGATCGAGCGGAAATTCCTGGTAAGCAGTGATGGCTGGCGGTTATTCGGGCCGGGGACCCGTTACCGGCAGGGCTACCTGTCAACCGTACCGGAACGCAGCGTGCGAGTACGGGTGGCCGGGGACGAGGGATTCCTCACCATCAAGGGAAAAACCGTCAACGCGACCCGTGCGGAGTACGAGTATGCCATTCCCGTGAGCGAGGCCAACGAGTTGCTGGATCATCTCTGTGAACGACCGCTTATCGAAAAAACCCGTTACCGGATCAGTCACCGGGGGCTGGTCTGGGAAGTCGACGAGTTCGAGGGGGAAAACACCGGCTTGATCGTCGCCGAGGTGGAGCTGGAGACCGAGGACCAGGCGGTCGCGCTTCCCGACTGGGCCGGTGAAGAGGTGACCGGTGATCCACGCTACTACAACGCCAGCCTGGTTGCGAATCCCTACCGTAAATGGGCCGAAAGCTGATCCGTGTGATACCTTGTCCGGCAGGCGGTAAGCTTCTTATAATTCTCTTTATAACATTAAGTAAAGAAACATATTTAAAGTTCAGGTTTATATCGTTTGGGTCGTGTGCAATGTTGTATGCCCGGATGGGTGACTACGACCCCCCGGAACCCGCTCAAGCTCCTATTGCTGACGGCCGGCAATCAGGCGCATGGCCCAGGCCAGTCTCTCGACCGCTACGTGGTCTCACCTTTTGGCCCAAGCCAGTCTCCCGACCGCTATGCGGTCTCACCTTTTGGCCCAGGCCAGCCTCTCGACCGCTACGCGGTCTCACCTTCTGGCCCAGGCCAGCCTCTCGACCGCTACGCGGTCTCACCTCCTCCTGCTGCCGAAACTCGCGCACAGACACGAGGCTTTGTCAGCGCAGTCTTTAGTAATCCTACAATTCATACCTTGAAATGGAAAAACGCTTTTGACATTATCCAGATGTATATCGCCGCTGTTTAGAAAACGACAATCAAAACCGGAGGGGGGAATCATGAAAGAAATTACAAGGCACATAGCCTCGCTGCTGCTGGCCACCGGGTTCCTGCTGTCGAGTTTCCCGCTGGCTGCCACCGATGGGGGCGAGCTGGCCGCGGATAAATGCGAAAGTTGCCACGGAAAGAACGGTAACAGTGACAAGGAGGACATCCCGAGTATTGCCGGTTTTTCCGACGTCGTCATTATAGATTCCATGGAAATGTACCGTTCCGGCGACCGCACCGGTGCAAAGTACCGGACCGGGGATGAACCGGAAACGGACATGAATGAGATAGCCCGGCAACTGAGCGATGAGGATATAGAGGCGCTTGCCGGGTTTTATTCGACGCAGGAATTTCTGCCCCGTGCACAGAAATTTGATGCAGCACTCGCGGAGAAAGGCGCCGGGATCCACGATTCCAAATGCGAAAACTGTCATTCGGATCAGGGCAGCAATCCCGATGACGATGCCGCCATTCTGGCTGGACAATGGACGCCGTATCTCAGGACGCAATGCAGCGCCTTCCTCTCGGGAGAGCGGGAAGCACCGAAAAAGATGCAGAAAAAGATAGACAAACTGTCCGCCGAGGAAATCGAGGCACTGCTCAATTTCTATGCAAGCCAGCAGTAGCCCGTATTGCCGTCAACCACGCATGGCTATTGCCCCGCCCGGGTGCTACTCACGGGCACCCAGGATTATACCGGCATTAACGGCGACTGACCTGCGCCGGGTTGCTGATCCACCAAGGAGGAAACCCAATGCAGCCACTCGCACCGGAAGAAGAAGAGAAGATCCGTAACAGTGCGCCCCGGGCCACGTTTGTACTGATGTTGCTCATGGGTGCACTGCTGCTCGCCGGCTGGGCATACATGTTCTTCATGATGTTTCTTGAACACGGACCGGTCAGCTGAGGGGGCAAGCCATGTTCAGCGATCCCCTGAAAGCCATTTGCGAAGATTCACTGGAAAGAAAATGGACGTGGATTTCACTCTTGCTGGCCGCCCTCATCGCAGGCGTGCTGGGTGTGTATGCCGTCGGGAGCAATATAAATCCACCGAGCAATGTCGAAACCATCGACTCCTCGCGCCTGCACCTGAGCGAGGAGTTCGCCGAGGATAATCTCGGTGTGAAAACCAACGCGGACGGCAGCATGACGGTCACCCTGGTGGCGGCACGCTATGGTTTCTATCCGCCGCGCATCGAGGTCCCGGTCGACACGCCGGTTACCCTGCGTATGGCCAGCGCCGATGTCCTGCACGGGGTACACGTGCCGGGCACCAACATGACGACCATGGTCGTGCCGGGTTATATCTCCGAGGTAAAGACAAGCTTCCCCGAAACCGGAGAATTCTCCCTGCTCTGCAATGAATACTGTGGCCTGGGACATGACCAGATGTGGTCGCGCCTGGTCGTAGTACCGAAGCCCGCCACCGGAGAAGGCTCATGAATGCCATCACCATCGATGCACCGGGCAGCCGCGTGGACCACACCTCCGGCAGCGCCGGTCTGGGCCTGGCCAGCATGTGGGTTGGTTTTATCGCCTTCCTGGCCGCGGCGGTGCTGGGCCTGTATCAGGTGGCCGAGCGAAGTGGTCTGTTTCCCGCGTTCGAGTCTCCGTCAGTGTACTTTGCCTCGGTCTCTACACATGGCGTGCTGATGGCCTTTGTCCTGACGACGTTCCTGGTGATGGGTTACGGATATTACACGGCCGAGACCAGTCTCCGGCAACCGCTGTGGAACCGGTCACTCGCCTGGTTCGGTTTCTGGCTGTCACTGATCGGGGTACTGGTGGCTGCCGTGCCGTTACTGACCGGGCAGGCCTCGGTGCTGTATACCTTCTACCCGCCCTTGCGGGCGCATCCGGCGTTTTACATCGGCGCTGCGTTGCTGGTGGTGGGCTCCTGGGTGTGGTGTCTGGAAATGGTCATGATGATGAGCGCCTGGAAACGAACCCATCCGGGCGAGGCGGTACCCCTCGCCATGTTCGGCACCACCGCGAACGCCATCCTGTGGTTCATCACCAGTCTCGGTGTGGCTTCGGAGGTGGTCTTCCAGCTGATCCCCTGGTCGCTGGGCCTGATCGATACGGTGGACGTGGGCCTGGCCCGGACGCTGTTCTCCTGGACCCTGCACGCGATCGTCTACTTCTGGCTGTTCCCGGCCTACATCGCCATGTACACGCTGATGCCGAAGGCGGCCGGCGGTTTTCTGTTCAGCGACCGGATGGGGCGTGTGGCGTTCATCATGCTGCTGGTGTTTTCCATACCCATCGGCTTTCACCACCTGTACATGGATCCGTTTCAGGCGGCGGGCTGGAAGTTCCTGCACATGATGGGCACCATGATGGTGGCCGTGCCCACACTGATTACGGGATTCACCATCATCGCGTCCCTGGAGATCGCGGGTCGGCTGCGCGGTGGCAAGGGCCTGCTTGGCTGGATTACCGCGCTGCCCTGGGGCAATCCCATGGTCGCCGCCACGGGACTCGGTCTGTTGCTGCTCACACTGGGTGGGTTCGGTGGCATGATCAATGCCAGTTATGCCATGAATACCATGGTGCACAATACCCAGTGGGTCACCGGACACTTCCATCTCATCTTCGCCGGCACCACGGTGATCATGTACTTTGCCATTGCCTACACCCTGTGGCCGAAGATGACCCGCCGGCGGCTCCACTCCAGACGACTGGCGCTTGCCCAGATCTGGCTGTGGTTCATCGGCATGTTGGTGCTGACGCTGCCCTGGCACTTGCTCGGAGTGGATGGCCAGCCGCGGCGCATCTCGTCCACCCCCTATGATGCGTCGCTCGTCGCGAAGTGGCTGCCCAACGAGGTTGCCATGATCGTCGGCGGACTGATCCTGCTGGTTTCGGCGATCCTGCTGATCTATGTGCTGGCGAAGACGCACGGCAATTCACAGGCGGAGACAAACCCCGGCGTCGAATATGCGGAATCCCTGCACCCCGTTGTCCGCCTGTCACCGCTGCTGAACGGTTTCGGTTTCTGGACCTTCCTGGTGGTGATCTACCTGATTGCCAGTTACGGCTATCCCATTGCCCAGTTCTTCCTGATGCACACCTACGGTACAACGCCATGGAGTATCTGAGCATGATACGCCTACCCGTCCTGACTGGCGTGCTGGCGCTGCTCGTATCCGCGGTCTGTGCCGAGCCGTCTTCCCTGGTGGCCTACGATAGCGCAACGCTCCGGCTGCTGGCTACGGCGGATCCCGCAAGGGGCGAAGAACTGGCGGGAAAATGCAGTAAATGCCATGGTGAAAAGGGAGTATCGGATGACCCCGTGGACATCAATATCGCCGGCCTGCGCGCCAGCTATATCTACAAGCAACTCCGGGATTACAAGGACGGCAAGCGGGTGAGCAAGGATATGAGCAGGCGCGTCAGGGTTCTGGATGACCAGAAGATGGCCGATCTCGCCGTCTGGTTCGCGTCGCTGGAACCGGGGCAGGCAGCGCCGGACCGTAATGCAGATCCTGAAATCCTGCAACTGATCCGGGAAGGCGACCCGCAGCGGATGATAAAGGCCTGCAGCTCCTGCCATGGCCCGGACAACCGGGGAGGGCAGTTCGATAACCCTTCCCTGGTCGGCCAGCACGCAGAATATGTGGTCACGACCCTGACCGAATTCAGGGATGGCGACAGGACCAACGATATCTATTCGCGGATGCGCACGATTGCCGAGGTCCTGAGCGACGCGGAGATCGAGGCCCTGGCCGCCTATTTCGCGCCTGCCCTGCCATAGGAGACACCATAGGCTGTCCACCCTGTCGCTGTCCGGAGGTTTCCGGTATGCCGCAACCCGGCCAGGCCGACAACACCTGCCTTCGCAGGGTCCGCCAGGCACCCCCTGCAGCGGGTCGGTGATCATCCGGCAATGCAGATACCGGGTGTGAAACAGCACCTGCCGGTTCACGGTTCTTCAGCGGACTTTATACAATGGGGCATGCCTGAACTGTCCACTGCCAGCAGCAAACCTCCCTTGAGGAAGACGTCCGACACGGACTGTTTCCATTGCGGGCTCCCGGTGCCGGACGACCCCGCAACGCCGATCCTCGAGATTCTGGGTTTGCAACGGGTCTTTTGCTGTCCCGGCTGCCAGGCTGTCTGCAAGGCCATCGCCGATGCCGGGCTGAGCGATTACTACCGTTACCGCAGCGGCCGGTCTGCATCGGCCCGGCAGCCGCTCATCCCGGAATTCCTCCGCCAGGTGGCCCTTTATGACCGGCCGGAAATCCAGCAGGGATTCGTGCGGGAGACAGACAACGGGCGGGAGGCTTCGCTGCTGCTGGAAAACATTCGCTGTCCGGCCTGTCTGTGGCTGAACGAACGTCACCTGCGCAGTCTGCGCGGCGTGCTCGAGGTGCATATCGACGACACCACGCAGCGCGCCCGCGTACGCTGGGACCCGGATATCATCCGTCTCAGCGAGATCCTCACGGCCATCGCGGACATTGGCTATATCGCCCATCCCTACGATGCAGGGCATAGCGAGCAACTCGGCAGGCTGCGCCGCCGGCGCAGCATCGAACGGCTGATCTTCGCGGGTGCCGCGGGGATGATGGTCATGAACTTCTCGCTGGCCACCTATTTCATGGGAGGGGTCGATGCCCGTGGCCAATACCAGCTGTGGGAGATTATCGGGCGCTGGACCAGCCTGCTGGTGACCGCGGTAATCCTGGTCTATCCTGGTCAGGAATTTTTTCTCGGTGCCTGGAACGATCTGAAGCAGCGCCGTCCGGGGATGGATATACCCATCAGCCTGGGGCTTTCCATCGCCATGCTGGCCAGCTTTTATGCCACGCTGACGCAGCAGGGCGAAGTCTATTACGATTCGATCGCCATGTTTGTGTTTCTGTTGCTGCTGGCACGGCGCCGGGAACTGCGCGGCAAGCTCCGGGCGGCCGACCGTCTGGACCGGCTGGCGCGGGTGACGCCGCGTACCGCATACCGGCTGGAGGCCGGGGAGGCCGGTTGCGAGGTGCCGGTTGTGGAACTGGTTCCCGGGGACTGCATCCGGCTGCTGCCGGGGGAGACCCTGGCGGTCGACGGGATCATCGTCCGCGGCCGCAGCAGTTTCGACGAATCGCTGTTGACGGGGGAGGCCCTGCCCGTGGTACACGCAACCGGTGAAGACGTCGCAGCCGGGGCCGTGAACGGCGACCAGCCGGTCGAAATCCGGGTGACCCATGGCGTGCAGACCTCGGCTGTGAATGAAATCCGGCGGCTGGTCGAGCGCGGCCTCGAGCAGCGGCCGCGCTATGCCTTGCTGGCGGAACGTGCGGCCGGCTGGTTTGTCGCCGCGGTATTGCTGATTGCCGCCGCTACCGCGTTGTTCTGGCTGCAAACCGAGCCGGCACGCTGGATATCCAGCACCATTGCCGTCCTGATCATTACCTGCCCCTGTGCACTGGCACTGGCCACACCGGTTGCCCTGGCCGTCAGTGCCGGGCGCTTCATCGAACTGGGTGTCTTGCCGTTGCACCTGCGTGCCGTGGATGCACTGGCGCACAGTGATTGCTTCGTGTTTGACAAGACCGGCACCCTGACGGCGGGGCAGCCGGCGGTTGCGGCCGTGGTTACCACCGGCTCGCTCGACCGCAACCAGTGCCTGCGCCACGCGGCGGCACTGGCCGCCCATTCCGAGCACCCGGTGGCCCGTGCGCTGCGCCGCGTCATCCCGCTGCCACGTCTGGCCGTCGAGCCGCTGGAGAATGTCCCGGGCTTCGGCATCCGGGCCCTGATCGCGGGTCGTCAATGGCGGCTGGGAAAGCCGGCGTTTGTCTTGCATGCACTCCCGCCGGACCCGGAACTCGCGGCGCTCATCGGGCAGGCGCGGGACCGTGGCCAGCTGGTGTCCCTGTTGTCGAATCCCGATGGTGTGCAGGCCGTGCTGACCTTGGAGGATCCGGTGCGCCCGGGTGTGGAACGGCTGCTTGCGGGACTGGCGGACGCGGGTGTGCGGCGGTTTGCCATGCTGAGCGGTGATGCATCTGCCACAGTGGCAAAACTGGGCAGGCGTCTGGGTATTCCGGAGTGCCGGGGTGACCTGTCCGCGAGGGACAAGCTCGACTGGACCCGGGCCCGGCAAGGGGAAGGAGCCTCGGTTGCGATGTTCGGTGACGGTCTTAACGATGCTCCCACGCTGGCCGCGGCGGATGTCTCGATTTCCTTTGCCGATGCCACCGATCTCGCCAATGCCGGCAGCGATTTTCTGCTGCTCGGGGAGGATCCCGCAGCACTGGCCGATGCCCGGCGACTCGCTCGACGGACGCGGCGCACCATCCGGCAGAACCTGGCCTGGGCGGCGGCCTATAACCTGGTCGCCGTCCCGTTTGCCGCGGCCGGGTGGATCCCCCCCTGGGGTGCGGCGATCGGGATGTCCTGCAGTTCCCTGTTCGTGGTGATGAATGCACTGCGACTCCGGGTTGGAAAGTGAGTAACCGCACGCCGGGTAATTCTCCAGCCGGGCCTTCCCGCCGCACGGCAGCAAGAGGAAACCGGATAATTCCAATAGTTTCATTGCTCCTGGTTTTGCTGTCGATTACACCCGTGGATGCGGCGGAGCTGAATGCAGTTACCGGGTCCCACGCCGGGATGCAGGGCCGGGCAGCCACCAATGCATGGGACTTGCCACCCCTGGAGCTGCAGGACCCGGATGGCAACCGGCACATCCTGTATGACTGGCACGGCAAGGTTATCCTGCTCAACTTCTGGGCGACCTGGTGCGGCCCTTGTCAGGCCGAGGTGCCGGACCTGATCCAGTATCAGCGGGAATACGCCGACCAGGGTCTGCAGGTCATCGGGGTGGGTCTGGATGAGGTTGCGCGGGTGCGTAATTTTATCCGCACCTTCCGGATCAATTATCCCGTGCTGATAGCCGATCCTGCACGCAGTCAGGAGCTCTTGCCCCGCTGGGGAAATCACCGGCAGATACTGCCGTTCACGGTTGTGATCGGTCGTGATGGCCGCATCCATCTACTGCAGGCCGGTCCGTTCGACGCGGAGGCCTTTGCGGATTACGTGCGGCCACTGCTGGAGGCACAGTCTCCCTGACCCGGATGCATCCGAGGCTGAATCCGGTGATTCCGGAATTACGGCGTCGTTGCCGTCCCGGCTGATGCGGCTTCATCCGGCAACACCGGCAACGACCACTGCACCGGATATTTTTTCTGCAGCGTCTGCAGATAGGCCGTTAGTTGTTCGGAGATCATGGCCTGTCTCACACGGTCCGTGATCTCCGCCAGTGGGAGTTGCCTGCCGGGGCGCCGTTCAATCAGGGTCACAATGTGGTAACCGGCGGGTGTCTTGATGACGCTGCTGATTTCACCCTGCTGGAGTACTTTTGCCGCCGCCTCCAGGGCGGGGTGCCCGCTGCCTTCCTGCAACCAGCCCATGTCACCTGCCTGCTGGCGACCCAGCGGATCGATGCTGTATTCACCGGCTAGCACGAACAGGCTTTCACCGGCCGTGATCCGCGCATGCATGGCCTCGGCCTGTTCACGCGAGCCGAGTACCAGTTGGCCAATATGGCGGCGTTCAGGCAGGTACCATTTTTCCGGGTGTTGCTGATAATAATCGCGCATGCTGGATTCGTCCGGTATCCATGCGCGCTCCTGTTGTTCAAGTAGCGCGCGGGGCAGCAGTTCATGGCGGAATTCCGCCACTTCCGGCTCGACATCGATACCGCTGTCCAGTGCAGCGCGGGCGCCAAGTGTTACTTCAGCCAGGTCATTGAGGCGCTCGCTGGCGGTGGATTCAGTTGCGCCAATCTCATTGCCGGGTAACGGGATGTCCCGATAGTGGATCCTGAAATAATCGCCTTCGGCGACAACGGTTTCCTCACGGGGTGAATTTTCCAGTCGTTCCGTATACAGGTGCAGCCCGTGTCGGGCTTTCAGTTCAGCCATGCGTTCCGTTTTCAATGTCTTGAAATGGCGGGCTACGTAAATGGAACGCGCCGCTGCAAGTGCATCCGGATTACCCTGATAACGTTGCTTGTAATCGGCGTCGACGGTGGCGGGAATTTCAACGGCGTCACGTAGTGACTGGATATATTTCCGGTATAGCAGACTGGTGCGAAACCGCGTCACCTCCTGGATGAACCGCGGGGTCTGGTCGAGTGCCCGGGCGAGTGCTTCCTGACGGAGGATCTCGGCATTCACCAGGCGTAACAGCATGTCGCCACGGACAGCGGCCTGCTGGTCTTCCTCCATGGAGGGGAATTCAGTGGCAAACGGTGCGCTTGCCATGGCCTGGGCCAGTTGGGTATCCGTGATCACGGCACTGCCTACGGTGGCCAGCACCTGCGAACCGGCAGCGGTTTGCGTCAGGCACAGTACCGGGAGCAGCATGATCGCCACCAGGAACGGTCTGCAACGCGGGCAAGATCGAATCATGATGATTCCCGGGAACCGGAAAATCCTGTGCCGCATCCGGGAATTCTCAGCAACCCCTCTGGAGCTGGGGTAGTTCGCCGAACAGTGGGTAACGTATAAATTGTGTCACACCGCATTTCCTCCCCCTGGGAAGGGGGAGGGTCAGGGTGGGGGGGGAGTGTTCGACTCAGGCTCTCTACCCCCATCCCGGCCTTCCCCCTGCCAGGGGGAAGGAGATCATGTAACACACCACACCATATAAAACAGGGATAACCGTATGTTTTGTTATTTCTGACGATCTGTACTAGTCCTTGGCAGGGGGCGGAATCCTGCCGCCCAGGTCAGGGGCGCTGGCATGCATGAAGGAAATGGCGGCATCGATGTCGTTGTCGATCGGCTTGCCATTCCATTTCTTGCCCTCGGCCATGATCGGCACACCGGCCTTGTTGGTTTCATGACAGGCGGCGCAAAGCAGCGGCCCGTGGCTGCCATCCGGATTGTACTGGGGGGCCTGCCGGTAGGTCGTCTGGTCGATATCGGGTGTCACCGGATACAGACCATGAATCGACTGGTGGCATGCCTGGCAGGCGAGACCGGCATGGCCCTTGCTGTAACGCATCAGGCTGTACTTGCCCGGCTGGTTGATGGGGAAGGCAGCACCACCCTGGCCTTCGACGTAGGGAGCGGCATGGCAGTCGGCGCAGTGCGGGGCACCGGCGGAAAGCCAGTAATCACGTCCATTGGTCGCTGCATCATAAGGTACCGGCGCGGCGCCGGTTGCTCCCTTGGGCAGTTTGAGCGAAGCGGGATCAACGGCCGGGTTCGCCGACAAAATGCTGACATTGACGTCACCGTCATCGTCCATGTGCACCAGCGGGCCGTCGCCTTTCAAGGCTATAACGGCGATGTCCGGGACCAGACGCCTTTCGGCCCAGGGAAGCATCACACCCGACTTCTTGGGGTTGTCAAAGCCTTTCCTCGTCAGGACTACTTTCGGGTCCAGATACTTGTCGGTAAGTTCCGCCTTGCTGACACCGATGGCCTTGGCGATTTCATCCAGCGACTTGTTACGCAGCGTGGTACCTTCCTGCTTGAAGGCCTGGGTAATGTTGTCCCGCTGATACAGTTCGCGTGACAACTGGGTGTGGCAGTTGGTGCACCACAGTCCCTTGCCATTTTTGCCGTTACCGATACCGGAAACATTGAGCTGTAACCATTCGCCAACCGCATTCAGATGCTCCGGGGTGGCGACGCCATCCTTGTCCTTGCCGGGATTGGAATGCACGTCACGGCCGGCGAAACAGCCGCCCTTGGTGTCGCGGTTGTCGGACTTGGCATAGGTGTTCTTGCCATCCGGGGTGATCGGATACCCGTCCATTGAGCCATCCTGGCGGTGCGAAGGGTGACAGCCAGCACAGGAACCGGTGCGTCCCCGGGAATCCGGCAGGGGGCGGTTTTTCAGGTGCTGGTAGTGCATCGCCTGGGTCAACGGCACCAGCGGTATGTCGTCTTCCACCTGTTCTCCAACGGCTTCCTCTTCCCCTTTCGAGGTCAGCACGCCGATTACGTTATCCGCATGGCATTTCTGGCACAGGATCGGATCGCGGCCAATGCGGTTGGATTTGTCACGGCCGTCCGGCTGGTAGTTTGCCAGAAAATCGGTGCCGTTCTTGTCATCATGCATTTCCAGGATGGAGACCGAGGTCGCTTTCAGGTCGGCGATCCACTCGCTGGCGCCGAGACCTTTCCAGAACGCCTTTTCCTTTCTGTAGAGGGTGTACTTGTCGCCATTGGCATTCTGGTTGGAATGACAATTGGCGCAGTTTGGTACGTCAATCGGGTTGGTGCCGACGAACCTGATCGGCTTGCCGGAATGACTGTCGATAACGGGCTTGCCGGTCCCGGCATCCACCAGTGCTACCCAGGCTTCCTGATAGGGCTGGATATCGCTCTCCACCATGGTGAGGATGTCCTGTTTGGCCGTGGCGTCATTGAAGGGCGTGAGCGGCAGACCCAGGGCGTCCCAGATACCGGGGTTGGTGAGCATGATCGGTACGTTATCGAGTACCGGCGATTTGGTATAGACGATAGTGCCGCTTTCCCCGGTGTAATGCAGATGACCGTTTTTCATCGGACTGGGCGCGGCAGCGCCAGCCGGACCATTGTCACGCGGGATCGGGATTTCCACACCGACCCGCAGCTTATCGCTGTCCTTGCTGGTCCCCTGGGGATTGGCGCCTGCCAGGCCTTCATACACATACAGGTGGGTGAAGTAGGCATTGGCGACATTTTCGTTGTTTCCGTACTTGCCATCTCCGTTGACGTCATACGGTACGTCCCAGTAGGCCAGTTTGTTGCCTTCCGAATAGGTATTGTCCACATGGCCGTATTCGAGCTTCATGCGTTTGTCGCCATCCACGAGCACGGAGGGATCCTTCGGGTCTGCACCCAGCACCACGGGCTTGTCTTTCGGCCCGGTGGCCGTCTTGATCACCTGGCTCTGAATCGAGTTGTAGGGCGGCAGCACGCAGCAGTAGCTGAAGTCGAACCCCGTACAGTGCATACCCAGTTCGTAATTGATGGTGATGTTGTAATCGTTCTTTGGTTTGGCAGGTGCAGCAAACAGTGTGCCCTGGAATGCCAGCCCGGATGCTGCTGCAAGAACAGCCGTTGCCCCCAGAACCATGCGCTTGATGTCCATGATGCCACCCTCCGTAGTTGATTATTGATTCAATCGCCAGCCGTCGCCGATGTGGATCTGTGTCACATGACTGGCGCACAGATAGCTGTCAACCTGCCGCAGTAAACAGGAAGATAGCGGCAAACGCCGATGTTACCTGGTGGAGAGTATATATGATTCAGCCAGAATTACATGCATTGCGGCCTGCAGGCACAATATTTTCCGTGATCGCAGCATGTAATTTAATTGCAGCTGAACCCGATTGACAGGCGATGGTGGTTGTCGTATCTGCCGGTGTGCTGTATTTTCATTTGACAATTAAAGTTTGCCGATAATTATATTTTTCGCACCCTGTCATAGGGTTTGTATTTACACATCAAGGTACGGGGGAAGGTTACCACACGGGGCATGGTAGTCCTTGAGACCCTCTGGATGCAGGCATCACAAATACCCCCTGGCTCTCTGTTCTATACCAACTATTCGAAGAGGAGAAACGAAAATGCTGGATAATAGATTACATTCTTTTGTAGCGGGGTTCGTCCTGCTGACGGGGGCGGCACCGCTCTATGCCGCACCCGCCGCTTCCATGTTGTCCGATACCTGTGCCGGCTGTCATGGTACCGACGGCGCCAGTCACGGCCCGGCCACGCCGACCATCGCCGGACTGTCACCGGACTACTTCACGGAAAGCATGCAGGGATTCAAGAGCGGTGAACGGCCCGGCACGGTGATGGGGCGTATCGCCAGGGGCTATACCGACGAGGAGATTGCGCTGATGGCCGGGTACTTCAAGGATCTGCCCTTCGTGCCGGCCAGGCAGAAGACGGATCCGGCCAAAGTGGCGCAGGGCGAGGAAGTCTACTCCGGAAACTGCAACAAGTGCCATGATGAAAACGGCTCACTGGCCTCCGATGATGCCGGCATCCTGGCCGGACAGTGGCTGCCCTACCTGACCTATTCCATGGAGGATTTCACTTCAGGGGCACGCGAGATGCCCAGGAAAATGAAGAAAAAGGTGGACAAGCTGAAAGCGTCCGAAATCGAAGCGACACTGCAGTTCTTCGCCAGCCAACAGTAGGGAGAGAGACTGAATCATGAAAAATCTGACACGCAGGAACTTCATCAAGATGGTCGGCGGTACCGCCGCCGCCGTCGGTACCCTGGGTTTTCCCGCCATCGCCGCGGCCGCCGGCAAGAAACAGGTGGTTATCGTCGGGGGCGGTGTGGGGGGCGCCACTGCCGCCAGGTACATCCGTCGTGCCGACCCCTCGGTCGAGGTCACGCTCATCGAGCCGAACCAGCACTACTACACCTGTTTCATGAGCAACGAGGTGCTCGGGGGCGAACGCAGCATCGACTCCCTGAAGTTTGGCTATGATGGCTTGCTCAGGCATGGCGTCAAGGTGGTGCACGATACCGTGACCGCGATCGATGCCGCCGGGCGCAAGGTGACCACCCGGGGTGGCCAGAGTTTCGGCTATGACCGTGCGATTGTGGCACCCGGGATTTCCTTCCGCTGGGACACCATCGAGGGCTACGACGAGACCGTCGCCACCCAGAGCATGCCGCATGCCTGGAAGGCGGGCGCGCAGACCACGCTGCTGCGCAAGCAACTGGAAGGCATGGCTGACGGGGGCACGGTGCTGATCGCGCCGCCGCCGAACCCGTTCCGCTGTCCGCCCGGCCCCTACGAGCGCGCCTGCCAGATCGCGCACTATCTGCAGCAGCACAAGCCGAAATCCAGGATCCTCATCCTCGATGCCAAGGACGCGTTCTCCAAGCAGGGATTGTTCACCCAGGCATGGGACCGCTACTACAAAGGCATGATTACCTGGGTCAAGGCGGCCGACACCGGTGGCGGTGTTGTCCGTGTCGACGCCAAGGCCGGCACGGTATCCACCGATTTCGAAACCTACAAACCGGCGGTTGCCAACATCATACCGGCGCAGAAGGCCGGCGAGATCGCGCATACTGCAGGGTTAACCGACGACAGCGGCTGGTGCCCGATCGAGGGCAGAACCTTCGAATCGACCCTGCAGAAGGGGATCCACGTGATTGGTGATGCCGCCATCCAGGCGCCGTTGCCGAAATCGGGCTATGCGGCCAATTCCGAGGCGAAGGTGGTTGCCGCTGCCGTGGTGGACCTGGTCAACGACCGCGAACCGGGTGCGCCGTCCTGGGTCAACACCTGTTACAGCATCGTCGCACCGGATGACGGCATTTCCGTTGCCATGGTCTACAATCTGGTGGATGGCAAGGTCGCCAAGGTCGAGGGTGCCGGCGGGCTGACCCCGATGGACAGCTCGGCGGCAGACCGCAGTCGCGAGGTGGCCTACGCTCACAGCTGGTTCAACAACATCACCAACGACATCTTCGGCTGAATAAACCCGCATGGGGATTTCGAAAACGGGACCCAACGGGTCCCGTTTTTCATGAAACGCCCTGTTGATCCGGGTGTTGTATCTCCTGCCAGTTCCCGTTGCGCCGCTTTGTCGCAGGTACAAATGCAAGCCGACAAGCAGTAACCCGGCGTCATCTTCGCAGCCGCCTCTACGTAGTTCTACGCATGACAGGGCTATCATATGTCATGTCAATGAGAGCGCTTGCCGACAAAAAAATCCGTCCTGGCCTGCCTGGCTATTGATGTATGTCAAGGCATTCCGCCCTGCGGGGCAGGATACTTCTTGTCTGGATTGCACAGCTATCAAAGGGGGGGCAATGAAAAATCATCGTTCTGTACGCGCGTTTCTCGCCACGGTCCTGCTGATCCTGCAGGCGGGTGCGGCCCGGGCCGTCGTCAGCACCGGCGACTATGACGAGCGCAAGGATACCCAATGTATCGGCTGCCATGTCAACGTGACGCCGGGCATCGTCAAGCAGTACCTGTCCAGTCCCATGGCGAATACCGAAAAGGATGAAGACAATGTTGGCTGTACGGACTGTCATGGCGACAAGCACCTGAGCATGAAGGACTATGACAAGGTGGAGATGCCCACGGCGGAGACCTGCGGTGAATGTCACAAAAAGCAGCTCAAGCAGGTCCGCAAGGGGAAACACAACCTGGCGTGGTTCGGAATGAAATCCCAGATTGCCTGGCATGGCCAGCCGGGTTCGATTGGCAAACAGGGCTATCGCGGCTGTTCCGGATGTCACAAGGTCGGCCAGAAGGGTCTCCTGGGAGTGCGCCAGGGGAACAGCGCTGCGGTGAAGCATGACGGCGGCAAGGAAGAGGGAGATTATCATTACGGCAATGCCCAGTGCGACGCCTGCCATACACGCCACACCTTCCGGAAGTCCGAGGCACAGGATCCGCGGGCCTGTTCCAACTGCCACATGGGATTCGATCACCCGCAGTGGGAAATGTACACCTCGGCCAAGCATGGCATCATCTGGGGGATCGAAGGCCACAAGAACGTCGATGGTCGGGCACCGACCTGCCAGACCTGCCATATGGCCAATGGTGACCACGCCGTCGTAACCGCCTGGGGTTTCCTGGGCCTGCGCATCCCGACCAAAGAGAATGTACTGGCGCTGATCGAGGTGGCGCCGTCCCTGGAAGACAATCTCAGGAAACTGGCCGCCGCCCTGCCATCCGGACACTACGACGGTGTGGATGACGACCCGCAGTGGACTCTCGACCGCGCCCTGATCCTGCAGGCGGCGGGCATCCTGGATGCCGGACTGCAGCCGACGGAGCGCTTTGTCGAGATCGTGGTGCAGGGTGAGGCGGCGCGTGGACCGGAGGAATTCAATGCGCTGCGCGCCGAGATGAAGCACACCTGCAATACCTGTCACAGCAAGGGTTTTGTCGCGGCCCACTTCGACGCCTCGGACGAGATCATCAAGGCGGCCGATCACGAGTTCGCCAAGGCCATCACGGCCGTGCAGGGACTCTACAAGGACGGTATCCTGGAGGTGCCGGAGGGCTGGGAGTTCGCACCCGACCTGCTGCAGTTCTACCAGGCGCGTTCGCATGTCGAGCAGGAACTGTATCTCATCATGCTCGAATACCGGCAGCGCGCCTTCCAGGGTGCCTTCCACGCCAGCAATGATTACATGCACTGGTACGGCTGGGCCCCGCTGATGACGGCGGTCAACAATATCCTCGAGGAGGCGAAGAATATGCGCGCGGAGCACGCGGCCGCAAAGCAATAACGGGGAGGGGAGTGCAGAAGACGACGGGGAAGACCGGGTGTCTTCCCCGTTTTTTTGTGGCGCGGATCCGGTTGGCGGTGACTCTCCGGTGCGGCTTCCGCCATTCCGGGTTTCTTGATTTGTTCCGGCAATGTGGATAGCATCTGCCGCTGAATGTGCGATGTCTTTTTTGTCAGAAATCCTGACTGGCGCCATTCACCAGGGAAACAATAAGAATCAGCAAGCAGGATGCCAGTGACCATGAATATTTCATCCAGGGCAGGGCATCACTGCAGCGGGATTATTTTCCTGCTTGTTTTGCAATTCTCTATCTCTTGCCGGCTATACGCTGCCACGCCGTCTGTCGAAGAGATCATCAGGAAAACAGAACAGACAGCCTACTATCTGGGCAAGGACGGCAGTGCCCGGGTAACGGTGAAAATAACGGATAGCCAGGGCCGGGAGCGCAAGCGCCGGTTTTCCATTCTGCGTCTGGATGAGCGGCCGGACCGGCAAAATCACGCGGACCCACCCGGCGACCAGAAATACTATGTCCATATCAATTATCCGTCCGATCTGAAAAACACCGTGCTGCTGGTATGGAAGCATCCCGGCGCGGACGATGACCGCTGGCTGTATCTGCCTGCGCTGGATCTGACCAAACGCATCGCCGCCAGCGACAAGCGTACCAGCTTTCTGGGATCGGATTTTCTTTATGAGGATATCTCGGGCCGTGACTTGAATGCCGATACCCATCAGCTGGTTGACACGACGAGTGACTACTATGTATTGAAAAATATACCCCGACAACCGGATACGGTTGAATTCTCGGAATATACCATGTGGATTCACCGGAAAACATTCCTGCCTGTCAAGGTGGAATATCTGGACAAGCAGGAAAAAAAATATCGCGTCTACACCGCGCTGGAGGTTGAGACCATACAAGGCTATCCGACGGTCACCCGGTCCCGTATGCAGGATCTGGCGCTCAAGCAGGAAACCACTATGGAATTCACCCACATCAAATATGACCGGGAGTTGCCGGAAGATATTTTCACCGAACGGTATTTACGTAATCCTCCCCATGATCTGCTTCGATGAAGCGTTTTACGGCGTGCGGGATTCTGCTGCTCCTTGTCGTTCTGTATCCCCTGTCCGCATCCCTTGCCGGAGAGGCACCGCCGCTGCCGTCGGGGCTCGGCGCTGAAGTATCGACCACTGCATACGAAACAATTGCCCCTGCCGGTCCGGAAATCGATGTGAGTGGTTTCTGGGAGGCGCGTGCCGGGACCAGAACCCGGAATGACCCGTATGAAAGACAAACTTCCCTGCTGGAGAGCAGACTCCAGTTGAGTGTCGAGCGCCCGGGTGACACGGTCAATATGAAACTGACCGGCGACATTCTGTATGACGAGGTCGCTGATTCACATCACGTCGATCTGGAGACCGGTGAAGGCTTTCTGGACCTGCGGGAGGTCTGGGTGTTCTACCGTCCCACAGACATGGCTGACATCAAGGCCGGCCGCCAGGTCCTGACCTGGGGTACCGGTGACCTGTTGTTCATCAATGACCTGTTTCCCAAGGACTTCAGATCCTTTTTCATTGGCAGGGACGAGGAATATCTCAAGGCGCCATCGGATGCCGTCAAACTGTCACTGTTTTCCGATGCGCTCAGTCTGGATCTTGTGTATACACCACGCTTCGATGCAGATCGCTACATTGATGGCAGCCGGATCTCCTTTTACAACCCCGCGACAGGCACCATCACGGGAAGGGATGACACGCTGAATACCCGGGTGCCCGATGACTGGTTTCACGATGATGAGGTCGCCGCACGTCTGTACACCAACTGGAACGGCTACGAACTGGCAGCCTACGGGTATAAGGGATTCTGGAAAAGTCCCAGGGGCTTCGATCCGGGATCCGGACAGGCGACCTTTCCGGAACTCGATGTACTGGGTATGAGTGGTCGGGGCACGCTCGGGCCGGGGATCGGAAATATCGAGCTCGGCTATTACCATTCCGGTGACGACTCGAGTGGCAGGGATCCCTACATCATCAACAGTGAGTTGCGTTTTCTGGCGGGATATGAGCAGGAGATTGTACGGGAAACGACGCTTGGACTGCAGTATTACCTGGAGCGGATGCAGCACTATGACCGCTATCGGGACAACCTGCCCGCAGGTTCTCCGGCGCGCGACCATAACCGGCATATCGTCACGGTTCGCCTCACCTGGCTTGCGCTGCAGCAGGACTTGCGGCTGTCAGTGTTCAACTACTACTCGCCTTCCGATGAGGATGGCTACCTGCGTGCGGGAGCCAGCTACCGGCTGGACGACAACTGGGCACTGTCCGGAGGCCTGAACCTGTTTTACGGGGATGAGCGGCATACTTTTTTCGATCAGTTCGAGAAAGATTCGAACGTCTATGCAGCTATTCGCTATGGCTTTGGAAGCTATTGAGCTGTGCTTGAATCGTGAACACATTCAGGGTGCCCCCTGCATTTGCCGGTATCGTACCAGGAGTCGACTATGGAAATGGAACTCGAAAAAATATTTGAAAATTACGAGCTGTCCAGGGAGCAGTACGCGGCATTCAGGGACAGCTTCACATTAAGGCAGTTTCGCGCCGGGGACACCATCTTCAGTGAAGGAGACCTTGCGGAAACATTTTATTTCGTCAGGTCGGGTGAGCTGACCGCCTCGCGACTGTCCAGTGACCGGCAGGAAAAGGTGCTGAAGGTTCTCGGCCCCGGCGAGCTGTTTGGCGAAGTTGGCCTGCTTCAGGATATTCCGCGGATTGCCACCATCAAGGCGATTACGGACGCCCAGCTTTACGAGTTGCACAAGGCCGACTTTTTCGACCTGCTGGGTTGCAATCCAGCCTTCTCGGCATTGCTTGACAGGCTGCACACCTTGCGTCTGTTGCAGGGTATACCGGTGTTTCGCAACCTCGATGATGAAGCCCTGCTCAGAATCCGGGAAGAACTGACGCTGAAACAGTACCAGGCCGGTGAGACGCTGGTCAGCCAGGGTGACGCGGAGGACGCGCTGTGTCTGATCCTCAAGGGGAATGCCCGGACGTTTTCCAGCGGAGCGGAAGGCAACGAAATTACCACCGGCTACATGCGTCCGGGGTCACATGCCGGTGACCGCGGACTGCTGGCCCGGTGGAGTCACGAGTATTCAGTGGTTTTTGAAGATTCCGCAAAAGTGCTGGTCCTGGAGAAGAAGCGGTTTCGCCGTTTGTTGCGACGTCATCCCGGCATCTCGTTCAGTCTTCCGGAAAGCGGCTGGCTTAATACCATCCTGCCATTTTTCTATGGCAGGGAAGCCTATCTCACCATTCCGACACTGGCCATGAACCGGCCCGCGAAGGTCAACTGGATAATGGGCATCATCACCCTGGTGTTGATCCTGGCGGCGGCGTTGCCGACCCTGTTTCCTGAACGGTTTCCCTTGCTGCATCCCCTGGTCGTGGATACCGACCCGGAAAACATGCTGTCTGCCGACGAGTCGACGCGGGTGTTCCACAACCGGATGAAGGCGGAGATGACCTTGCACGACATCATGGTCGTCGGCGTGGTCAATGAGAAACATCCGGATGGCGTATTCAATGCCAGTTCACTGGGCAAGGTCTTCGAGTTGAGCGAATTTGCCAGGACCCTCGCATGGGAGGATGAGGAACATCCGGGGGAAATGCGCGGCGTGCTGGCGGCGGACATGATGACACCGTCAACCATGGATATTGTTGAACAGGCAGGGGAGGGCACGGTGCGGTTCTCCTGGCTGATGGCCGAGCCACCGGCAAGTGATGCCGAGGCCCTGGAAATACAAAGGAAGCTGCAACGTTATCCCACCATGGACGGGACCCTGATTTCCGAAGACGGCAGGGCCATCAGCCTCTACCTGCCGCTGACCTCAAAAGACATCAGCTTCAGGGTGTACCAGGCACTGAAGGAATTTATCGCCACACAGGAAGGCGACGAGCAGTATTTTATCACCGGCCTGCCGGTGGCCGAGGATTCCTTCGGGGTCGAGATGTTTATCCAGATGGCGATCTCGGCACCGGCGGCGATGCTGGTGATCTTTCTGCTGATGTATTTTTTCTTTCGCAACCTGACGCTGGTGATGTCATCGATGCTGGTCGCCATGGTGTCGGTGCTGTGCACCATGGCCTTGCTCATTATAACGGGCAATACACTGCACATCATGAGCTCGATGATTCCGATCTTTGTCATGCCGATCGCCGTGCTGGATTCGATACATATCCTCTCGGAATTTTTTGATTACTACCCCCGCATCAAGGACCGCCGTCTGACCATGGATCACGTGATGCGCGAGCTGTTCACGCCCATGCTGTATACATCCGTTACCACAGCCGTCGGCTTTGCCTCGCTGTCACTGGTTCCCATCCCGCCGGTGCAGGTGTTCGGTATTTTTGTAAGTTTCGGTGTGGCGCTGGCGTTTCTGCTTTCCATCAGCTTCATTCCCGCTTATGTCATGCTGATACCGAAGGAAAAGCTCGAGTCGCTGGCCGCCGCCGGTAGCAACGACAGGACCGCTCCGGCCGACCGCGTGGGTGGTTGGTTGCAGAGCACGCGGATATTCACCCTGCACCGCTCCCGGGGCATTATCGGAGTCACCCTGGTTATGGTTCTGCTTTGCCTGTTCGGTGTGCAGCGCATCGTCGTGAATGACAACCCCGTGCGCTGGTTCGCGGACGAACACCCGATTCGCGTGGCCGACGAGTTGCTGAACGATCACTTTGCCGGAACCTACATGGCCTACCTCGCACTGGAGGCCACGGACACGGAGAATGAGCCGCAAGCAATGCTTGGCCGGTTGCAGGACCGGCTGGATGAGATTTCCGGCAGTCGTCCGGAATTCCGGTCCCTTGCCGGGAATTACATCAAACAGGCCCGGGCGGTTCAGCGGGACCGGCAGACAACGGGTGAACTGCTGGATGCACTGGAATCGCTGGCGGAAAAGGCAATGGATACCGGAGCCGAAGATGAGATTGGGTTCTGGGAAGAAGCACTGTTCGCCATCGAGACGGAACGGCAGGGGCGCCAGCCCTTCAAGGATCCGGAAGTCCTTGCCTACATCAGCGATCTCCAGGACGCGCTCGCCGCTACCGGAATCGTGGGTAAATCGATTTCCGTCGCCGATTATTCCAGGACCGTCTATCGGGAACTGCTGGGAGGGCGGAGTGAGGACTACCGTATCCCCGAAACCGCTCAGGGCGTTGCCCAGACCTACCTGACCACCCAGAGCGGACACCGGCCACAGGACCTGTGGCGCTTCGTAACGCCCGATTACCGCAAGGCCGCGATCTGGATGTTGCTCAACAGCGGGGATAACGTGGACATGTCCCGCGTGGTCCGGGCCGTCGAGGCCTATATGAATGACAATCAGCCGCCCGTTGCCCTGTCACCGGGCTGGTTTGGTCTTACCTATATCAATGTTATCTGGCAGGAAAAGATGGTCTCGGGGATGCTGGATTCCATTGCCAGCAGTTATCTCGCCGTCCTTTTATTGATGGTGTTTCTGCTGCGCTCCACGTTATGGGGCCTACTGGCCATGGTGCCACTGACCTGCACGCTGCTGGTTATCTATGGTGTGCTCGGCCTGGCGGGAAAACCCTACGATATGCCGGTGGCGGTGCTGTCATCGCTGTCGATCGGACTCGCGGTGGACTTTACCATCCACTTCCTGGTGCGTATCCGTCATGTGGTGAGCCAGACAGGTTCCTGGCGGCGGGCAATGGAAATCATGTTCGCGGAGCCCGTGCGGGCTATTTTGCGTAACATGCTCGTAGTGGCGGTAGGCTTCCTGCCATTGCTGGCGGCGCCACTGGTTCCGTACAACACGGTTGGAACCCTGATTGCCGCTATCCTGCTCACTTCCGGTATTTTGACAATTCTTATCCTGGGTGCGGTGCTGAAAACATGGGAGGGCAGGTTTTTTCCCATGCGTTACGCCAGAAGGACGACTGTTTTTCTCTGCCGTGATGCCGTCTTTGTGGGCATGGCCGGCGCGCTGTTTGTTACGGTAACCTTCCATTCTTTCTTTGCCTGGGAGCAGGCCAATCTGCCGTGGTTCCTGCTGGCAGTGTCCGCACCGCTACTTTACGGTCTGTATACCTGCAGAAAGTCGCGGGTCAGTTATGCCGAGCCTGCAGGGTCCAGCCCGGCGAGCGTTCTGGAAAGCAGGGGTTGATAACCGTATCGGGCGTAACGATGAATCCGCAATCACGGTGAGTAACCCGGGCCAGGTGCAATGGCACTTACTAAAGAGGTTCCACGTTTCTCCCTCTCCCCCGTGGGGGAGAGGGACACCATCCCGGCCTGCTCTCTTAAAGGGGGAAGGAGTCCATATGTCACACCGCATTCCCTCCCCCTGGGAGGGGGAGGGTCAGGGTGGGGGTTGAGTGTGGCTCCGCTATCTACCCCCATCCCGGCCTTCCCCCTGCAAGGGGGAAGGAGCCGGTGAGGGGGGAGGCTTGAATCGGAGCGGCTTCGTTATATCTCTCCCTCATCCTGATCTTCTCCTCAAATGGAAGAAGGGACTGGGAAGTGGTTCGGATTTAAGTCCTACTGCGAGACCTCCTAGCCCGGATTTCTCACCGGAATCCCGGATGCTGGCGCACGACTGCATGGATGCAGGAGGTAGAGCACCAAAAGTAGGCGCTTTAGGCGACGCATGGAGCAGTTGCCGAGGATTCGTGTGGCTGGGCGCCGCTCTGGAGCGAAAGTGGTAGCCGTAGCTACCACTTGAGAGAAGAGCAAGCCCAGGCGCACGAGAACCAGCCAGGGCCGGGATAGGCATCTCAATAAAACACACTGTAATTTGCATGTTCAGCACAAATTTCAATGGCTGCAATGGCATACGATTTTCCAGTGCCGCCCGGTGAGAAATCCGGGCTAGGGCACCTTGCTGTCGATGGTCAGTTCAATCGTTGCCCCGTCCCGGGTGGCAACGGGAGCAACCGTGCCTTGCAGGTCGCCGCTCTGGGGCATGGCGTTGCCGGACTTCGAAATCCGCGCGCCCACCTGCACCTGGTCGAATTTCGACAGCACCATCGCGGGCGACATGGCCTGGGAGTCGTCCAGCGTCACGCTGACAGGCAGGTCCCTGACCTGCTTGCGGACGATGGCCAGCGGCATGCGCGGGCCCTGGAGTGCGCGGGCGAAGATGAATACGGTGTCCCCGGGCGCGGCCAGGGCGGCCAGGGCCGGATCCAGGGTCACCGTCACCGTGATGGCACCACCGCCGGCCGCCGGCTGGTCGGCGACGGTCATGGCGGATGCCGGAGTCGCGGGTGGCTGAGCCGCCGCGACCGGGGTGATCCCCAGACGCTGCTGGACCTGGCCGATCTGGCGGGCGAGGACGGCGGCATCTTCTCCGCCGGGCGGCAGCAGGGCCGCGGCCTGTTGCCAGTACTCCAGGGCCTCGGTATAAGCGGCCTGCTGGTTCTTCCAGTGACCGATCAGCCACAGGGCCTTGACGTTGTCCGGCTGAATCGCCAGTGCTCTTTCCAGCAGGGCACCGGCCTCGGCGGTGAACTTTCCACCGGTGGACATGGTCAGTGCGTCCGCGTAGTCCGCCAGCAATTCCGGGTCATCGGGTTCCAGGCGCTCGGCATTGCGATAGGCCGTGACGGCATCGGGGTAGCGCTTCTGGACGAAATAGCTTTTGGCCAGCAGGCGCCAGCCTTGCACGTCGTCGGGCTGCTGGCGCAGGCGCTCTGCCAGTTGCTCGATCATCTGTTCGATCGAGTGCTGGCCATCGGTCCGGGTGGCGGAGGCGGTTGGGGGGGTGGAAGGTGCCCT
>Ga0210064_1000226_pt1 | contig 27277 bp, 26 predicted proteins | sample Muzzi_CordC_D2_FD_185531 | JGI IMG/M metagenome (GOLD analysis project Ga0210064, IMG submission 185531) | Wetland microbial communities from San Francisco Bay, California, USA, that impact long-term carbon sequestration - Muzzi_CordC_D2 (SPAdes) | ecosystem: Environmental > Aquatic > Marine >... | reverse complement strand
CCCGATGTCGCCGTCCAGCAATTGCCGTGTACCGCCATGCTGCCGCCAGCCTTCATCGATTTCGTAATTACCCGCGGGCATGCCGATGGCGTATTCCTGACCGGCTGTGCCGAGGGGGATTGCCACTACCGTCTTGGCACCCGCTGGACAGAGCAGCGACTCGCCGGGGTACGTGATCCCTACCTGCGCCAGCGTGTGCCACGCGAACGGATTGCCACCTGCTGGGTCGGTATTACCCATAACCAGCGCCTGCAACAGGAGCTGCACACATTTCAGGGCCGGCTCGGGCGGCTGCCGCCCTACACCCGGCAACCGCGCAGCGCCCCCGAGCGACCGTTATCCGAGGGTGCAGATCGTCATGGCTAGGATACTTCCTTATCTTGGCCAGGCGATTGCCTACGCACTCTTCGCTGTGGTGATCGGCTATTTCGCGACCTTACCCGCCTATACTCATCTGGAACCGGGCAAGGCGGTGATCAAACTGAGTTTCAGTCATGCCGGCCAGCACCGGGGAGAATGCCGGCGCCTGACGCAGGAGGAGCTGAATCAATTACCGCCCAACATGCGCCGGCCACTGGATTGTCCGCGTGAGCGGCTGCCGCTGCTGATCGAGCTGGAACTGGATGGTGAAATCCTGTACCGGGACCAGCTGCCACCCTCGGGCCTGGCGAGTGATGGGGCATCGACGGCCTATAAAAAGTTTTCCGTGGATGCCGGCAGCCACCAGCTCGTCGTGCGGATGCGCGAAACCGATCGTGCGGAGGGTTTCGACCAGGAAAAAACAGCCAGCGTCACACTGTCGCCGCAGCAGAATCTGGTGATCGACTTTCGGCCGGAACTGGGCGGTTTTCTGTTCCTGTGAGGACGCCATGGCACTGATCGAGTGGAAAGATGAATTCTCTACGGGTATCCCGGATGTGGATCATGAACACCGGCAACTCATCGAGCTGATCAACGAGTTGCACCGGGCCATGTCAACCGGAGCGACCGCTTACACGGTGCCGGATTTCCTGGGCGAGATTTACGCGCACGTAGCGGCACACTTTGCGCTCGAGGAGAAAATCATGCGGGAACGCCACTACGACCAGTACCCGGAACACAAGTCAGACCACGAGCGCCTGCTGGACGAGTTACGCGACATGATGGACGACTTCGAGGAAAATGCCTATTTCAGCGACGCGGAGTTTGCAAAACACCTCAACCACTGGTTCGTCGAGCATTTCAAAACCCGGGATGCGCGTCTGCACAAGCACCTCGGGTAGCGCCGGGAGCACCCGGCGAAATGTACCTCGCCCAAAGCGCCTGCTATTGGTGCGACCAACCGTATCCTGACTCGCTGAACCCGCCAGTCTCACCTTGCCGGGGTATTGTCACCGGCACGCCAGATCAGAATCTCGTAGACGGCGGTGTGTCCCGTGCCTGTCTCATACTGGAAGCCCTGCGCCTCGAGCAACGGGTACAGCATCACGGGATCGCGCTGAATCAACACGCGCAGGTACTCACCGGATTGCAGGGCATCTGTCGCGGCAAGCACGCGTAACAGCGGTTCCGGCGGTTCCAGATCCTGCACGTCCAGAAGATGCTCCCGACCCATAGATTCGTTTATGACTACTCCCGCGGGGTGTGATGTATCAGGAGATATGCGCCCTGCACCGGGGCGCAGGACGCTTGTCGTGACCGCCCCCCGGACCGCGGATACCACTTTCACACACTCCCCCCTGCGGAATCCTTGACCTCGGTTAAGGTGCGCTTTTCAACCGGATTCAGTATGCTCGCAGAATGTCATCGTCCCCCCTCAAGCCCGAAGAACTGCGCCACCATCACCTGTTTGCCGGACTGAGCAATGAGCAGCTTGCACGGGTCCTGAACACGACACACCTGATCCAGCTTGACGAAGGCCAGCACCTGTTCGAATCTCGCCAGGAGGCCCGGCATTTTTTTATGGTGCGCAGTGGTTCGGTACGGCTCTACCTCTCGGCGCCCGATGGCACCGAAAAGGTGGTCCACATTGCCGCGCAGGGCGATACCTTTGCCGAAGCCATCACCTTCATGGCCGGCCAGGTTTACCCGGTCAATGCCAGCGCCCTGAGCGCCACCGAGGTGATTGCCTTTTCGAACAGCACGTTCCGCGAAATCCTGCTGGAATCCACCGACACCTGTTTCCGGCTGATGGCCGACATGAGCACCTGGCTCAAGAAACAGCTCAACGAAATCGATGCCCTGACGCTGCAGAACGCCACCCTGCGCTTTACCAATTTTCTGCTGCACCAGGTGCCCCCCGGACAGTTGCATGACGTGGAAGTCGAGCTCATTGCTCCCAAAAATGTCATCGCCTCCCGCCTGTCCATCCAGCCCGAATCCCTGTCACGTATCCTTCGCAACATGCAGCAGTCCGGGCTGATTTCCGTCAACAGCAATACCATTCTCATCAAGGATGTCGAGGCCCTGGGTACGCACACCTCCTAAACAACCGGATTCAACCAGCGCCACCGTATAGCTTGATCTGAATCAAAGACACGCTGCCCGGTCGGGATATATTAGGGGACATGGGGATATATCCGGATCACCCGCCGACCGGCAATCAACCTCCTGTGAGAAAATCGCACTGGGAACGCATTTACTCGGAAAAGAATCCCACCGAAGTCAGCTGGTACCAGGCACACCCGGAATACTCGCTCGCCATGATCGAGGCCACCGGTGCCGGTATCGAGGCCGGCATTATCGATGTAGGCGGGGGTGCCTCCACGCTGGTCGACCACCTGCTGGCCGCGGGATACCAGCGTCTGAGCGTGCTCGATATCTCGCCTACTGCCATCGCCCAGGCCAGGGAGCGTCTCGGGGTTCGCGCAAAAAAGGTTGCCTGGCTGGAGTTCGACATCACGGACTACACTCCCGAGCACCACTTCGACATCTGGCATGACCGTGCGGTCTTCCATTTTCTCACCACGGCCGGGGAACGCACCCGCTACCTTGGCACCCTGAAAGCGGCGCTGAAGCCGGGCGGGCAAGCCATCATCGCCACCTTCGCCGAGGACGGCCCGGCCGAATGCGGTGGACTCGAGGTCGTGCGCTACAACCCGGAATCACTGAGCAACACGGTGGGGGAGGGCCTGCACCTGGTCGAAACCCGCATCGAGATGCACCGCACACCCCATGGCGGCATGGAGGAGTTTATCTATTGCCGGTTCTGCCGCGACGCTGCTGAACCCGTACAGGTCCCCTGACCTTAGGGGCGGTCGCCATGCAACCCGCATCCTCCCGGGAAAATCCGTTCGATCTGGACAATACCGCCGCCTACACCGCCTGGCGCGACCGCAAACTGGATCGCTACCCGGAGTATATCGCCGACCTGATCGTCGAAATCCGTAACCCCCGACACCTGACGGCGGCGGAATCCGAGGCCCTCCAACTCCGTTGCCGCAAAACCAACCTGGCCATCTATGCCGGACCGACCGGCGGTGATCCGGACAAGGAGATTCCTGGTTCACTCGGGGGACAGTTCGGGCTGACCGAGCTGGACCGCAACATGGGCGCGGACGACGACGGTATAACCGCCCTGAGGGTCCTGGAAGGCCAGTGGCGCAGCAATTACATCCCCTATTCCAACCGCCCGATCCACTGGCACACGGACGGTTATTACAACCCGCCGGACCGGCAGATCCGCGCACTGCTGCTGCACTGTGTGGCAGCGGCGGCGAGCGGCGGTGAAAACGCCCTGCTGGATCATGAAATCGCCTACATTCAGCTGCGGGATGCCGACCCCGATTATATCCGGGCGCTGATGGCCCCGGATGTCATGACCATTCCACCCAACCGGGAAGGCGGCCGGGAGATCCGCCCGGCGCGCAGTGGCCCGGTATTTTCGGTCCTTGCCGACGGCAGCCTGCATATGCGCTATACCGCACGCACCCGCAGCATCGAGTGGTCCCCGGACCCGCTCACGCAGGCCGCATTGCAGATCCTGGGAAAACTCCTGGACTCCTCCTCCCCGTATATCTACCGCACCACCCTGCAACCCGGCCAGGGACTGATCAGCAACAATGTCCTGCATGACCGCTCTGGCTTCAAGGACAACGACGCACAACGGCGCCACCTCTACCGACTGCGCTACTATCAACGCATCTCCGGCACCGGATAGCGACGCGAGGCGTCTGCGGGAAGACAAACCCCATTAGGCGCTGGTCATCCTGCCGGACAGACCTTGACCACAGCCGCCAGACGAGTATAATTCCTGACTAAATTACTCGGGATATATCGGGGGCGATAGCAGGATTTCCGGGTAAAGCAGGTAATGGCTGCGGAAAAAACAGACCGCCCACCGCAGCAATCCTAGCAATCAACACCCGGACTTGATTTCCTCCACACAGACGTATCGGGAGGTACCGGCATATGAGCAAGAAAACATCGACCGCCGTGAAATGGACCCTGTCCGTTTGTTCGGTGATTCTGACGACGGCCCTCATTGTGAGCCTGGAACTTACCCGCCAGGGTCACGTCTCTTCCGTGACCCGGATCGACATGCGCACGACGATGCACCACCGCACCGGTTCCATGGAGAACCCCAACCGCCTCCATCGACACAACCCGCAAGACCGGCCCACAGGCGACGATGGACGGGGCCATCAGGTACTGATGATCTGATTTCAATCGCTTTTAAGGCATTCCCCGCATCCACACTAGCAGTAACTTTTTGGGTGCTGTCCGCGATACGGCGCTGTATTATTGGACTGCGGTTCGGTGTGCAGGAGCTATACTTGTAATAGAGGGTGAAGAGGTTAAAAGGCATCCAATGTGTTGCTAGCCATGAGTTCATCCTCGGACGCCTCGGCAAGAACGGCGACTGGAGAGGAAAGTCAGGCAAACCTGACAGACCGTTTTCCGGTTTGACAAAAGAACCAGTCAGCCCGCGCCCTGCCGAGGCGTTTGTATTTCCGGTTTCACCTGCCGGAGTGGAAATCAACATAGCCTTGCCTTCCCCCTGGCGGGTACGAACGCCGGCGACAGGCTTGCGTTTCCGGGTGGGTGAAATCCGCTGTTTGAGAGCCAAACAAGGCGGTTGCTGACGGAAGTGAAACCGGATTTCAAACGCGCTGCCATGACGACGGTGATTTTCGTGCTCCTGTTAGGGGGCATTGAGGTGCTGGATCGCAGCCTGCAGCTGCCCCTGCATCACCTCGGTATCTACCCGCGTGATATCCACGGCGCCTGGGGCATTCTGACGGCACCGTTGGTACACGGATCCTGGAACCACCTGTTCTCCAACAGCTTCGCACTCCTGGTACTGGGGACGGTGCTGCTGTACGGCTATCCGCGTTCGGCGATCCCGGCGCTGCTGCTGATTTATCTGGGATCCGGGTTGGGTGTCTGGCTGTTCGCGCGCAGCAGTTACCATTTCGGTGCCAGCGGACTGACACATGGCATGATGTTCTTTGTCTTTACCAGCGGTATTTTGCGCCGGGACCGTCTGTCCATTGCGTTGTCCATGATTGTCTTCTTTCTCTACGGCGGCATGGTGTGGACGATTTTTCCGCAGGAACCGGGCATTTCCTATGAAAGTCATTTCTTCGGTGCCACAGCCGGCGTCCTGGCCGCCTTCCTGCTGCGAAAGCGCGATCCCATGCCGCCGCAGAAAAAATATGACTGGGAAGAAGGGGAATCCGACGCGGATGACGACCCACCCGGAGCCTGATCCGTAAAGTGAACCCGTTCAGGAATCCCCGGAGACCGTCGCCTGCGCGGGAGCGCTCCCGCCAGGCAATCCGGCTCCCCCGAGCCGCTCCACCATCCGGTCTGCAACCCGGAAGGCATTCGCATAGATGGTCCAGGTGTACGGTACACTGCCGCCCGTGGGCATGAAACTGCCGTCGGTCACGTAGATATTTTCCACATCATGGGCCCGGCAGTCCGCATCGAGTACCGAGGTCTGCGGATCGTTGCCAAAGCGGCATCCGCCTGCGACCAGGTTCGGCGGGGGAGACCCGCTGACACTCGAACGCACATTTTCCGCACCCATCTGCCGCAGGACTGCCTCGCCCTTCCCGGCCAGGTAGCGCCCGATCTTCAGGTCATGGGGATGATGCCCGATCCGGACCCGGGCCACCGGTATCCCCCATTGATCCTTCACCTGCGGATCCAGGCTAACAAAGCAGTCATCCACCGGCAACCAGTCGCAGAACACCTCGAAGCGCAGATAGCGGGCATCCCGGAAGGTACTTTCCAGCCTGCGCTTCAGCGGCACTCCCCACACCAGACCGTCCTCGCCCCACTTGCGCGGATTGGCCCGGGCGATGGGATTGGGATGCCGGAACAGAAACTCGATGGTGCCGCCCTTCACGGCCTCCCCCCCGAATTCGCTATCCTCGATCGTGTACCAGTCCTGCAGCGCCCGGTTGACGAACGGGCCACGCAACTTGAAGCCCGCCACCAGCGCCGGGGCGATCGTGCGGTACGGAAAGTCACCGGTCCCCGATCCCCCGGCGGAAAACACCAGGTTCCTGCCGACCTGGCCATGGCGATTGGCCAGACCCTGCGGATGCCGCGGGCCGGTAGAGAACAGCAGCAGACGTGCGGTTTCGATCGCCTGGCAAGCCACTGCATAGAGACGCGCATCAAGCCGCTGCAGTTTGCCGTCACGGTCGTAATACTCGGCCCCGTTCACCCTGCCGGCAGCATCGCTGGTGAGCCGGCTGACCCTGGCATGCGGGCGCACCTCGCAGCGTCCGGTCGCCACCGCGGCGTTTAACAGCGCCGCCCGGGAACTCCCCTTCGCGCCGCTGGAGCAGCCGTAACTGCCGCAGTAGCCTGAATACTCGCAACCGCGCCGCCCCAGCGCCGGCCCCGGGAGGATTGCCCGTGCTACCGGCAGGGAATGCAGGCCCAGTTCCTTGCAGGCGCTATCGAGCATGCCGGTGACGACATGCTCCTGCGTGGGGGGAAAGGGGAAATCGGGTGTGGAGCGCGGTTCCAGGTTCGGATGCGCGACCACCCGGCCGGATACACCGACGACCCGTTCCACCTTTTCGTAATAGGGTTCCAGGTCAGTGTAGCCGATCGGCCAATCCGCGAGATTGGCACCTGCAATCGACCCGAACCTGGACAACAGGCGGAAATCGTCCGGCTTCAGACGATGAAAAAAACCGCTCATGAAGTTGGATGAGCCGCCGACGCAGTTGCCATTCCACCAGTCCCATCCCGAAACAGCAGTGGACTCCGCCTCCCAGCTACCGTCACCGTCCATCTCCTCGATGACATGCCGTTCGCCCCGCAGGTCGGGTGTGTAGGTACTGCGCCGGCAACAGGCGATCTCGTCCTTGTAAAAATCCGGCTCCCCGAACCAGGGGCCCTTTTCCAGCACCACCACCGAATAGCCCGCCTGGGCCAGCGTCAGCGCCACCGGGCCACCGCCCGCACCGCTGCCGATCACGCAGACATCGAAGTCGACGCTCATAGTTTCCCGTAGATCCGGTCGACGGGTGGACGCGGAAACCCGGGCTGGTGTTCGAGCCAGCGCCAGCCGATGCCATCGGGATTGCCGCCGTAGACGGGATCGCTCAGCAATGCCTCGAAGATAAACAGCAGCAGGGTAGCCAGCCAGTTCTCGCCGGCCCGGCTTTGCTCGATGGCGCGCAGCATCGCTTCGCGCTGCTCGGCGTTCAGTTCGGTAAAGGATTTTCCCAGACGTTCAGCGACCAGTTCCTCCAGCCAGCCGGTACCATTGACGAGGAAGGCCTTCTCGTCCGGGTCCTTCCGCGGATCATCCAGCACGTTGACGAGGTAGGCGAGCGCGTGAATATCCCCGGCACCCGGAGAAACCGCATCCGCCGGAAACAGGTGTTCCTGGACCGCAGCCAGCACCGCCCGCTGTCGCGCCGTCAGCGTGGTCACCTGCCCGGGCACTGTAGCCACGGTGCCGGTCAGCGGAAACAGGGCCGCTACGGAGACCCCGGCGAGGCGCGCCAGAAAGGTGCGCCGGCTGATGAGCGCCCGATGCCACGCCTCCAGCAACGGTCCGGATTCCTTACCCAGTGCTGTACGCCGATCGGCCATCTATGGCTCCGATGTTTCGCAAGACACGGCAAGTGCTTATGCAACCAGTGGCCATCTTACCGCGGTTGTACGGAAACATTCTCCCGGCGCGATGACAAGCAGTGGATTTGCCATCGCCACACGGCGCCCGCGGCCACCGGCTGTGACGCATGCGCCGTGCCCTGTCGGGTGATTACGGCCTGCCGGGAACCGTTATGTGAAGCACATGGCGCATAACCACCGCGCCAGGTTGCGCGGGAACTACCGGGGAAAAACCCGCCCCTGCCGGCCTACTCCCCGGCACCCTTGTCGATCCAGAGGCGTATGGTCTCGACCTGCTCGGTACTGAGGGGGTCCTTACCGTGCGGCATCTGTATCGAGGGATCGGCCTGCCCGGCAACCAGCAGGTAGAGCGAGCTGGATTCGGAAGAACCCGGAACGACGACCGGCCCATAGCGGGTACCCTTCATTACCCCCTCATAGGAATCCATCAGATAGCCGCTCTTCTCGGCGCCTTCCTGTCCGGCCACATGGCATTCCAGGCAGTTTTGCTGGATGATGGGCTCAACATCCGCCGTGTAGGTCACTTTCGTGAACGGTGCCTCTGTGTCGCAGGCGGCAAGTACGGCAACCACAGCCAGCGGGAAAATCAGTGCTGTGCTTCTTAATCGCATCGGGACATCCTCCATAAGGGATCGGAAAACCTGCATATGCCCCATTTTACCACCTTGGTGCATGAACGCACGATTTCCCGCCCCCACGTGGAGGCCAGGTGTGATCTGGCCGGTGGCATGATGTGATGTCGCTGATCGCGTCATTCAAACCCGGCCCTTGCAGATGATCGAGCGTCTGCTGGGGGGTTATTTCCGGCGTACCTTTGCACGCCGGATGCAGTTTGAACTCGGCAAACCGATAGTACCACCCGACGCACTGCAGACCCGGCCCGATGTGCTGTATATCCACATTCCGTTTTGTGAGTCACTCTGCCCGTTCTGCTCCTTCCACCGGGTACGGCTGGGCACCGGAAAGACCGGGGAGTACTTCAAGGCGCTGAGAGCAGAACTCCGCCTGATTGCCGAGCGCGGACACGCCCCGTCCGTGGTCTATGTCGGCGGCGGTACACCCACGGTACGGCCGGAGCAACTGGGCGAGACGCTGGCACTGGTCCGGACATTGTTCCCGGTGCGGCAGATCTCTGTGGAAACCAATCCCAACCACCTGCGGGAACCGCTGCTCACGGCCTTGCAGCAGGCCGGTGTCAACCGCCTGTCGGTCGGCGTGCAGAGTTTCGACGACGATCTGCTCCGGGCAATGGGACGCTATGACAGTTACGGCAGCGGGCAGCAGATTATCGAGCACCTGCAGCTCGCCACCGGGCAGTTTGAGACACTCAATGCCGACATGATCTTCAACCTGCCGCAGCAGACCCGGGCATCCCTGCAGCGAGATCTGCATATCCTGCGCGACCGGATCGGCATCGAACAGATTTCCTGGTACCCACTGATGACCTCCAGACGCACCGCCCGGAGCATGCAGCGTTCCATGGGCAGCTGTTCGCTCGACCGGGAAAGCTCCTGCTACGACACGATTCGCACCGCCCTGGAGGATGACTACCGGTTGTCATCGGTGTGGTGCTTCTCGCGCAACCAGGGCCTGATCGATGAATATATCATTGCAGATACCAGTTATATTGGTGTCGGCAGCGGGGCGTTCAGCTACCTGGACGGCAGCGTGTACGCCAATACCTTTTCCATCAAGCGCTATGCGCGTTTTATCGCCGGCCGGGGATCGGCCATGACCGCCGTGCGTCACCTCACTCCCGGTGAACGCCTGCACTATGACCTTTTGATGACCCTGTTCGGGCTGGAACTGCACAAACCGGCCATGAACCGCAAATATCACGGCCGCTTCACCCGCCTGCTATGGAAGGAATTCCTGCTGCTGAAGGCACTCGGGGCGGTCATTGACTGCGGCGACACCATCCGGCTGACCCGCAACGGGCAATACCTCTGGCTGGTCATCATGCGGGAGTTTTTCAACGGGGTGAACAATTTCCGAGACCAGATGCGCCAGCACATCCACGCCGAACGGGAAGCACTCGGCAGGAGAGCGGCAGCAATACCCGGACATAAAGTACGCGGAAAAATAATATGATAAAAATCATATAAATACATCACCATAACCCGGCCTGCCGAAACATGGCATAACCTTTGCGATACCCCTGCCATATTGAGGTGATATCCTCTGGCTGAGTTGCAGCAAACCGGGAGTGCGTATCGTCAGGCCATTCCCTGGCGGCATCGGAACCGGATGCCCGCAGCAGCCGGAACGGCGGGCTCAGATTTACACAGTTCGAGCGCGGTATCTGGAGAAATCCGCATGGGCTGGTATAGTCCACACGCAGCCGAACCGGGCAGTCGCCGGGGCCCTGCGGATCGATGCGCACCCGGTTTGCTGCGCTGCCGGTAACGGTCAGTCGACCGTTGCAACATACACTTAATAAGGAGAATACTGATGGACCTGCGCCATCGCTGGCCCCCGGTACTCGCCGGAATACTGCTGGGCATTGCCATGCTGGTGACCTTCGTCACTGCCGGACGCGGCATCGGTGTCAGCGGCACGATGACACGCCTGGTGGCGACGGTACAGCACTGGATACTCCCGGAACTCACCGAAAAGAGCGCCTATTTCGGCAAATACTTCACCGGCGGCGCCGACCCGCTCGACGATTACCTGACCTACCTGATGGTCGGCCTGCTGCTGGGCGCCTTCACCGGATCGGTTTCCTGCCGCGACTTTTGCGTCGAGGTGCGCCGCGGACCGCGCATGTCCGCTACCGGGCGCCTGGTCTATGCCCTGATCGGCGGGGTCATCACCGGTTTCGCCGCCCGTCTGGCGCGTGGCTGCACCAGCGGAATGGGACTGGTGGGTGGTGCCGAACTCTCGGTCGGCTCCTGGACCTTCATGCTGTGCATCTTCGCGGGTGGTTTTGCAACCGCCTGGTTCGTGAGAAAACAATGGATATAGTCGCCCCCCTCGTCAAGACCGGTGTCATCTCCGAGGCCGTCAATATGTGGCTGGCCGTACCCATCGGGTTTTTCTTCGGCCTCGGGCTCTACCATGCGGGCTTCACCGACTGCCGCAAGATCGCCCACGTCTTTTACCTCAAGGACGTCGGTGTGCCGGTGGTCATGTTCTCGGCCATCGTTACCGGGATGCTGGGACTCTGGTTCCTGATTCTGATCGGCTTCCTGGATCCGGCGAAAATGTACTTTCTGCCCACCTATCTGCTGCCCATGGCGATCGGCGGATTGCTGTTCGGCGTCGGCATGGTGATCGGGGGCTTCTGTCCCGGCACGGCGGCCGGCGCCATCGCCACGGGACGGATCGATGCCGTGGTGTTCGTGCTCGGCTTCCTGATCGGGTCCGTGGTCTTCGGCGACCTGTTCCCGATCTGGGGCGATTTCTACAACAGCGATTACCGGGGCGTGTTCCGCCTTGACCAGTTGTTCGGCATCGGGCTGGGACCGATGATCCTGATCATGATCGTGATCGCCATCGCCGGTAGCCTGGTCATGCGGGCGGGCCAGCACTATTTCTGGGGTGACTCCATCGAACCCGAGCAGGAGCTCAAGTGCAAGAAACCGCTGGTGCTGCTGGCCCTGGTCGTGGGCGGCACCGGGCTGGCCTTCTTCCCCACCGAAGCCTTCCTGCCGGGAGAGGGTGAACCGCCGTACTACCTTATCCCGAAACAGCCGAATGCCATACCATCACCGGCCAGCCCGCAGCAACCGCCAGCGGCCTTTGTACCTCCGGTAATCGCGCCGCCGGCAACGGCACCGCCTGCGGGGCTCATCACGGAGGAAGGCTGCTGAGTGGAACCACCAGTCTCGCGCGATTATGTATACTCACAACGCATTGCACATCGAGCACTGACCGGCACCCGGAGTAGAACCCTTGAACAGACGCGAATTCATCAAAGTTTCCAGCCTGCTGGGTGCGGGTACGGCGATGTCGCCGGCACTGCTGACGGGCTGCACCCCCCATCCCCTGCCCGGCAGCGGTCAGGTCGGCAAGACGCCGACCTTCTGCGACATGTGCTTCTGGAAATGCGCCGCCACCGTTTACCGGGAGGACGGCAAGGCCTGGAAGGTCGACGGCAATGACGCCGACCTGCATTGCGAGGGGCGCCTGTGCACCCGCGGCACCGGGGGACTGGGCAGTTACGAGGACCGTGACCGGCTGAAGACGCCGCTGCTGCGCGTCACCGGGGAAGACGGCCGTCAGACCTTCCGGGAGGCCAGCTGGGAGGAGGCCCTGGAACACATCGCCGGCAAGCTGCAGGCGGTGGCGGCACAGTACGGACCGGACCGCATCGCCCTGCTGAACCATGGCTGGGGAGCACGCCACTTCAAGCATCTGCTGCAGGCCTATGGTTCCGGCAGCAATGCGGAGCCGGCCTTCGCGCAATGCCGCGGGCCGCGTGATGTCGGCTTCAAGCTGACCTTCGGGGAAGACGTCGGCTCCCCCGAGCGCACCGACATGGAGCATTCGCGTTGCATCGTGCTGATCGGTTCGCATATCGGCGAAAACCTGCACAACGGCCAGGTACAGACCCTGACCAAGGCACTGGAAAACGGCGTCGACCTGATTACGGTCGACCCGCGCTTTTCGGTGCCGGCCAGCAAGTCCCGCTACTGGCTCCCGATCAAGCCGGGCACGGACATCGCCCTGCTGCTGTCGTGGATGCAGGTGCTGATCGAGGAGGAGCTCTATGACAAGGACTACATCGAGCGCTACGCCACCGGTTTCGAGGAACTGGCCGCACACGTACAGCGCTACACACCGGAATGGGTGTACCTGGAAACCGGCATCCAGCCGGAACTGATCCGCACTACCGCGCGCGTCATGGCCGCCAATGCCCCGGCCACCCTGGTGCACCCGGGACGCCACGTCACCTGGTACGGGGACGACACCCAGCGTTCGCGCGCCATCGCGATCCTCAATGCCCTGCTGGGCTCCTGGGGAAGCAAGGGCGGCCTGTACATCAAGGAGAGCGTGCGCCTGCCCAAATACCCGCTGCCCGCCTACCCGAAACCGAAGAGCACCTTCACCGCGGCGCATGCCGGGCGCTACCCGTTCGCGCATCACGGCGTCACCAACGCCCTGATCGAGGCCTCCATCGGCACAGATGCGCACTACAAGGCCTGGGTGGTCTACGGCACCAACCTGCCCTACACCATCCCCGGGATCCGCCCGCAGCTCCAGGCGGCCATCGATTCCCTCGATCTGGTGGTGGTGATCGACACCCTGCCCGCCGAGATCACCGGCTATGCCGACGTGATCCTGCCGGAATGCACCTACCTGGAACGCTACGACGACCTGCGCAATTCGGGCGAGCGCCACCCCTCGCTGGCACTGCGCATGCCGGCCTTCGAACCCCGCTACGACTCGAAACCCGGCTGGTGGATCGCCAAGCAGCTGGGACACCGCCTGGGTCTGGATGCCTATTTCCCCTGGGAGGATTACACGGAGGTGCTCGACTGGCAGCTCCAGCAGGTGGGTTCCTCGCTGGAGGAAATGCAGCGCATCGGTGTGAAGAACTTCCCGCGCACCACACCGAAGTATTTCACCCCCGGCCAGGCGGTCAGCTTCCGCACCCCGTCAGGCAAGATCGAGTTGTATTCGCAGCAGATCGCCGACCGGGGATTCGATCCCGTTCCCGTCTACACGCCGCCCGAACAGGCCCCGGAAGGCTATTATCATCTGAACTACGGCCGCATGCCGGCGCATACCTTCGGCAAGACGACCAACAACCCCCTGCTGTTCCAGCTGGCGCCGGAAAACACCCTGTGGGTCAATCCGCTGGTCGCCGGCGAACACGGCATCACCAACGGCGAATACGTGCGCCTGCAGAACCAGGACGGCGTGGTCAGCAATTCGGTGCGGGTGCGGGTCACGGAACGCATCCGGCCAGACTCGGTGTTCATGGCGCACGGCTTCGGCCACCGCTCACGCCGCCTGCGCCTGACGGCCGGCGTCGGCGCGGATGACTCGGAGCTCATGACCAACGTCAAGGTGGACCCGTTGATGGGCGGCACCGGCATGCGCATGAACTTCGTGACCCTGGTAAAGGAGCCCGCCTGACATGACCCGGTACGCCATGGTGATCGACACCAGAACCTGCATCGGCTGCGGCGACTGCGTGGTGGCCTGCAAGACCGAGAACAAGGTGCCGGCCGGACTCAACCGCGACTGGGTGGTCGAGGCCACGCATGGCACCTACCCGAACCTGACCACCGAGTTCCGATCCGAACGCTGCAATCACTGCTCGCACGCGACCTGCGTCTACATGTGCCCGACCGGCGCGAGCCACCACTGGAACGGCACCAATATCGTGCTGGTCGACCCGGGCAAGTGCACCGGCTGCAAGGCGTGCATCGCGGCCTGTCCCTACGATGCCCGCCTGGTCATGCACCCGGGGGGGTACATCGACAAGTGCACCTTCTGCCATCATCGCGTCGAACAGGGGCTGGACCCGGCCTGCGTGTCCAGCTGCCCGACGCACTGCATGCATTTCGGATTGATCGACGATCCCGGCAGTCGGGTGAGTGAACTGCTGCGCACCCGCGACCACAAGGTGCTGAGTCCGGAGACCGGCAACCAGCCCAATGTCTTTTACCTGACCTGAGGAACCCCCGGGATGCTCGAGGAAATTCTGGTAACCGCCCGCGACAATGCGCACATCGACCCGGTGATGGACATCTGGGGCTGGGAGATCTCGGTCTACCTGTTCCTGGGCGGCCTGACGGCCGGCATCATGTTCTTCGCCGCCCTCATGCTGCTGCTGAAAAAGGACGAGGAGGCGCCGTTTGCGGTCGGCGGCCTGGCCCTGCTGGCGCCCGTCGTACTGTCGCTGGGCATGACGACCCTGTTCCTGGACCTGTCGCACAAGCTCTACGTGTGGCGCTTCTATACTACCTTCGAGCCGACCTCTCCCATGTCCTACGGCGCCTGGATACTGATCCTGGTCTACCCGGTGTCGATCCTGCAGATCCTGTCGACGCTGCGCTTCGGCTACCCGGCGCTGGGCAATATGGTCGACCGCCACGCCCTCGGCAAACGTCTGCTGGACCTGGTGGAACCGCAGCGCCGCCTCATCGCCTGGCTGGCGATCCCCAGCGCGGTCGCACTCGGCGTCTATACCGGCATCCTGCTGAGCGCCTTCAGCGCGCGGCCGTTCTGGAATACCGGGCTGCTGGGACCGTTGTTCCTGGTCTCCGGGCTCTCGACCGGTGCCGCACTGACCGCCCTGATCGCGCGACACCAAAGCGAGAAGCGATTGTTTACCCTGGTCGACATCGGCCTGATCGCGGTGGAGCTGTGCCTGGTCGCGCTGCTGCTGGTCAACCTCGGCACCGGTTCGGAGCCGCAGCTAAATGCCGCCCGGGAATTATTGGGCGGCAGCTATACCCTGCTGTTCTGGGGCGCCTTCGTGGCGGTGGGCCTGCTGATCCCGCTGCTGCTGGAACTGGTGGAGATGAAGACCCCAATCCACCGTCTCGCCCTGCTGGCGCCGGTGCTGGTGCTGCTGGGCGGGTACCTGCTGCGCATGATCACGGTCGACCTCGGCCAGGAAACCACCTGGATCGATTACGGGAATGAATTTAACGTGCAGCTGCTGCAGCGGCTGGATTACGAGTAACAGGCGGGTTACTGCCGGTCAATACAGGCAGTCCCCATGACAACCGGAAGGACATGACGATGAAGGCTGTGATTCGAACCACGATCTGGATATTGCTGGGCGGCGCCCTGGTGGCCTGCGGCGACGGCGGCGGGACAGATACGGCGCAGCTCGCGCAAGTGGCGCAGGCGGTGGCACGCCAGGAACAGCGGATCGATTCCGCAGAGCTGGCGAACTGGATTATCGAGGGGCGCAAGGACTTTATGCTGGTGGATATCCGTTCCCCCGAGGCGTACGCCGATGCCCATATCGAGGGGGCGGTCAACGTGCCGATCACCGAACTGGTCTCCGCGGAGTATCTCGAAACCCTCCCCGACGACCGCCGGATCATCGTCTACTCCAGCGGCTCCGAACATGCGGCGGCCGCCACCGCCCTGCTGCGCACCGCCGGTTATGACGCGGCGCTGCTGGCGGGCGGCTACAACTTCTGGAACCAGCGGGTGCTGAATCCGGACATCCCGGACACGGCCGCGGCGGACGAGACCCCGCAGGTGGCCAGACAGCGCGCCATCGCCTGTTACTTCATCGGCGACGGGAGCGCCCCGCCCCCGGTCGTCGTACAGGAAGCCAAACCGGCCTTCGTGCCCCCGGTGGTCGCACCCGCGCACGCCGCGCCGCCCGCGGGACTGATCACGGACGAAGGCTGCTAGAACATCCAACCAGTGGGATCGGGAAGAGCTTCTTTTTTACCGAGGAACTTCATTCCCTTGACACAGCGCACAATCAGCCACACCACCCAGAACAGGAGAACAAGATACCCGACAAGAACAAAGGCAAGTATCACACCGATCAACATAAACAAAGCACCAATCCAGAAGGTTCTGATCTGGAATTGATAATGGCTTTTTAGCCAATCCGGAGCATCTCCTCTGTTAATGTAAGCCATGATCACTCCCACAATCCCGGTGATGCCAAAAACCAATCCAACCAGATACAGGATATAGACAATGTTTGCGGTATTTTCGGTAGTTGCTTTTTCCTGCGCAATGGTTTCATTCATCTGATTTCTCCTGTTTAGAATTAACAAACAATTTTTACACTGAGGAAATAACGGAGACCTTCCGGTTTATTGACACCCATTCCCGTTCCTCAGGCAAAACGGGTGTAAAACCGGAATGTCCCCGTTACCCGAAATTTCTGCCAGAAGCGTTTTGCAATATCACTTGTCAATGCATTCCATGCAGCGGGTATTCGTTGGGTCGACGGACAGCCGGCCAGTGGTCATCTCCTCGCCGCAAATGAAGCAGTAGCCGTACTCTCCCGATTCAATGCGATGCAGTGCACCCTCAATCTTCAATAACTGTTGCTTGCGTCGCCGGGCAGCTTCCAGCGCCATTTCCTGCGCCTGCATGGCATCCATGCGGGAGAGCCTGCCGACCCTGGCCTGGTCCAGCTCTACGGGTTCACCAGTCTCCCTGGACGTATCCCCCAGTTCCTGAAGCTCTGCCCTCAGGCGAAGCAGCAGGTTCCTGTATTGCTCAATTTCCCCTGCGTTCACGGGTGTCCGCTATTCCCGGATATATAGCACCCGCTGCAGCCGGGCGTCCGAACGAAGGCTGCCCTGGCGAGCAGAACAGCGAGCTGCTTAGACAGGATAGATGACGACATGCACATAACCAGTCACCACATATTTAAAACCAGAATGTCCCTATTATTACGTCCGCGCTGTGAGGTGCGAACAGCGTAGCTGTGAAGCGTCCCACACGAGCGCGTTGTTGTTAGATGCCATTTTTACCGGGCTTGAGTTACCAAAGCTCTCAGTTCAGACAGTATAAATTCCCAACGCCTACTAGAGAACCAACCTTTATCAATACTTATCTCATCTTTTCCATTCTTACGAAGCGCCAAGTAGTCCACACTAACTATAAGTTCGGTTTGAGCTGACACATCGGCAATGATTTTCTTACCAAGAATATTCCTCTTCACAAGCAGGCCGTCTTTAACTGAAAGAACCGGATAACGCGCCTTTACATATACTGGATATAAACAAACCACTAATAACGCTCCACCTACTGCTACCGCATATGGCTTTCCACTTGCAATAAACCCCAATGCTACTGGAGCTGTAATCATACAAACCAGGACAAAGTATCCAAATACCTTCACCCGACTAGCGAAATACTCTTTCATCTATTGTCATCTAACAGTTGAATTAACGAGACCACCAGTTTCGTTATACATTTTTAAATGTCATTATTCGAGAAGTTCCGGGTTAAAAACAGCTTTCTTTATTTGCCTTTCAAGCAACTTAATTTCTTCTTTTGTTTTTCTGTCATTTTCTTTTGAAGTTAATATGGCGTATGAGAAACTAGCTATTCTCACGTAGTTAGGAGGCACATAATTGGCGAGATGCCACCAATATAATGTCCATTTTGTTCCTTGCTCATCATCTCTCTCCACTTCATTTGCAAGGGCATTTCCATTATCCAATATTTCAATATTTTGTAGATCTATATCTGGAAGGGAAGAAAGAGCCAGCACCGGCAAATTACCTTTTGCATCGGGCGGAGCCTCCATAGTTAACACATCTACACGCAGTGTGCCTGTATCTGGGGCGTCCTCATAAAATGCGCCTTTACCGTTTTTTGCGTATTCTTCTTTCCAATTCGCAGGGATTTTGAACCTAATCACTTCACCCTTAAGATCGATCTCTTTCAAAGGATCTGCCATAGCTGCGCCACTACATAATAACGATAGAGTACATACCAGAATCTTAATTGTTTTCATTTGTTGCATTTAACGGCTGCGCCCAGGCGCGGCTGCGTAGCAGACGTCGCACTGGGGCGCATTGTTGGGCGACAGCGCACTAGAAGCGCCCCAAAAATAACGCACTTGCAAAGAACGTGAGCGCCATAGAACCGAACCAGAGCGGGATTCGTGAAATAGCTTGCCTCTCTCCTTCTGTCAGGTCACTCCAGCTCCATACGGTCTTGATGTGCAAGTTGGAAAGTCCAATCGTGAAAATGAACGCTGAGGCCAAGAACAGGACGACCAGGATTAAAGCAGCGAAGGCGTCAGAGTCAACCAATGGCTGAAATACGCCAGTCATAAGCCCGACTGCGGCGCCTGCAGATACAGCGGACTTTCTAGTCGGATTAAAGGCCATATGTTTCTGTCGCCCAACAGTGAGTGGGCACGAATATCGTGCAATATTTTGCATGAATGTCCGACATATTTATCTGCCAGGATCCGGAAAATCAGTGTATTACTCATGGATGAATATTAATAGGTCGAATACCAGCGTCGAATCATTCTTTACGATGAAACGTTACTCATGGGGCGCTCACAAATAGCCGCTTTTCCGGTACGTAGAAATACGTACTTCCCGCCCTGCACTACCCTTCCCGCAATCGCCGGACATCCGATTGCAAGTTGCTGCGCGGCACTATGGCAACGGCGCATCCAGTATCCTGTTAATCTCCGCCGGGCTGAGCGGCCGGACGTCCGATGTGGCTGATTCCGTAACGGGATTCGTCAGCGAGGTCCAGGCATCGGCCGGCAGGCCATCCGCCAGGAGTTCATGCAACGGCTCGAAGTGCCAGCCGGTTGTGGTGGTTTGCAGTCGACCCTCGCCCAATCCCAGCGCGGTGGCGAAGCGATGGCAGGAAACGCACGAGCGTGACGGGCCCGTGGTGTGAGGTTCCAGCGCCGTGAAACGGCGCACGAATTTCGGCTGCGGCCAGTCCGGGTGTGCCACGGTCATGATCATGCCGGGTACCACCGGCACGATGCGATCATTTGCAGTGACGCCGAGCAGCGGCAGGTCATTGCGAATCGCGGAGCGCCGTTCATTCCAGCGCCCGGCGGTGCTGGCCTGCCGCTGGTGATCCCATTGCTCGCCGTCCGGATCATACTGCAGGTGGCAACCGTAGCACTGCGGTGCCCACTGGCTGTGGCAGACGGAACAGTCGAGCCGGGCATGCTCGCGCGCCAGCGGGTGGCTGGCCTCCGTCCAGGCCGGTATCGGCAAAACCCCGGTACCGTTTTTCTGGTGCAGCACTGCCGTGCCGCGGCGCAGTTCCACATTCCACAGCGGCGTGCCGTTACGGGTTACCGGGAATTCAATCGCGGCAGTCACGTCGTAGGGAATCCGCTTGTGCAGATTGCGATAGTGCGCCGGCCATTGCGTACCCTGGATGCGTGACCGGTTGTCGTGGCAGTCCGTGCAGGCGATGTCGACGGCTTCCCGCTGGAAGGTCGCCGCTTCCCCCGCACCCATCAGCCCGCGCTGCGTGTGGCAGTCGATGCAGGCAAGGCCGGCCTGGTGATGCACATCGCGCGACATGGCCGCCACCCGCCGGCCGTCTTTCAGTTGCCCGGCGGTTTCCGTATCCTCACCGGTTTCCGCGAGACCGGTGTAACTCAGGGAAATGCGGCCCGAGCGCGAGTGGCACCCGAAACAGCGCGCGTCCTCGACCTGCGCCGTCAGGGCCGGGTGGGCGTCTTCCGGGTAATGGTTGATGTGACAGGCGAGACAACCGCCACCGCGGTCCAGGGTCTCGTCCAGTCCGTGGTGCCCCTTCGGCTGGCCGAGGTGGCACCCGGCGCAGAGTTTGCGCAGCAGGCTGTCGGCGGGGGTGTCCGCGAGCTTTGACAAATCGGCGGGCGCAGCGCGGTGCGCCGCTTCCCCCAGCACCGCACGGGTCGTGGTGACCATGCCCGCGCCGGTGTGCATGAGGCTGCGGGTGACGCTGCGGACCTGGTCGGCATGGCACACGCCGCAGATCTCCGCGGCCGATACCATGTCGCCCGGAAAGGCGATCAGGCCGGCATGGGCTGCGGCTTCCGCTGTGGCCGTCGCATCCCCCCGGTGGCAGCCCACGCAGTCCGCGGCGGCAAAGCCATGCGCCGGCGCGAAACCCCCGGCGCGGGATGCATGGCAGTCGAGGCAATGCCCGGTCGCCGGCGGCGCCGCGGCCACCGGCAAGGCCCACAGTAACAGCAACCAACCGGCCAGGCTTGCGACACTGTGCCGGGTCCGGGTCGCTGTCATTCCGGCGGCAACCATACTACGATACCCGCCGGTTGCGGACGTTACGTGCTGTGAAATCCACGGTTCTGTTCACTTGACCCAATCATGGTAAAAACTATTCTGGAGCGGCCACCTGGCCGCGAAAGACGTTCCATAATCATCGCGCCGGAGCGCGGCGCTTACAGATTAATCTACATACAGGCGATACCACATGAAGTACACCTCTGAATTTACACTCGGACTTTCCTCGGTGGATGCGGCCGGCGTCCTGTTCTACCCGGAACTGTTTCGCCACGCCCACGATGCCTACGAGGGCTTCATGCAACACATCGACTGGGCGCTGCCCGAGGTGCTGGCCAAAGGGGAACTGCTGATCCCCATCGTGCATATCGATGCCGATTACCTGCGACCGCTGCATCACGGCGCCCGGGTGACAGTAGAGATCGTGGTCGGCGGACTGGGCGATTCATCGTTTACCATCGACTGCGATTTCAGCGCCGGCGGGGACACGCCCTGCGCCCGGGTGCGCAGCGTGCATGTCTGTATCGATGCCGCGAGCCACAGCACCGTCCCCGTTCCGGCGGCGCTGCGGGAACGGCTCGAGCCTTATATCAGCCACTGAACCGGGACCAGAATGCCCGATGGCGGGCGAGACTGTCCGCCCGGTCGATGATGACCTCGATCAGGCTGCTATCCGGTTGCTGCAGTGCCACAGCAAACGCCGCCTCGAAGGCAGCAGGCGTTTCGACCCGCCGGTATGGCAGGCCATAGAGCCGGGCAACCGCAGCGTAGTCCAGTTCGGGGTCGGTCAGCCAGTAACGCTCGAACCCTTCCAGCCCGGCCTGCGGCAGATAGCCGAAGATGGCGCCGCCGCCGTTCCTGAAAACCACCAGCTTCGCGTTGACCTCCCTGGCGGCCAGCAGGCCATTCATGTCGTGGTACAGGGCGAGATCGCCCAGCAGACCGATCACGGTGGGTACGCTACCGGCCGCCAGGCCGAGTATCGTGGACACGTTGCCATCGATGCCGCTGGCGCCACGATTGGCCAGTAGTGCCAGCGGCGGGTCGCCGCCCGGCAGGAAGCTGTCGCAGTCGCGGATCACCATGGAATTGCCGGCAAATACCCGGCTGTGCGCCGGGAGCTGCCGCACCACGCTCGCCAGAATGGCGGCCTCCGGCGGACATTGCGCCGGATCGGCGAGCAACGCGTGGACGCGCCGCTCTTCCTTGAGGAAGGCCGCGCACCAGTCCGGCGTGGCCGGTTCCAGGGCCCGCGCATTCAGGGCAGTCACCACGGCGAGCGGAGCGGCGTGCAGCACGTGCCGCCCGCGGCGGCCCGGGTCGGGCCAGGGTCCCGCAGGGGTCACGAGGATGCGTCGCGTGTGGTCGTCGTGACCATCCAGGTAGCGCTGCAGCACGGCAGAGGTCGGCGCGGCACCGAACTGCAGGATCCATTGTGCCCGGTGGCGTTTGGCAAAGTCCGGATTGCGCAGCCAGGTATCGTAGCCGCTGGCGATGCGCGTGCGGTCATGCGGGCCGAAGCGCAGGCCGGACAGCGGGTCGGCGCAAATCATGCAGTCGAGCTTTGCGGCCAGCGTGCCCAGTGCGGCGGTAAACTCCGGCGGCAACCGCGCCGGCCCCGCGACCACCAGGCCGGGTTTGCCGGACAGCTCGCCGGCCAGTGTGTCGATGGCGTCTGCCGCTGCTGCCAGTTCGGGGTAGTCGCTCCGCCAGTTGGTCGTGGACGCCGCCTCCGGTTCGTCCGAAAATGTTTCCGGCACCAGCGGTTCACGGAATACCATGTTGAGGTGTACCGGACCCGGCAACGGCCAGCGGCTGCGATCCAGCGCCTGCGCCGCAGTCGAGGCCACGACCTGCAACCGTGGCAGGTCGGCACCGTCGGCGGGGAACGGGTAGTAGCCGCGCACGAATCCGCCGAACAGGCGCGTCTGGTCGATGGTCTGGTTGGCGCCACAGTCCTGCAGTTCCGCGGGTCGGTCGGCGCTGATCAGCAGCAGCGGTGACTGGCCCTGCGCCGCCTCGATGACGGCCGGATACCAGTTGGCCGGTGCCGTACCCGAGGTGCCGACGACCACCGCCGGCGCGGTACCGGCCTTGCCCAGCCCCAGCGCGAAGAAGGCCGCGCAACGCTCATCCGGTATGACATGGGTCTGCAGGTCCCGGCAGCGCGTCGCGGCCAGCACCAGCGGTGTGGAACGCGCACCGGGGGAGATCACGACATGCCGGACCCCGCCGTCCCGCAGGGCCTGCAGCAGCCGGGTGGCGCGGCGCAGGTTGATCTCTCCCTGGTGCATTACCTACCCCGCATCGGGACGGCGCAGCGATGGCCGGGGGCTTGTGCCATCGGCACCGGCCTGTAACGCCTCGACCATGGCTTGCAGCTTCCATTCGGTTTCCATGAACTCCTGCTGCGGGTCGGAGCCGGCGACGATGCCGGCGCCGGCGTAGAGTTCGGCGCGTTGCTGGCCCAGCAGGGCGCAACGCAGGATGACGTCCAGTTCGCCGCCGCCGTCGGGCGTCAGCCAGCCGAGCGCACCCGTGTACCAGCCGCGCTGATGTTCGCCGTTACGTTCCATCCACTCCAGCGCCGCCGCACGCGGCAGGCCGCCGACGGCCGGAGTGGGATGCAGGATGGCGGCCAGCCCGAGCAGCGACCTGCCGGCGCGCACCTGCCCGGTGACCGGCGTATACAAATGCTGCACGGTGGGCAGCCGCTTGAGGGACGGCCGGTCGGGGATGACGAGGTGGCTGCAGCAAGGCGCGAGCTGTGCGGCAATGGCATCCACGACGAGGCGGTGCTCGTTCCGGCTTTTCGCATCCTGCAGCAACGCCGCGCCGAGTCGCCGGTCAGCGGCCGGGTCGGTGCTGCGGGCGGTGGTCCCCCCGATGGCATCGGCGCGCACCCGACCGCCATCCAGGGCAATCAGGCGTTCCGGGGAAACGCCCACCAGCGTCTGCCCCCCCTGGCGCAGCGCGAACAGAGTACAGTCCCGGTAGCGGGTTTCGAGCCAGGCAAGCATGCGCTCCAGGTGAAAGGTATCGGGCATGGCAAGCTGCAGGCGCCGGCTGAGTACGACCTTGTCGAAGGTGCCGGCGGCGATGGCCGCCAGCGCACGCCGCACCCGCTCCGACCAGCCGCGGCGCAGGTCCGGAACATGGATTGCACGCAGGGGGCCGGTGGCGGCCGCATCGGCCCCTTCCCCGGAGGCGATCAGCAGCCGGGTACGGAACAACCAGTTCTCGATCACCGGCCGGGCATCCAGGCCGGGACCGGTGCGGCAGGTCAGCAACAGCCGCGTTTCTTCCCCGTGGCGTTCCAGCAGGACCTCGGGAATGAACAGCAGACTGTTGGGGAGTCCGGCGCGACGCGCCGTGTCGTCCGCCACCGGGCTGAAGGCAAATCCCGCGAACACCGGACGGCCGCCGCCGGTCGCATCGGGATCCAGGGTGTGCCAGTTGCGGCCAAGTGCCTGCAACCCCACCTCCAGCCGCCGGAAACGCTGTGCTCCCGCGGCCTCGATGACGCCGACCCGGCCCGATCCCAGGCGGTAGTGACCCTGCGCGGGCCGGGCCCAGTAGATGCAATCGTTACAGGCGGCGATGGTGCTCTGCACCGGCACCGGCGGGATGGCAAGCGTGACCGTGAGCGTTCCCGCCGGCGCGGGAACGCCGGGCTTGAGCAGTTCCTGGAGGCGCCGGTCGAGGTCGCGCAACAACGGTTCTTTCTGCATGAAGGGCAATGCGGTTCTTGATTCAGTAATGACGATCAACCCGGCGATGAACCGGAGCGTGCAGCAACGGCCTCCCGGCCCAGGCGCGTACCGCAGGGCGGCGATTCCGCCCCGACGGGTATTCCGCTACCCGCTATTTCATAACCGCCTGGTTTACCGGCCCGGCGGGTGTGGCCAGCATGCACACGCCTGGCAGTTTACCATGCTGCCGACCGGCACAGGATGCCTTGCCCGCGAGGGCGGGCAGCGTACAATGCCCGATTCAGACCACAGGAGAAGTTATATGCAGTGGACCCCCGTTCCCGGCCACGAGTTCCAGGATATTCTCTACGAACACGCCACGGGCATCGCCAGGATCACCATCAACCGGCCGGAGGTGCGCAATGCCTTCCGCCCGGAGACGGTACTGGAACTGGTCCATGCCTTCCACGCGGCGCATCATGACCCGGATATCGGCGCCATCATCCTCACGGGTGCGGGCACCGAGGCGTTTTGTTCCGGGGGTGACCAGAGCGTGCGCGGCGAGCAGGGCGGCTACAAGGACCGCCAGGGCGTCCAGCACCTCAACGTGCTGGACCTGCAGATGCAGATCCGGCGCCTGCCCAAGCCGGTGGTCGCGATGGTGGCCGGCTATGCCATCGGCGGCGGCCAGGTGCTGCACCTGGTCTGCGACCTGACCATCGCCGCGGACAATGCGTGCTTCGGACAGACCGGTCCGCGCGTCGGCAGCTTCGATGCCGGCCTCGGGGCCGGCCTGCTGGCGCGCACGGTCGGCATGAAGAAGGCCAAGGAGATCTGGTTCCTGTGCCGCCAGTATGATGCGCAGGAAGCACTGCAAATGGGACTGGTCAACCGGGTGGTGCCCCTGGACCGGCTGGAGCCGGAGACGGTCGAATGGTGCCGGGAAATGCTGCGCCTGAGTCCCAGCGCACTGCGTACCCTGAAGGCCGCGTTCAACGCGGACACCGACGGGCTGGCCGGCATCCAGGAACTGGCCGGCAACGCCACCGCCTTTTTCTACATGACCGAGGAGGCCCGCGAGGGACGCGATGCCTTCCTGGAAAAACGCCCCGTGGATTTCTCGCGCTTCCCGCGACGCCCCTGAACACCCGCTGATCCGGCATGCTGCGAACCCTGAAGTACTGGTTGCTCGCGCTGCGACCCAAGACGCTGAGCATCTCCGTCATCCCGATCCTGACCGGCAGCGTGCTCGGCTGGACCCAGGGCGGCAGCCTGTCGGTCACCATCATGCTGATCACCCTGGGTGTCGCCCTGCTGATCCAGATCGGCACCAACCTGCACAACGACGCCTCCGATTACCTGCTGGGCGCCGATGACCCGGCGACCCGGCTGGGTCCGGCACGGGTCACGGCCGAAGGCTGGCTGCCGGTCACCCAAGTACGCCGGGCCGCCCTGCTGTGTTTCGCGGCGGCGTTCTTTATCGGGCTCTACCTGGTCGCGGTCGCCGGCGGCTGGCAGATCCTGGCACTGGGTGTGCTGTCGATCATCGCCGGCTACCTGTACACCGGGGGCCCGAAGCCGGTGGCCTACACGGGCACCGGTGAGCTGTTCGTGCTGTTTTTCTTTGGCCTGGTGGCCGTACTGGGCAGCAGCTTCCTGCAATCGGGGCACTTCACGGTGCTGGCCGTCCTCTGCGGCCTGCTGCTGGGCCTGCCGGCGGCCGGCGTGCTGGTGGTGAACAATCACCGCGACCATGAAAACGACCGCCTGGCCGGCAGGAACACCATCGTGGTGCGCTACGGCATCGCCGCCAGCCGCCGGGTCTACGCCCTGTGCCTGCTCGGGCCGTTCCTGCTGCTGCCGCTGATCCAGTTGCAGCCTCCGGCGCGCCATGCCTGGTTCCTGCCCTGGCTGACGCTGCCCTGGGCGGGGTGGCTGGTGTGGCGCTTCCGGAAAATCCGCGACCTGCGCGCCATGAACCCGCTGCTGGCGGAAACGGCGCTGTTTCAACTGGTGCTGGGCCTGCTGCTGACCACCACACTGCTTATCGGACTGAACGTCGCCGGTGGTGCCTGATCCCTGCGACCTGGCCGTCTCCGGTGTCGTACCGGTGGGCGCCTGCTGGCGGGCGTATACCCGAAAACTCACGCGTCCCTGGCACACGGCACAGGGCCGGCTCGACGTGCGCCGCGGTTATCTCGTCCGGCTGGAGACGGACGATGGACTGACCGGCTTTGGGGAATGCGCCCCGCTGCCGGCGGCGGGCACCGAAACGCTGCAACAGACACACGCCGCGCTCGGGGAACTGCTGTCCGCCTGCAGGGGGCTGGCGCCGGCGGACCTCCCCGCCGTGCTGGCGCGCGGTCGTGCGACACCCGCTGCCCGTTGTGCCGTGGAGACCGCGCTGCTGGACCTCGCCGCGCAGTCCCGGGGCATCCCGCTGTTTCGTTTGCTGCATCCCGAAGCGCAGCGCACGGTGCCGGTCAATGCCGCACTCGGGCGCCTGGACGGGGCATTTGAAGCACGCCTGCGGGAGGCACTCGACCAGGGTTTCCGGGTGCTCAAGGTCAAGCTGGGTGTCTACCCGGTGGCGGAGGAACTGCAGCGACTCGGCGTGGCCTGCCGGTCCCTGCCGGCAGGAATCACGCTGCGCCTCGATGCCAATGGCGCCTGGACACCAGCCGTGGCAACGGACGTCATTGCCGTGCTGGCTGACCTGCCGGTCGAGTCCCTGGAGGAACCGTTGGCCACGCCGGACCCGGACGTACTGCGCGTCCTGCAGGCGCGAACCGCCTTCCCACTGGCGCTGGACGAGTCACTGAC
>Ga0210064_1000225_pt1 | contig 27282 bp, 30 predicted proteins | sample Muzzi_CordC_D2_FD_185531 | JGI IMG/M metagenome (GOLD analysis project Ga0210064, IMG submission 185531) | Wetland microbial communities from San Francisco Bay, California, USA, that impact long-term carbon sequestration - Muzzi_CordC_D2 (SPAdes) | ecosystem: Environmental > Aquatic > Marine >... | reverse complement strand
CGCTGTTATTGGCATGTAAGTCGATTCCGCAATACAGTATCATGGTCGCTTCCTCCTGTAGGTCATCCGTTACGTTTGCACTGCAACGGATACCACCTGCTTGAGGAGGCGGCTAGAGGATTATCAGATTTGTTTTTTTCAGGTACCATGCGGACGCAGTCGAAAAGATAAATCTGCTCCCCTTTCCTGTCTTCACGGATGTGCCCATGGCTTTGAAGCCGAAGATCTATAAATCTAGAATCACGCTGTCTGATATCGACCGCAACTATTATGACGCGCTGAACTTGACCATCGCGCAGCACCCTTCTGAAACTCTTGAGCGGATGATGGTGCGCGTGCTGGCATTTTGCATTAATGCAGAGGAGCATCCGGCGTTTACGAAAGGGCTTTGCGCCGTGGAGGAGCCCGACATATGGGCTCGCACACTGGACGATCAAATTTCTTTATGGATCGATGTGGGTGAGCCGTCCGTGGACAGAATAAAAAAGGCAACGCGACTTTCACCGACAGTCAGGGTTTACAGTTTCAACTCAAAATCGGATGTCTGGTGGGACCAGGGGCGAGCAAGGTTCAACGACCTGCCGGTGTCCATTTTCCGGTTTCAGTGGGAAAGTGTGCAGGCATTGGCGGCGCTGGTGCAGCGCACAATGGATATTTCCGTCACCATTACCGGCGATTCTGCCTATGTCGCCGCAGATGCAGGGGAATGCGAGGTGCCCTGGGTGCCATTACAGGTTGCATAACCGGGAAGTCCGGAATTACAGGCCTTGTTCCCTGCTGTTGCCAGTGGTCGTCGTATTGTGATTGAAACAACCGCTCAGGAACCTTTCCCTTGCCGGTGTCGATGCTTGTGCAGTACCGCCTGTCCGGCCGGTGTCAGCCGGTACGTGCTGCGGATCAACTGGGAGGCCAGCCAGATGCGCGGCGACTTCTCAATCAACCCCAGCGACTCAAGCTGCAGCAGGGTGTTCCCGGCGCAGGGTGGAATGACACCTGACTGCTCATGCGCAATCCTTTCCAGGCAATCGATTTCGTGATTCTCAGGCTTTTTCACGATGCGCATTGTTCAAACAGCGGGGCTGTCGGCTGCACGGCAACCGTCCCGTGACCCGTGCAACCGGAGCAAGCATGACAAGCGCACAGAAAATAACCACTGGCTGTTCACAGAAACGTAATGGAGACCTGGAACAGGCGTTCCACGTCGGCAATTTTTCGCTTGTCGACAAGAAACAATATGACGTGGTCTTCCGACTCTATGACTGTCTCCCGGGAAGGGAAAACCAGTTTGTTGTCCCGGACAATAGCACCGACAGTCGTACCCCTGGGAAGCGGCAATTCCTCGATGCTGACGCCAACGACCTGGGAAGTCGCACGATCACCGTGTGCAATCAGCTCGATTGCCTCGGCAGCGCCTCGCCGCAGGGAATGCACGGCGACCACATCGCCGCGCCGTATATAGGTCAGCAATACACCGATCGTGATCTGTGCCGGTGAAATGGCGATATCAACCGCGGCGCCCTCGGCGAGTTCTGCATAACTCAACCGGTTGATAATGGCCACCACCTTGCGCGCACCCAGGCGCTTGGCGAGCATGGCAGAAAGGATGTTCGCTTCATCGTCGTTGGTTACAGCACAATAGAAATCCGTATCCTCAATATCTTCCTGCTTGAGCAGGTCTTCATCCGCGGCGTCGCCATGGAGTACGACCGTCCGGTGCAGGGACTCGGCAAGAACATGGCAACGTGCCCCGTCAAACTCGATGAGCTTGACGTGATAATCCGGTTCGATCGTCTCGGCCAGTCGCTTGCCGATATTGCCGCCGCCGGCAATGATGACTCTGCGGTTGCGCTTGTCGGACTGGCGAAACGCTGTCACCAGAGGGCGGATATGCTGGCGTGCCGCCAGAAAGAAGACCTCATCGCCAGCCTCGATCACAGTCTCTCCTTCGGGGAAGATGGCACGGTCGCGCCTGTATATCGCAACGACGCGGGTTTCCGCAGCAGGCTTCCACTTTCTCAGCGTGCGCAGCTCTTTGCCAACGAGCGCCCCGCCATGCTGTGCCTGTACAGCCACCAGCTGGGCCTTGCCGCCGGCAAAGTCGAGTATCTGCAGGACGCCCGGGGACTCGATCAGATGCTTGATGAAGGTGGTTACCAGCTGCTCGGGGCTGATGATGAAATCGATCGGCACCGCCTCGGGCCTGAAGAGCTCAGGATGTGCCAGAAAATCTAGTGACCGCACCCGCGCCAGTTTGATGGGCGTGTGAAACAGGGCATGTGCCACCTGGCAGGCAATCATGTTGATCTCGTCGCTGTTGGTGACTGCCAGAATCATATCGGCATCCTCGATTCCGGCCTCCCGCAGGACATCCGGGTGCGACGCATGGCCGACGACCGTGCGAATGTCGGTCCGTTCCTGCAGCACCATCAGCAGTTGGGGGGTCCGGTCGACCACGGTGATGTCATTGGCTTCACTGGCGAGGCTTTGCGCGACAGTACTGCCTACCTGGCCGGCCCCCAGGATAATGATTTTCATGTTAACCCCGGACTCATGCGCGCTTGCTCAGTGCCGCCAGTACGCGGGAAGGAACAGTATCAACAGCGTGAAGACCTCCAGGCGCCCCACCAGCATGCCGAAAATGCCCAGCCATTTGATCACGGGACTAACCGTTGCAAAGTTGAGCGCGACCTCGCCCAGGCCTGGGCCCAGCAGATTGATAGTGGCAACCACGGCACCGAAGGCCGACTCCAGATCCAGCCCGGCTGCCATCATGGCAACCGTTAGCAGCAGGGATGTTACGATATACAGCACGTAGAAACCCCAGACCGAGAAGATCACATCGTCCGATACCGGCCCCCTGCCCACCTTGACCAGGGAGACCGACTGGGGGTGGGCCAGCTGGAACAGTTGCCGAACGCCCAGTTTGGCCAGCAGCATGATGCGCAGGACCTTGATGCCGCCTGCCGTTGAACCGACGCACCCGCCCGTGAACGAGAGGATGACCAGAATCAGTGGAATGTGCAGCGGCCACTCGGCGAAGGTGGCAGTACCAAAGCCGGTACTGGTGAGTATGGAGGCGACCTGGAACGCTGCATAGCGCAATGACTCCGGGGCCCCGGAGTAGGCATCTGTCCAGTACAGGCTTGCCGCCACGAACAGCGTCGCCAGCACAAACAGCATGCCGTACACACGAACCTCTGGATCGGCGCCGTACGGCTGCAGGGACAGGCGCCGCCATGCCATGAAATGGATGGCGAAATTAGCGCCGCCGGCCAGCATGAAGACGATGGCAATCATCTCGATGAGGGGGCTGTCGTACTTGGCGAGACTGGCGTCATGGGTTGAAAACCCGCCGGTGGCGACGGTTGAAAAGGCATGCCCCACGGCATCGAAGAGATCCATACCGGCAACCCAGTATGCCATGGCACAGGCCAGGGTAAGCGAGAAATAGATGGCCCATAACACGCGTGCCGTTTCCGCGATTCTGGGTGTCAGCTTCTCGTGCTTTGCCACGCCGGATGCCTCCGCCCGATACAATTGCATGCCACCCACACCCAGCAGGGGCAGTATCGCGACGGCCAGGACAATGATGCCCATACCACCGAGCCACTGGATCTGCTGCCGGTGGTACAGGATGGAAGGCGCCACCTGATCCAGCCCGACCATGACCGTGGCGCCGGTCGTGGTGAATCCGGATACCGATTCAAAAATGGCGTCGGTCACCCCCAGGTGGAGTCCGAGGATAAACGGCAGTGCGCCGGCAAAGCCAAGTAGCACCCAGAACAGGGTCACAACGAGGAAGCCGTCACGCACGGACAATTCACTGCGCTGCTTGATGTTGGGGTACCACAGGACCAGCCCGGCTATTGCGGTAATGAGCAGGGATTCAGCGAAAATTCCCCACTGGCCGTCGTCGTACAGCAAGGCGATGCCTAGCGAGGGGATGAAACCCAGGCTGTAGAGCAGCAACAGGATGCCAAACAACTGTGTTATCGCGCGCCAGTGCATACAGGCTGTAACCCCCTTAAAGGGCTGACACTCAGGGAAGCTCTGATAAGTTCATGTATCACGTCATTGCAAGAGCGTAGCGAAGCAATCTCATAACCAGTGAATCAACTGCTTACAGATTGCTTTCTCACTTCGTTCCTCGGTAACTGCTCCTGTGTCGCCCACGGCGCCTACTGCTGGTACTTTACCTCCCGCATCCCTGCAGTCGTACATGGCCCAGACCAGTCTCTCGACCGGTTCCCGGTCTCACCTTCTCCCTGTAGTCGTCGCAATGACGAATTAAGAGCTTCCCTGGAAACAGAGGGGCGTACCCTGCCTCTTTATTTCAATGGGTTGGAGATATGATGCGCGCTGTGGGCTGGCCGCCCCGAGGCGCAGTGCGTGCTCTTGCATGTCGGGCACTTGTTAGCGGAAACAAACACAATGCCAGTATATTAGCGGATTTCCTGCTGCGGGACATGCAAATTATCCGCACCGCAGCGGCAAGTTCACATATAAAAAGTGTAAAAATTTTACAGAAATCTTATTTCCTGCAGGCCTTTCACAAGGTCATGATTGTCAAAGCCGGCAACCGTGTGGGCTTCCGAAACAGATAACTGCCCATGTAGCACATCAGGAATCGTAGCACCGGTTTTTCAGCGGCTGTTCGGCCGCTGGCCTACGCCGCTGCAGTCGGAGTGGTCCTGGCGATTGTCGGCCTGGCTTTTCCGGTGCACCAGCTGATGCCGCATGCCAGTCTTTCCCTGTTGTTTCTGACCGGCGTATTGATTGTTGCCGCCCGCACCGGCCTGGGGCCCTCGCTGCTTGCCAGCTTACCCAGTTTTCTGGCGTACAACTTCTCTTTTACACCGCCTTACTACACCTTCGAAGTCGCAGACGATGGTGCAGTGGCGACACTGGTGTTCTTTCTGCTGATGGCCGCTATTGCCGGAAATCTGGCTGCACGCATGCGCCGGGAGATGGCCAAACGGTGGACATCCCTGCATCGCATCTCGAACCTGTACGAGTCGGCCGGCGCATGGCGTCTGCCGACGGGACCGGGGCGGTACTCGAAGCACTGGCAGACCACCTGGCACACTCGCTGGGCAGGCCGGTTGCCGTGTTGATCACAAACGCAGGCGAAGCCCCCGCTGTGAGGGTGCGGTCAGGACCGCCAAAGGTGTTGCACCCGGCCGATATTAAAGCCGCCTGGTCGCGGCATCCCCCGGAACCGGTCATGATCGATTCATGGCATTTCCTGAGGCTTGCCACCAACCGGGAACCGATAGGGCTGGTGGCCATACACGGGCGGCTGGACGGCGAACAAATCGACCTGGTGCGCAGTGTGTGACCAGGCTGCGGTCGCCCTGGACAGGACCCAACTGGTGGCCGACCTGGAACAGGCCAGGCTGGCATCTGAAACAGAGCAGCTGCGTTCGACGCTGTTGTCATCCATTTCCCTCGACCTGCACACCGCTCGCATCGATTATCGGTTCGACGACCAGCCTGCTCGAATACGGCGATTCCTTCAGCGTGGAAAATCGCGTGGAATTGCTGGCGACCGTCGTGGAGGAAGCGCAGCGACTCGATCGGCATATACAGAACCTGCTCGACATGACCCGCCTCGGGCATGGCAGCCTCACCCTGTTGCGTGACCGGGTGGACTTGCACGATATTGTTGCAAGTGCAGTGGGTCAGCTACGGGATGCAATGAAGGGGTTGCAGGTTGATATCGATATCCCTGCAACGCTACCTTTGCTTTGGATTCACGGGGTACTGATTGAACAGGTACTGTTCAATCTGCTGGACAATGCCATCCGCTTCTCACCCTCCGATGGCCATATCACCATCGTGGCCAGGGCTGAGGCGGACAGCGTCGAACTCGACCTGTGCGACGAGGGCCACGGAATACCGGAGAGCGAGCGGGAGAAGATTCGACATGTTTTACACCGTGAGCCAGGGTGATCGGGGACCGCTGCACGGAACCGGGTTGGGGCTGGCCATCTGCCGCGGGATGGTTGCGGCACTCGGGGGCAACGTGACCGCCCATGCCGGGACAACGGCCGCGGAACCTGCATGCGGATCACCTTGTCCGTTACCCGGCCGGATGACGTGAGCGGCACATGAATACCCCACCCGGCACAATTCTTGTGTTCGAGGATAAAGCCCAGATTCGCAAGTTCCTGCGCATCAGCCTCGAAGCACACGGCTACGTCGTACACGAGGCCCGTCTTGGCCGGGATGGGCTGCAGCTGTGCGCCTCCTTGCTGCCCCATCTGGTTAACCTCGATCTGGGCCTGCCGGACATGGACGGCAAGAATTTCATTCTGCGATTACGTGAATGGTCCCGGGTACCGGTCATCGTGCTGTCAGTGCGCGCCTCGGAAACGGAGAAGGCGCAGGCGCTGGATGCCGGAGCCAACGACTACGTGACCAAGCCGTTCGGGATCAGCGAACTGATGGCAGTCATCCGTGTCGAGCTGCGCAGCAATGAGCAAACGCCAGCCAGCCCGACTGTGTTTGATGCGCAGGGCCTGCGCGTGGATCTGGCCCACCGCGAGATTCATGTCGACGGTGTTCGTGTCCATTTGTCAAAAAAGGAATACGACCTGCCGCGTTTGTTGATTGTCTCCCGCGGACGGATGCTCACCCATCAGCAGATTCTGCACAAGGTATGGGGACCTGACCGGCAAAACGAGACCCACTACCTGCGGGTGCTCGTGGGCCAGTTACGCCACAAGTTGGGCGACGACCCCGCACGGCCAAGGTTTATCGTCACCGTGCAGGGAGCAGGCTACCGGCTGGCTGTCCCTGAGTGAGAAAAAGGGGGCAGCTCAGAATGGCAGTTACTCAAGGAACCATCTGATTAATTAGTCATTGCGAGGAACAAAGTGACGAAGCAATCTCCAACCAATTGATCATGAATTACAAAGATTGCTTCGCTGGCTGCTTCCGGGGTCCTCGGTAACTGCGTCCTGCGTCGCCTAAAGGCGCCTACTATTGGTACCCTACCTCCTACATGGCCAGGCCAGTCTCGGTCTCACCTTCTCCCTGTAGTCGTGTCCTCCCGCGGCACGCTTTCATCCTTGTACGTCGCGCTCGCAATGACGGGATACATGAATTAATCAGCGGTTCCTTGGAATACTTGCAATGATCGTGTTAAATCAGTGCCATTCGGGATCAGAACCGGTAGCTTACCGACATCATAACGGCGTGCACATTATACTCGGGTGAGTCTTCCCCAAAGCTTAAGAGGTTGGGGATAGTATCGGGTTCGACACCATCCAACATCCAGTCCTTCGAATCGTAGCGCTCATACCAGTACGCGGCATGCAGCGTGAGGTCCTCCCGCAGGTGGTAGTCGGCATACAGCTTAAGCGTATCGAGATCAGTCTCCAGATCGGGGAAAGCCGAATCAGGTGCACCGGTATCGACTTTGACTTTGCCGGTCGAACGTGACAGCACGTAGTCTGCGCCGATATCGAGCTTGTTCTCGATCAGCTGGTGCTTCACCCCGATGCCGAAGGTATCGATGGTGTCGTCGTTCTTCGCATACCAGTCCAGGTTTGCGTTGGTCTCTTCGCCGGCCTGCTCTGACTGTATCTGTTGCCGGCTGGCGAAGACATGCAGGCTGGTCGTGTCCGTAAGAATCACAGAGGCATCGGCGTTATAAGAGGTTTCGCTACTCTCTGTCAGGCCCAGCACCGAGTTCTCATAATCATCCTTTGCAAGGTCGACACTCATCCCGATGCTGACCCGTTCATGTGGAATGAACCCGGCAGTGATACTGGCGGTATCCCGCACACGGTCGGCCAGGTTGTATTTTCGCAGCAGTGGATTTTCCGACTGTCCATTTGCGGTAAACGGTTTGTAGCCCGAGTGATCGCGGTCGGCATGTGCCACCTTGAATGCAAAGTCGACGTTGTCACCGGTGCGCGCGCTGGCCTTGCCCCAGAAAGTATTCTCCTGCGTGTGTTTGACCTCCTGGTTGGTACGGTCCTTTTTCTCATATTCGTAGCCGGCACTGACCTTGGTCGCCTTGTCGACCCGATAGTCGGCTCCCAGGTTGACCGTGTTGTCCGTAAAACTGTACGGCAGGTTTTTGCGTGTCACCGGGTTGATGAAGGTATCAGTTGTAACCCAGTTCCAGTCCTCCTTTGGCGTCCTGTTGTCCCGGTCATTGTAGCGATAGGACGCATTCACGCGCAGCTTGTCGCTCACCATGGTATCGACCTTCAGGTTGGCGGTCACGGTGTTTACCTTTGCATGCGCGGAAGACTCGGGTAACGCCACCGATAGATTCGGATTAAGGGTAGCCGCCAGCAGGTCTTCGTTCTGTTCCATGCGGCCAAGGGCGATGTCGCCGGTGACCCGAGTGCGATCGCTCACCTGGTAACCGGATGACAGCAGGATCTGGTTGAACTGGTTATCGGGTGCCAGCGCGAGCTGACCGCTTTGTGGGCCATTATAGGCGTTATCCCACGTCAGTGAATCGTTATGATTTTTGAAAAACGAGCCGTAATAGGCCAGCTTTGACTGCCACTTCCGCGTGGTATAGGTGGCGGATACCTCCACCTCATCGGTGACATAGTCGACCGGTTCGGCCAGCTGGGCTGCATTGAAGTAAAAGGACCCGGCGGTGGCCTTCTGCCCGTCTTTGACCTCATGCTGGACTTTGACGGCTGTTTCCCATTTCCTGGCCGGGATGATGGAAATGCCGACACCCAACCGCTTGCGCTTTGTTTCCAGATCGACATCCTGCAGGCTGGCATCCAGTTCCGTCATGCCGTCAGTCGTGCCAGCGGGGTCCCAGTTGGACGGTAACCGCAGCTTATCCTTGCCACTGCCCCCATATGGTGTTCTTGCGCTGTCGGAGATGTAGTGCGGGATTTCGTCGTAGTTCAGGAACAGCTGGTAGCTTCCCTGCCGACCGCCCTCGATGTCGGCCGAGCGGGTATCCAGCGCAGGATCCCGGACCCGCAGGTCGAGGTAACCGGCATTTTCATCGCGATAACGCGCCGTGGCATTGCCGATCAGGAAAGCGCCGTCATCCTGCAGGCCGTTGTATTCACCGAACTTGTAGGAATTATCCGAAACAAACCCGGCACCAGCTTCCACCTCACCGCTGAAACCCTGCTCGAACACACAGTACTCGCACTCCCAGCGGGAGACGTCGAGGCCTGCCGGTATTACCGCCTCGGAGGTATCGGCTGCGGCAGATACCGATAATACCTGGCACAGCACCACCAGCAGCACTTGTCCGCTGCTTTTCGTTATATTCATGTTGCGCTTCATCATTCTGTTGCCCCCGGTTTAATGCCTGTGAGCAACCGGCTGCCGCCGGTTGCGCTAGCGCATCAGCTTCACCCCGGAAGGATGATTCGAACCATGCACCTGTGAATGGCAGTTCGTGCAGGATCCAGCCAGCAGAAATCCGGAGGGATTGGCGCCCGGCAAACCCTCCGAAGTATAACCATAGCTCGGGTGTCCGACCTGTGAATGGCACTGCTGGCACAACAAGGGCGGCCGTTTTGTCAGCAACGCCGGGTGAATCGAGCCGTGCGGTGTATGGCAAAGGGTGCAATCCTCGGATGCAGGTTCATGCTCCCACAAAAACGGGCCGCGCTTTTCCGCATGGCAGGTGTAGCAGGTTTCATTCAGTGTCGGCCGGCTCAGCAATGTGGAGGAGCCGGCCCCATGGCTGGCATGACAGTCGCTGCAGCCCAGCTGGCCGAACCTCACCGGGTGATTGGATGGCTTGGAAAACTCGGCGCGTTGTTTCAGGTGGCACTTGTAGCACACATCCGGCTGGGTCACCTTGTCGAGCACCGGATCCTGTGCCGTATGGATCGTGTGACAATTGGCACAGGCGACATCGTTGGCCTGGTGGGCACTGCCCGGCCAGGCGATGTGGTTGTCATCCGCGTGGCATTCCAGGCACATATCGTTCTGGAGTGCTGCTGACTCATCCGACTTGTCGCCAAAATTCAGGATCGGCGGGCGTTTCTCCCCCGGCCGGACCTTGCCGACGTGACTGCCCGCCTTCTTGGCTTCCTCCATGAAAACAACACCCTTGACGCCCGGACCATGACAGGCCTCGCATTGCAGTCCGGCAAACGGGGTACGCGAATCCGCCTTCACGCCATGTTTGGTCTTGAAGATATCGAAAACGGGGTATTCCGAGTCCTCATCGTGACACTTGATACAGGTGTCGGCGCCCTTCTTTGTGTATTCCATTTCACTGGCCAGAACCGGGGAAGTGGTGCTGCCTGTCTTGCTGTCCGCTGCTGCCGGTTCCGCCGTTCGGCCTGTTCCGGCAGTGGTGGCCGCCAGCAAACTAAAGAGCAACAGAGTCGTGATATGGAACAGGCGTGCGGTTTTTCTCATCGGCTTCATGGCGGTTTTGTGATATCAGGCTCGAATTATCATTGTGTCACTGGCATAACAACAAACCGCAGGAACACACCAGTCTGAATCCCTGCTCACGGGCATCGTTTCTGTAAGCTGCCTGTTGACTCCACATGTCTTCCCGCCGGTGCCCATGCACCCGCACAGCGCGAACGACCAGCCAGCGCTATCCGGTTGCCGGCGTTGAACCTGTCCCGGCATGCGCCATGCAGGCAGCAACGCCAGGGACGGGTTCACGAGAAAACTCCCGAAGGCCTCGTCGTGCACGAGTTCCACCTCGGCCAGCTTGCCGGGACCGCGGCACACCGGGCAGGTCTCGACATTGCCTTCCAGGAAGTCCTGTGTCCGGTGCCCGAGACCATCCAGATAACCGCCGTTACCCTCCATGTGCGCCTTCGCCGAAGGTGTCCGGAGCACCCGCACGGGGCTGCTCCGGACACTGAAGCTCCTGAGAACTCTGTATCAGCGGCAGATCACTCTTCTACGGCGCATGCACCTCTTCGACGTCGGCGTCCCTTCCCGGCCCGTGACACACGGCACAGGTCTCGAAGTTGCCGTCGACCATATTGCTGATGTTCGGCTGCGTCTTGTCGAATACCGCGCCACCCGGAACCATCATGTGCGCTTGCGCCAGATCGCTGTCGTGGCACGAGGAGCACACCGCCGCGGTGGGCGATATGTTCAGGTCGTCATCCGGCTCCGCGAGCATCGCTTCGAACGCTTCAACGGTGGCGGGGTTACCAGGGGCAGTATTGATGGTGCTCGCCAGGATGTTGTTGATCGTTGGCGTCTCCCAGATGCCGTCCAGCTCATAGGTACCCTCCAGATGGCAGGTTTCGCAGTCCTGAACAATGCCGGGGAAGCGAACATCACCGAAGTCGTGGACGCTGCCACCGAAACCGTAGACCACCAGGCCGTCGACACGGTGATCGGCGCCGTGGATGCCGTGGATCAGACGTTTGAAGTCGATGGACTCCTCGAGCTTGCCGTCTACTCCCGCGCTCGGCAGACCCTCGGCCGTCTTGGGCCTCACATTGATGTCAGTGTCGTTCGGGTTGTGACAGATGACACAGAGCTGCGGCTCGTCGTTGCGGTTTGAGCCGTGCAGGCTCAGCTGCTCGTGGCACAGGTCGCACTTGGCGATGTCCACCACTTCACGCCGCGGGCTGACCGCACTGCCGTCGATCGACCAGTCTATGACCACGCTCTTCACGGGAACACGCAGGGTGAAATTGCCGTCCTCGTCAGGAGCCGCGGGATGGCCTTCGATGCCGACCCGGCCGGTTCCGGTCGCCCCGGCCGAGAGCGGTGTCAGCTTGGTGAGCGTATATTCGCCGTTGACGGCAGGAGGACAGCTCCAGTCGTCGATCGGGGTACCGTCGCAGGCGTCAACGGGATTGATTGAAATCGGCTGGGCCGGATTCGAGCCGCTGCCATCGTTATTGAAGTCGGTCGTGTTCCAGCCGACCAGGACCGCCAGACGGCTGACACCGCCACCGGTGGTGAAGGCCGGATCGGAGGTGATGTCATAGGGCGCATTGGCATTGGTCGGATCGGTGATGGAGAACTGAATAACCGGCGTGTCTCCGCCACTCACGCCGATGAGGTTGTACTCGAAGCGCTCGGCGGCAAGTTTCTCCGGAATGGCGTGCGATTCGGCGACGCTGCCCGCGACCCGGTTCTCCGCATGGCAGGTGATGCACTCGCTGTTGTCAGTCACTATACCGCCGGGATGACCCTGCTTGGCTTCCGGCGTACAGGTAGCAGCATCAGGATCGGGGAAACAACCACTGCCATCGATATCGAAGCTTATGTCGTCATGGCAGGAACCGCAGGCCGCCATGTTCGGGACGAGCTGCCAGTTGTTGCCCTGCGCGGTGTCCGGGTCACTGCCGTCGTGGCACTTGGTGCAGTTGCGAATGTCCTGCGGAAACTCGATATCCGAGAAGTCGTGACTGCCGATCGCATAGCTGCCGCCATCTTCCACACTGGGCAGCTCAGCACCGCTGTGAATCTTGTGAATCATCACCTTGAAGTCAACCGTCGTGGTCGACTCGTCGGCATTCGTGACCCAGGAACCCGGGTTGTGGCAGGTCACGCACAGCTTGGTCTTGAAGCGGGAACCGTGCGCCGTGAGCTTGTTGTGGCACTCGTTGCAGTTGGCGGTCTGGACGATCTCGCGCATGTCGGGCATCGGTGCGCCGTTCGGTACGAAATCGTATATGGTGTTGGCCGTGGGCAGGTCACGGTTGCCCTGCTGGATGCCGACGCGGTGCGTCAGGCCCGGCTGATAAGAGACATCCAGTGCATTGCCGTCGGCATCCGTGCAGGGCCCGGGGCAGGGCGCATTGGTAATGTCCGTGGCAAAGGTGTAGGTGTAGGTGCCGTCCCCATGGTCGTCCAGACAATCTTTTTCACCACCCGCCGGATCGGGGCACTTGAGATCACGTTCCTGCGTGCCCTGCGTGGCCCCGTCTCTCTCACGATTGATGTAGTTTTGCCACTGGCTGGGGTCGCCGTTGCCGCCAGGCATCAACTTGGCGATATTGAAGCGCAGGTCGTTCCCGGTCAGCCCTGGATAGGAAAAACCGTCTTGATTGGTCACGGTGAATTCCACGACCGGGGGACTGGCGATCGTGACGCTGTCTACGGTGATGTTCAGTTCCGTCGCTGTCACGCCAGCGCTCGGCGATCCGGGAGGGCCCGGCGGTCCGGCAGGGCCCTGGTCGCCGTCGTCGCCACTACCACACCCCCCGAGTGTCAGCAGCACCATGGAAAACAGCAGAACCCGACTGCGTAACAGTCCAGTCAATGTCGATCGCTTCATCTTCTCCTCCCCGAGGGACGTGTGCCAAGCCACCGCCCTTCTTGCTGTGCTGGCTTCCCGTGTCCGGCTACCCGGCCTCGACAAGCTCCCTCTCCCCATATCGCGGTGTAGATTCGCATAATTAAGTGCTAGTGTATAGCCCTTAATTGTGATAATTATCATCGTGTTTCAAACAGTGACTGTAGTCGGGTTTACTTGATCTGGATCAACATGGTCCAGCTGGAAGCATGCATCATAAACTTGAAGATTGATAACCGGCACGCGGAGGTATACATGAAGAACAACAGTCGTATCCTGTCATCTCTTTGCATCGGCGCCCTGCTTTACGGCATGGCCATCATCGATGCCGCCGCCGCGGATATTGCCACCCTGATCGCCCCGTGCGAAGACTGCCACGGCAAGGATGGCGTCAGCCAGGAACCGGAAATCCCGACTATTTCCGGCAATTCGGCCGTGTACATCAGCGACTCCCTGGCGGTCTACCGGGATAAAACCCGGCCGTGCGAGGACGTCAAGTATCCGGCCGGGGAACACAAGGGTGACACCACCAACATGTGCAAGTCCGCCGAAAGCCTGTCTGAAGAAGAAACAACACTCGTAGCGGAGCACTATGCCGGCAAGCCGTTCGTGCGCGCCAAACAGAGCTTCGATGCCGCTCTGGCCGATCTCGGCAAGGGCATCCATGCCCTCAACTGCAAGAAATGCCATGAGGACGGCGGCAGCTCGCCGGATGACGATGCCGGCATCCTGGCCGGGCAATGGATGCCGTATCTGGAAGATCAGTTCGAGGAATATGCTTCGGGCGAACGTCCCATGCCCGAGAAGATGCAACCGAAAATGGAAAAGCTGAGCGAAGACGATATCAAGGCGCTGATCAACTACTACGGCAGTTTCCAGTAAATAAACCTCATGATTAATTCATGTATTACGTCATTGCGAGCGCGATGTACAAGGAGGTACAAGTGCCGCGGGAGGACACAACTACAGGGAGAAGGTGAGACCGAGACTGGCCTGGGTCATGCATGAGGTATGAGGTAGGGTACCAAAAGTAGGCGCCTTTAGGCGACGCAGGACGCAGTTACCGAGGATGTCCGGAGCGACCAGCGAAGCAATCTCATAACCAGTGAATCAACAAGTTACAGATTGCTTCGTCACTTCGTTCCTCGCAATGACGAATTAAATCAGAGGTTCCTGAAAGTACACAGCCGGACCGACCCCGGCCACGCACACTGAATATCAGACAGGGGGACTGGTTGCATGCCACAGACTCACACGAACGACGACAAGAACTGCAAGGGCATCTGGCGCCGGCCACGGTTCTGGTTTCTGCTTGGCATCCCGCTGGGCGGCTTCCTCATGTTTGTGGCAGGTATCATCTTCTGGGGTGGATTCAATACCGTCATGGAAGCCACCAATACGCTATGGTTCTGTACTTCCTGTCATGAAATGGACACGGTTTACGAGGAATACAAGCAATCTGTGCACTACCGGAACGCAAGTGGCGTCAGGGCCATCTGTTCGGACTGCCACGTGCCGAAGCCCTGGGGCGCCAAGATGGCGCGCAAGATTCAGGCTTCCTTCAAGGAACTGCCCCACAAGATTATGGGGACGATAGACACCCCGGAGAAATTCAAGGCCAAGCGGCTGGAACTCGCCGAAGATGTCTGGGCCGGCATGAAGGCAACCGATTCCAGGGAATGCCGCAACTGCCACTCACTGGAAACCATGCTGCTGGACAAGCAGGACAAAAGCGCACGGAAAAAACACACACTGGAGCGCAAGCTCGAGAAGGGCGAGACCTGCATCGATTGTCACAAGGGCATCGCGCACGAACTGCCAGAAGGCTACGAAGGCTGAAGTCAGCGGGTTGCGTGCGCCGGCCTGTGGCGCATAGCATCCCGCCGCTCGGGATGCCCTGATCAATTCAGGTAACCCGTCATTGCGGGCGCGAGGTACAGGGAGAACAAATCCACAAAGCGCACCGTCCCCCCGCAGGAAGACCTGCGGGTTGAGTGAAGCAAATCATCCGAAACTGCGCCCGCTGCCCGCTACCCGGGTGCCGCAGACACCGTAACCAGTTGCAACAGCAGGGAACCGATTATCACCACTGTTGCGCCGGTGAGGATACGGTGCGGGGATGGCCGGGCCAGCAGGACAGCCATGCCGGAGACAAGCGCGCCCAGCATACACGCGAGCATGCCGGCAATCGTCAGGTCGGCCTGCCAGACGGCTGCCCCGAACGCCAGCAGAAAAACGAGATACAGCAGCCGTGCCGTGCGTTGAGTCCGCTGCACACCAAAACGAACGGCAAACGACTGCTTGCCGGCCTGCCGGTCCGTCTCGATCTGGGGCGGCTGATGCGACAGCAACAGGGCCACCGACAGCGCAAAAAACGCCAGGCTGCCAGGGACCACCGCGAGGGATGGCCGCCCTGCTGCCAGCAGCCAGAGCGAGCCGTACACCCCGGGGCCGTAGCACAGTCCGGTAACCCATTCACCCAGGTGGCTGTAGGAAAGCGGCCGGGGCCCGGAATTGTAGAGATACCCCAGCAGCACCAGTGGTGCAGCGGCCGCCAGGATCCAGAGCTTGTCCGCCTGCACCAGTACTGCCAGCCCGAGCAGGCAGCCCGCCAGGAGACTGGCATTCCCGTGGGTCGTCGCGACCCGCAGGTTCAGATGATGGAAGCGTGCCCAGGAATGATATTTCTCGGCATCTGCCCCCAGCCGCCAGTCACTGACGTCATTGAGGACATTGATGGCGTGTTGCAGCAGGATGACAGCGAGGGTCGCAAGGACAACGAAGACAAGCGGTTGTCCGGTACTGCCCGTCAGCAGCCAGACGGCTGCTCCGGGCAGTATCGAAATCAGGTAGATTGGCGGGTCAAGCGCCTGCCACCAGCGGACGGCAACAGCCTGCGTCTGCTGCATGGCGGCAGGTTCCGACAGGTATTGGCTCAGGCGATAGCAGTCGCTGCTTGCGGGAAATACTCCTGCAGCGCATTCCGGAACCAGTCATAGTGCTGGCGTTCGGAATCGATCACCTTCTGGTAGACAGCGGCTTCGTCCTGGCTGCCGGCCTGCTGTGCCTGGTCCCGGAAGTGGGGGTAGATTTCCGCATACTCGCGTTCTTCCACACGCATCGCGACCCGCAGCGCCTTCTCAACGACGCCGTCCGGGTTCAGGCCAATCAGCTTGTCACAGTTTTCGCGGATGGTCGTAAGGGCATCGATCGCGCGCCGGGTATCTTCCCCGCGCGCAGGGACCCCCATGGTGTCATAGAGTTTGCGCAGCCACACGGCGTGCAGCTTTTCCTCACCGGCAACCTTCATAAACAGTGTGGCAAGCCTGGGGTAGCCTGCCTGTTTGGCCCAGCGGGCAAATTCAGGATACATCACCTGGTTCTCGTATTCCTCGACGTCAACAAACGATTCCGCGGTGTCACCCAGACTCACACCCTGGCGTGCTGCGGCAAAACACGAATAAATCATATCCTCTGTAATCTGGGTCATCGTCACGGCTCCTGACAGGTGGGAACAAGGCCAGGCTCAATGGCACTGGTGCGCATAGGCTATATCCCTCTCAGCCAGCGTGCAACTCCGTGGGGCAGGCACCGCGGTCTCCATGGCGCAGCGTTCCCCGAAAATCATGGCAGCGGCAACACCCCCCGGCGACCGGTACAAACACGGATGATATGAGTGGTCAATATGGCTGATTTATGCCAACATGTGCCGCGCACTCAGAGCGGGAAAATCCCAGGCATCCGTGAGACAAGCATGCGATTCCAACTGAAAAATGGTCTCGATATACCCATCGCCGGTGCTCCTCATCAGGTCATGGAACAGGGGGCGCCCCTATCCCGTGTCTCCTTGCTCGGGCGTGACTATCCGGGGTTGAAACCGGTACTGGCGGTCGAGGAAGGTAACCGGGTTGCACTGGGCCAAACCCTGTTCACCGACAAGGGCCATCCGGAAATCTCGTACACCTCCCCGGCCAGCGGTGTTGTCTCCCGGATAGTACGCGGCTACCGGCGGATCCTTGAAGGCGTGGAGATCCGGATCAGCGGCGACGACGAGCTGCGATTCAACAACTACTCGCCAGAGGAACTCGACGGACTCCAGGCTGGCGAGGTCCGCGAAGCCCTGCAACGCAGCGGCCTGTGGACTGCACTGCGCACCCGGCCGTTCAGCCGGGTACCACCGGCGGACGCAGTGCCGCACTCCATTTTTGTTACCGCCATGGACAGCAATCCCCTGGCGTCCGATCCCGAAGTCGTCGTTTCCGCCTACCGGCAGGATTTTGTGCACGGCCTGCAGGTCATCCAGCATCTCACCGACGGGACGGTGTGGATCTGCACGGGCGCCGGTGCAGATATCCCGGTACCGGACAGAACCCGCTTTCGAAAGGCGGTCTTTGAAGGTCCGCATCCCGCGGGGCTACCCGGAACCCACATTCATTATCTGAGCCCGGTGTCACTGGACCGGACCGTCTGGTACCTGAACTACCAGGATGTCATCGCCATCGGGCGTCTGTTTACGACTGGCAGGCTCTGGACGGAGCGGGTGGTCGCACTGGCCGGGCCCGCAGTCAAACGCCCCAGACTGCTCAGGACGCAGCTCGGTGCCAGCCTCGGTGAACTGTTGCGGGACGAGCTCATCGATGCGGAGGTTCGGGTACTCTCCGGCTCGATCCTTTCCGGCCGCAGGGCAGCTGACGCCGCCGCATTTCTGGGCCGGTATCACCTTCAGGTCTCGGTGTTACGCGAAGGTCGCGAAAGGGAATTCCTCGGCTGGCTGGGGCCGGGGCTCAACAAGTTCTCGGCATCCAATGCCTTTCTGTCCGCCCTGTTCCCCGGGCGCAGGTTGTCGCTGACGACGTCACAACAAGGCAGCCCCCGGGCGATGATCCCCGTGGAGGCCTATCAGCGCGTGATGCCCCTGCGCCTGCTGCCGACCCCGTTGCTGCGGGCGATACTGGTCAGTGATACGCTCACTGCCCGGGAGCTTGGTTGCCTCGAACTCGATGAAGAAGACCTGGCCCTGTGTTCCTTCGTTTGTCCGAGCAAGTACGATTACGGTCCCGCCCTGCGGGAAACGCTCAACCGCATTGAGAAAGAGGGCTGATGCGCGCATTACGCCGTTACCTCGACCGACTGCAGCCGCTCTTCCAGCGTGGCGGTCGTTTCGAGCAATTCAGCGCCGTGTTCGAAATGGTGGACACGCTGCTGTACACCCCCGCCGATGTCACCCGCGACGCACCCCATGTGCGCGACGCCATGGACCTCAAGCGCTTGATGATCTTCGTGGTGCTGGCGGTCACACCCGCACTCCTGGTCGGCATGTACAACACCGGCTACCAGGCGAACCTGGCCATGGGGCAGCTTGGTCTGAGCATGGCGCCGGGCTGGCGCGGCGACCTGCTCGGGCTGTCCGGCATCGGCTTCTCGGCCGACAGCATCTGGGCCTGCCTGGTGCACGGCCTGCTGTATTTCCTGCCGATCTACCTCGTCACCCTGATTGCCGGGGGGCTCTGGGAGGTGCTGTTCTCGGCAGTGCGCAACCACGAGGTAAACGAGGGTTTCCTGGTTACCTCCATGCTGTTTTCCATGACCCTGCCGCCGACCATCCCGTTATGGCAGGTGGCCGTCGGCATTTCCTTCGGTGTGGTGATCGGCAAGGAGGTGTTCGGCGGTACGGGCAAGAATTTCCTGAACCCGGCACTCACCGCCCGGGCCTTCCTGTTTTTCGCCTACCCTGGCGACATGAGCGGTGATGCAGTGTGGACGGCGCTGGACGGCTATACCGGCGCCACGCCGCTTGCCATGGCGGCAGCCGGGGGCCTGACGGAACTGCACACCCAGGGCATCACCTGGGCCCAGGCCTTCCTGGGCCAGATCTCCGGTTCCCTGGGTGAGACCTCGACCCTGGCCTGCCTGCTCGGTGCGGCCATGCTGGTGATCACCCGTATCGCCTCCTGGCGGATCATGGCCGGCGTCTTCCTCGGCATGGTCGGGACGGTGCTGCTGTTCAACACCTTCGGGAGCGACTCGAATCCCATGAACTCTCTGCCCTGGTACTGGCACTTCGTGCTCGGGGGATATGCCTTCGGCATGGTATTCATGGCCACCGACCCGGTAACCGCAGCCATGACCGACGCCGGGCGCTGGGTTTACGGCCTGCTCATCGGCGTCATGGTGACGCTGATCCGGGTTGCCAACCCCGCCTTCCCGGAAGGCATGATGCTCGCCATCCTGTTTGCCAACGTCTTCGCCCCACTTATTGACTACGCGGTGGTACGGATCCATGTCAGAGCCAGAGCAAGAGCACGACAAGCCGGCTGAGGCAGGCGCCGCTGCCGCTGGCGACGGGGTGGTCTACACCCTGATGGTGGCGCTGGTGCTCTGCATCGTCTGCTCCCTTGTGGTGTCGGCGGCGGCGGTGGCGCTGCACCCGCTCCAGGAGGCCAATCGCGCACTGGACCGGCAGCGCAATATCCTGCTCGCCGCGGGACTGTATACCCCGGGGCGCAAGATGGCCGATCTTTTCGGCCGGGTCGAGTCACGCTGGGTAGATCTCTCGAGCGGGCGTTTCGTGGAGACCCCGGACCGGAATGCGCGGGAGGAGCAGATCAGCATTCCCAAACCACGGGACATTGCCGGAATCAAGACCCGCCCGCGCTACGTCGAGGTATACGTGGTGCATGAGGGCGATGAGCTGCGCACGATCATCCTGCCGGTCGAGGGGCTCGGCCTGTATTCGACGCTGCACGGTTTCGTCGCCCTGGCGGGCGACGGCAACACCGTGCAGGGAATCCGCTTTTACGAACACGGCGAGACACCCGGTCTGGGTGGTGAAGTGGATAACCCCCGCTGGCTGGCTTTATGGCCGGGAAAACGCATTTACGATGGCGGCAGTGAACCGCGCCTGCGTGTGGTGAAGGGCGGTGTCGATCCGGACTCCAGCGATGCCGCCTATAAGGTCGATGCCCTGAGCGGTGCCACGCTCACCAGCCGGGGGGTCAGCCGGATCTTGCAATACTGGTTCGGGGAAGACGGTTACGGCCCGTTCCTCGCGGGCCTGCGAAAGGGAGAGGCTTGATGCAAGCAGCAGCAAAGAAGGCACTGTTCGACCCGCTGGTAGACAACAACCCCGTTGCCCTGCAGATCCTCGGCATTTGCCCCACGCTGGCGGTAACAACCTCGCTGGCCACGGCGATGACCATGGCCATTGCGCTGACCGTGGTGCTGGCCTTTTCCAACCTGTCCATCAGTCTGATCCGGAAGCATATCCCCAACAACATCCGCATCATCGTCTACATGATCGTGATCGCCTCGCTGGTGATCGTGGTTGACCAGTTCATCAAGGCCTTCGCCTATTCGATCAGCAAGCAGCTCTCGGTGTTCGTCGGCCTGATTATCACCAATTGTATCGTGCTCGGCCGCGCCGAGGCCTTTGCCTCCAAGCAGCCGCCTGTCCTGAGCTTTCTCGACGGCATCGGCCACGGTCTCGGTTTCAGCCTGGTGCTGATGATCGTCGGTACGGCCAGGGAACTGCTGGGATCGGGCAAACTGTTCGGCCAGACCATTCTGCCCCTGACCCGGGATGGCGGCTGGTACCAGGCCAATGGCATGATGCTGCTCGCACCCACCGCGTTCTTCCTGATCGGGCTGCTGGTCTGGGCCGTGCGCACCTGGAAGCCGGAGCAGGTGGAGAAACATGAGTTCCAGATCCGCCAGGTACACCGCACCGAGGCCCTGTGATGAGCGAGTATCTGAACCTGTTCATTCGGGCGGCCTTTATCGAGAATCTGGCCCTGTCCTTTTTTCTGGGCATGTGCACCTTTCTGGCCATCTCCAAGAAGATCAGCACGGCCATCGGCCTCGGTCTGGCGGTGACGCTGGTGCAGACCATCACCGTGCCCGTGAACAACCTCATTTATCACTTTCTGCTGAAACCCGGTGCCCTCGGGTGGCTGGGTTTTGCGGACGTGGATCTGCGTTTTCTCGGCCTGATCAGCTACATCGGCGTCATCGCCGCGATGGTGCAGATCCTGGAGATGGCCCTGGACCGTTTCTTTCCGTGGCTCTACAGCGCACTCGGTATCTTTCTCCCGCTGATCACCGTGAACTGCGCGATCCTGGGCGGCACCCTGTTCATGGTGGAGCGGGAATACGCCTTCGGCGAGTCGGTGGTATTCGGTTTTGGCAGCGGACTGGGCTGGGCGCTGGCCATCACCGCACTGGCAGGGATTCGCGAGAAGCTGAAGTACAGCGACGTTCCCAACGGCCTGCAGGGACTGGGAATCACCTTCATCACAGCGGGCCTGATGTCCCTGGGCTTCATGGCATTCTCGGGTATGCAGCTATGAACAGGCAGCCTTCACCGTATGCATCGGCACCCGTGACAGGAACTGCCCTGGAGGCGTCATGATCGAGATCGGACTCGGCGTGGGCATGTTCACTGCCGTCGTGCTGGTACTGGTTGTCATCATCCTGCTCGCCCGCAGCTGGCTCGCACCCACCGGCGAGGCAACCATCACCGTAAACACAGCGAAGACCTTCCATAGCCCCATCGGCATCAAGCTTGCCGACGCGCTCGCGCGCGCGGGGCTGTTCGTGCCCACGGCCTGTGGAGGCGGGGGCACCTGTGGTCAGTGCCGTGTCAAGGTGCTCGGAGACGACTCGGCCATCCTGCCCACGGAGGCGACCCACATCACGCGCCGTCAGGCGGCGGAAGGCGACCGGCTGGCCTGCCAGCTAACCGTACGACACAACCTCACCGTCGAGGTACCCGGCGAGATCTTCGGCGTAAAACGCTGGGAATGCACGGTGCGCTCCAACCGCAACGTGGCCACTTTCATCAAGGAACTGGTCCTCGAACTGCCGCCGGGCGAAAGCATTGACTTCCGTGCAGGCGGCTATGTGCAGGTAGAATGTCCACCCTACTCCCTGAAATACTCGGATTTTGACATCGATGAGCAGTTCCGGGACGAGTGGGGCCATTATGACTTGTGGCAGCATGTCGCCAGGACCAGGGAAGCGACGGTACGCGCCTACTCCATGGCCAGCTATCCTGCCGAAGACGACATCATCATGCTCAACGTGCGTATCGCCACACCCCCGCCGAGCGCCACACCCTCGGTGCCACCGGGTGTGATGTCCTCTTATCTGTTCGGACTGAAACCGGGCGACACGATCAGCGTTTCGGGACCCTTCGGGGAGTTCTTCGCCAGGGACACCGACCACGAGATGGTATTCGTGGGCGGTGGTGCAGGCATGGCACCCATGCGCTCGCACATCTTCGATCAACTGAAGCGGCTTGGCAGCACCCGGCAGATGAGTTTCTGGTACGGCGCCCGCAGCCGCCGCGAGATGTTCTATGTCGAGGAATTCGATCGCCTGCAGACCGAGCACGCAAACTTCCGCTGGTCCGTCACACTCTCCGATCCGAAGCCGGAGGATAACTGGACCGGTTACCGCGGATTTATTCACCAGTCCCTCTACGAACACTACCTGAAGGAGCATCCGGCTCCGGAGGCATGCGAGTATTACCTGTGCGGGCCACCCATGATGAACACTGCAGTGATCCACATGCTCGACGAACTCGGTGTCGAGCCGGAAAATATCATGCTGGACGACTTCGGGGTGGGTGGGCGATGATGGAATTCCTGTTCACCACCATCGTCGTGCTGCTCGCCTTCGGCGGCATGGCCCTCGGTGTGCTGGCCGGCCGTGGGCCCTTCAAGGGCGGGTGCGGCCGTACCGGGGGCAGCTGCGATAGCCACTGTGCAAGACACTGCGAGCATAGCGACAAGGGCACCAGGAATTGAGGACACGGAATGACCAAGGTTAAGGACTATATGTCGGCGAGCCTGGTGACCCTGTCACCGTCCACCGGTATTCTGGAGGCGGCACGCCGTCTGGTTGAAAGGCGCATCTCCGGCGCGCCGGTGGTGGACCATCAGGGCAATCTCGTTGGCCTGTTGTCCGAGAAGGACTGCATGCGCATCGCCCTGCAGGCGGGATACCACAGTGAGGCGGCGGGTACAGTAGCGGAATACATGAATTCGGAGGTCAAGACGGTGGACGCGGATACAAATATTGTGGACGTGGCCATGATGTTCATCGAGGATGACTATCGCCGTTACCCGGTGATCAAGGACGGCCGGCTGATCGGTCAGATCAGTCGCAGGGATGTTTTGCGGGCCCTGGCGGAACTTTCCTGATGGCGACCGCCGCATGTGACAGGCCGGCCAGGCTGCTGCATGCTGCGGTAAATGCGGAGGTACATGAGGATGGACGAGGTGCTGGTGCCGCCTACCGTGGCGGATTTAATGATCCGGGACGTGCATACGGTAACCCCGGACATGTCTCTGGAGGAGGTGATTTCCTTCCTGGTGAAGAAGAAAATCCCCTTCGCGCCGGTGGTGGAAAGACACGATGAAGGGGACGAGTTGCTCGGCCTGATCTCGGAGAAAGACTGCCTGGGCTATCTTTCCAACGAACTCTTTTACGGCAATCCGGACATCAACGTGCACTCGATGATGCACAAGTATCCCCTGTGCGCCTCGCCGGAAAGCGATATCTTCGTCATGGCCACCATCTTCACCCAGCATGTCTACCGGCATCTCCCGGTCGTCAGGGACAAGCATTTGTTGGGTGTCATCAGTCGCAGGGACGTGCTGAAGGCCATGCACGAATTCTCACTGGCCGTATGTCGCGATAAATCCAGGAACAAAACACACCTGGATTTCCATGAACTCGTCAATCTGCGGTTCATCATCAAGTAGTCAGACCAGATCAGGGTTGGAATGTCATGCTGACGCCGGCACATGCCAGCTTTATCCCCGCAGTGTAAAACCGGGGAAAAATACGCTTCCCCGGTTTTACATGTGAGCCGGCCCGTTGAGAAGTCCGGCCTATGCCGCGGCAGCGACGGGTTTCGGGTCCTCACGGATCACCACGGTATTGGCCACCGGGGTAATTTCATGGGCCGGCATGCCGACCCGGCGGGCGTGTTCGCGTATGGCCTCTTCGCTGACGGCCTGATAGATACAAACGGTACCCAGCGTGCCATCGTCCTCGGTCACGACATACGACCGGATCCAGCGGACCTGGTCAGACATCTCGTCATTGCCGATACGCATCGACACACCGGCCGTGGCTTCCAGTTCCCGGGTGTTTTTCCAGGCATTACGGCGTCTTATCACAAAAGTTTGCATAGCGGTTCTCCCATGTTGATGTATCTTGCAGTGTTCCAACGGGTAGCCTGTGGCTGTGTTGGTATGAACAAGTCTGGCAAAATCCGGGCTTGATACCAGATGGCTTAACTGCCATTGTTAGGGGGTGTTTAAGCCATCTTGTCCCCGAGGCCCTGATGCATATCACGATACTGATTCCCGGGTACGGCCTGCCCTCTGCAGTCATCAGCCCGCTGGAGGTGTTCAGCAATACCGGTGTTATCTGGAATACGCTGCTCGGCGAGGACGTCAATGCCACATTCGAGGTGACAACCGCCTCGCTGGATGGCAACCCGGTCCACTTCGATGGCGGCATCACCATCCAGCCGGACAAATCCGTCGCGCAAATCGGGAACACGGATTTGATCTTCATCCCCACCATCGGCCTCGACATCGACAGGGTCTGTTCCCGCAACAGGGGGATGATCCGGTTCCTGCAACACCAGGCTGACAGGGGGACCGCCATCGCCGCCGTCTGCAGCGGTGTGGCAATGCTGGCAGAATCCGGCCTGCTCGACGACAGACCGGCAACGACTCACTGGGCCATAGCCGACAGGTTCCGCAAGCGCTACCCCAAAGTGAACTGGAAACCGGAACTGTTCATTACAGAGTCGGACAACATCTTTTGCGGCGGCGGCGTCTATGCGGCACTGGACCTGTGTCTGTACCTGGTCGAGCGCTATGCCGGCTACGACGTGGCCAAGCAGTGCGGCCGTGCCCTGTTGATCGATGCACCGCGCACCTGGCAGGCCAGCTTCAGTGCCCCCATGCTCAACCAGCAGCACCATGACGAGAAAATCCTGCCGGTGCAGGAATACCTGCATGAATACTTCAGCAAACACATCAGCATCGATGAACTGGCGCAGCGTGCAGGGATGAGCACACGTAACTTTACCCGCCGCTTCCGGCAGGCCACCGGCGAGCCACCGATCACGTACTTGCACAAACTGCGCATCAACTGCGCCAGGCAGCTGCTGGAAACCGACTTCAAGTCGGTACAGCAGGTGTGCTACGAAGTCGGCTACGAGGACATCCCTTTCTTTCGCAAAATCTTCAAACGCTATACCGGGCTGGCACCGAAGGAATACAAGCAGCGCTTTACCGGCCAGCGTGCCAGCGGGGAAATCATCACGAAGGTCGTGTAGGCCTTTCAGGGAGACTGATTCGGTACCGCGCCAGGCAAAACCGGAAGGCGGGTCCCGGCACATCGCCTTGCAAGCCAGCGATAAACGGGGCTACGCCCCCAATTCTCGCGACCAGCCTGTTGCACAATGCTATCTCGGGCTGAGGCCCAGCCGCGAATCGTTGACCAGGATTCCACCGGGGCCCTCTGACGCTCCCAGCAGTTTCAGACTGATATTCAGTATCCCCTTGCTCAATGCGCCTACGATGTCGGCCAGCGTGACCCCGGCCTGCAGGTCAAAGACAATTCCCAGTGACTCATTCGGCTGGATCCCGTCCCGCATGCCAGCAACACCATCCGGGCAGCGCTTTATGACCTGGTAGGAGCTGGTGTCGTGATAGAGACCCGGTGCCGACTGCTCGATCCCGGTCGTGATATCGATAGCGCATGCCGGCGACCCGGCAGCACTCGTATCCCTGGCGCTCTGCACGGAGATGGAAAACGTGTTGCCGTCCATGAAGTAAATATCGGAAACAGTACAGGGGACCGAGGCACGGTTGTGAAAGGTAATCATGACCCGGCGGTCGCTGATATCGCTTATGTCCATGAAGAAATTCGTCTCTCCGTGACAATCGCTTGCGCTGTTGTGTCCGCTGACAGGTCTGAAGCCAAGCCGGATACCGGAGGCCGGCCGGGTACTGCCGGCCGATAACAAAAAGGACCGCGGCGAACTTAAAAGCCTGGTTCTGGACATTTCAAGACAAACACCGGATTGTCATGCATGCATTCCTGTACACCTGCCGGTGAACCTAGCATGCCGTTGCTGGCGTGGCTATTGTGGTTTCTACTTAACCAAAATCCGGATATCTGTCATTCCGGGTGCTGAGCTGACGTAAAAATATACAGACCCCTTTCCCAGGTACACCGTGCTGATTCGCTATACTGCGCACACATGAAATATTTCCTCGCCCTGCTCATCGTGATCCTGCTTGCAGCCGGCCTGGTGTTCTTCAAGAGCGACGAACAGGCCAGCGACGAACCCGTGACCGGCCTGCCCTGGCAGATAGACAGGCTGCCGGACGGAAATACGCGAGTCTTCGGCATCACACTGGGACAGACCACGTTTGGCGAGGCCATCGAACTGCTCGGCAAGGACATGGACCTCGCGATCATCGCGGCACCCGGCGAGACCGGCAGCCTGGAGGCCTATTACAGCCATTACTCTGCCGGCCCGATCACGGGCAAATTGATCCTGGTGCTGGACATCGCCCCGGACGTGCTCTCCACCTTGCGCGAACAGGCATTCCATGACGGCGGTACACGCCGCTACCACCTGCATCCCGACGATCTCCCTGCCGCCTACCGGGCGCCGGTCAGGGTCATCACCTTCCTGCCCAGCTTCAACCTTGACGAAGACATCGTGCAGAATCGCTTCGGCATGCCCGCCGAGGTCATCCAGGTCAATGAGCAGCAGCACCTGCTCTACCCGGGCAAGGGACTGGACCTCATCCTCAATTCCGACAACAGGGAACTGCTGCAGTACCTGGAACCGCAGGCATTCAGCGCGCACCGCGCGCAGTTACGGCAGAAGTCTGCTGCCGGAAAATAGCGGGCTGCTGTTTGCAAGCGACACAGGATGAGCGATGCTCACGAATCAACACATCGCACCTGCGGCCGATACGGCTTCTGCTATCAGGAGAGTC